>PDWI01000127.1_pt1 | contig 152504 bp, 141 predicted proteins | sample 1430891 | NCBI WGS metagenome assembly PDWI01 (sample SAMN01162508, study PRJNA174530) | Oral metagenome, whole genome shotgun sequencing project. | biome: Marine environment; feature: Marine mammal; material: Swab sample of the gingival sulcus; isolation source: swab sample of gingival sulcus...
ACTTGAAAAACAAATTCCTTCTGTTGTAAAAACAGACAAAAAAGGTTACAAATCTGTAAACTACAACGAACTTGTTCCTTATTTGACAAAAGCTATTCAGGAACAGCAAACAGAAATCAAAGAACTTAAAAAACAAAACAAAGAAATTTTAGAAAGACTAAAAAAATTAGAAAAATAATTTTAAAAAAAAATAAAATTTAAGAAAAGCAGAATTTGGCCCACACAAAAACACAGCCAAATTCTGTTTTTGTTTTATTCATTCAAAAATCTACTTTAAAATTTCGGGCCTTTTACCACATGTTATCCAAAAAATTTATTGACATATTTTTGAAATGTTTTAAAATATTGTAAGTTCATTTAATATTTACATAGGAGTGTAAGATGAAAATTTTAGGATTTATTTTTGGCTTTTTTTTCTTCGGAACTGTTTTTGGGCAAACTATTTTGCCTGAAGCAGTTCAAAGCCAAATGAGGATAGATAAAAACCATGGTTTTTATCTAGCAGACGGGAGAGATCATAAAAAGGTTGCCATGATCCACGGAAACTTTGTATTTCCTGGTTATGACTTGGCCACCAGAGTATTAGAGTTTGAATTTAAGTCAGACTACAATACTTTGTATAATAATCACGTTGGGGTCCTTATCCCATCTGGTTATAAAAATCAAGGAAGAATGATTTTTAGAGGGTTGATCATTGGGAATGTTTCTCAGCACCCAGACGGAACAGGTTGCCAGCAGTATCCAGCCATTCAGTTTGAAACATTTAACAGGGTTGATTTACATCATAACCCTGATAAGTGTGGGGAATTTGTTTTGGCGGACACATGGCATCACCTAAAAGTTTATATGTCCGCAACATGGATTGTGTATAAGCTTTATGATGAGGCTGGAAATATGATCGTTTCGGATGGGATCAATGCCACTGCAAAGTGGTATGATCATGAGCAGCAACAGCCATTTTTTGACTACCCGTTGTCAAATGAGGCTATTACGATTGCTCTTGTGAACACAATCAGCCCTGATGTCTATGGGGATGACTACATGGAGTTGAGAAATATCTATTATGGATATTTTTATAACTAAATTTAAATATTTTTTAGCCGTTTTGACTTTTAGTCAAAACGGCTTTTTATTTTTCTTATTTCAAAAAATGATTTTTTGCTCATTATATGTTAAAATTACTATGATGTCTAAGATTCAACTAGATAATTTATTAAGACCAAAAAAGTGGGAAGATTATATCGGACAAGAAGTGATTAAAAAAAATCTCGATATTTTACTTACGGCTGCTAAAAATCGTGGGCATGCACCAGAGCACATTTTGTTTTACGGACCCCCTGGGCTTGGAAAAACAACACTGTCTTATTTGATTGCAAGTCAAATTGGTGCCGGGATAAAAATCACATCAGGACCTGCTGTTGAAAAAGTAGGAGATTTAGCTTCAATTTTATCAAATTTATCAGAAGGAGATATTTTGTTTATCGACGAAATTCACAGATTAAATAAAAATATCGAAGAGGTTTTGTATCCAGCAATGGAAAACGGAACACTTGATATTATTGTAGGAAAAGGACCATCTGCACGAACAGTACAGTTGGAACTACCTTCTTTTACTTTGATTGCAGCTACAACAAAAATTTCTGATATGTCAGCTCCTTTAAGGTCAAGGTTTTCTGGTGGAGTGTTTAGACTTGAATATTATTCAGATGAAGAACTTTCTTTGATTGTCAAAAATTCTGCAAAAACTTTGGGGGTGGAAATAAACGACGACGCAGCCCTTGAAATTTCTAAAAGATCAAGATTTACTCCAAGAACAGCAAACTATCTTTTAAAAAGATCAAGAGATTTAGCAGAAATTCAAAACAAAACACTTTCAAAAGAAATTGTAGATGAAACTTTGGATATGATTGGTATAGATAAAGCCGGATTAACAGATTTAGATCGAAAAATTTTGTTAACAATTATTGAAAAATATAACGGAGGTCCTGTGGGACTTTCAACAATTGCCGCTTCAATTGGTGAAGAACCATCAACCGTTGAAGAGGTAAATGAACCGTATTTTTTACAGCTAGGTTTTATTTCCAAAACCCCAAAGGGAAGAGAGGCAACCGAGAAAGCTTATTCACATTTAAACTTGAAGAAAGATATTTAAGTTTATTTTAACTTTAAAGCTTATGTTATTATTTGAAGGACCAGATGACAAATTCAGAGCTTCAGCAGGGGCCTTTATCACAAACAAGGAAAGAACTGCTGTTTTAGCTTTTGAAAGAATCTCGCGAAAAGGTTCAAGACAACTTCCACAAGGTGGAATAAAAATTTACGAAAAACCCGTTGATGCAATTTACAGAGAGCTTAAAGAAGAAACTGGTTTGGAGTCAAAAGATTTGCTTTTAATCGGGGAATATCCAGAATGGATTACTTACGAACTTCCAGAAAGATTAAGATCAAAAAAACACGGGCGCGGACAAACTCAGAAATTTTTCTTTTTTGAGTTTAAGGGAGATATTTTAAATATTGATTTGCAGTCAGTGGATGATGAAGAGTTTTCAGATTACTTTTGGGTAGAGCCAATTGATATTGTGAATAAGACTGTTGATTTTAGGAAACCGATTTATAAAAAACTTATCTCTCATTTCGAACAAGAATTACAAAAATCTAAAAAAATGAGCGACTAACTTTGTCAGCTACACAAAAAATCCCCTCACCGTATATTAAATAAGGCTCGGGGATTTTTTGCTTGCTTCCTCGTTATTCATCTCATTTTTTGAGATTTTACAAAAAAGTCATAAATTGACGAAAATCTTCGTTGTCTTAATTATATGTCACATTAGGCTGATTTTTTCACATTTTAAAACTTGCAACTTTTCTAAAAAATGATAAAATACTTGTTACTTAGAATATTTAAATTTCTAAATATTTTGGGCGCTTAGCTTTCGTTGGCTAGAGCATCTCCCGATTTAAATACTGCCACCGAGGCCTCCTCGGTGTAAAATAACAAGAGGCAATAAGAATAAAATGATTTGGGCGCTTAGCTCAGTTGGCTAGAGCATCTCCCATTTTAAATACTGCCACCGAGGCCTCCTCGGTGTAAAATAACAAGAGGCAATAAGAATAAAATGATTTGGGCGCTTAGCTCAGTTGGCTAGAGCATCTCGTTTACACCGAGGAGGCCAGGGGTTCGAGTCCCTTAGCGCCCACAAAAATCAAAAACCAGAACATACGTTCTGGTTTTTGTAATTTTTGTCGGGCACTAAGGGGCTCGAAAAAAGCGCAGTCCTGTTTTTTCTCTGCGTGGTTGTGTCCGAGAAAAAACGACAAGCGGCGGGGTCGCGAGTTCTTAGCGAAAACGAGTGTGTTTTTGAACGAAGTGAAAAAATACACGAAGTTTGAGCTTAGAACTGGTGACCCAGTCCAGTTTTTTAAAACTAAAAAAGAAAAATATTTTTTTATTTTTCATTAAGTTCTGATACGGATACTCCATCTGCATTTTTTGTATTCTTAAGCTTAAGTTTTTTGTAATTATTAATTTTTGATATGTCGATGAATTCATCTAAAGCATAAATAAATGAAATAAAAAAATGTTCTAACTGATGAGGAGTCATTTTTTGAATTTCTTCTCGCCCTGTTGTTATATCTATGTTTTTGTGGGCTGCTATGTTGTTTCTTAATTTTTTTAGTAATTTAAAATTATCTGTAATCTCGCAAATTTCCTTTATCTTTTTTTCAAAAAGATCTCTTTTTTTGTCGTTCTTAATTAGTTCTTTTATTGTGTTTTTTGATTTTATACTTATTGTGTCGTTGCTGTTGTCAAAAAAAGAGTATAGTTCTATTACCACAAATACAGTAAAAACTTCTTCAAAAAGACTATTCTTCTTTCCATTTTTAATAAGATAGTCAAGTGTGGCTACCAATCTGTTTATTCTAAAAACTATATTTTTTTCAATATCTTTTTTTGTGTAGTTTGACATGGATTTTATTTATATTTTTATTCAAAATCTTTTGGATTAAAGTCGGACTCTTTTTTTCCTTCTTTAACAATTTTTTCAATCACAAACTGATTGTTTTCCAGTTTGGCTTTTGTTACAATAACTCTTTTTTTCTTTTTATCAAAAAAGAAAGGTTTTGAAAAGGCACAGTACTTTAAATAATTTTTATAATCAGTTAAAGGAAAAGAAAGTTCCATATCTTTTTTTTGATATTTTTGACAATAAGTAACTTCTTTTTCATTTTGTTTTTGAGGTTTGATTTTTTGGTCAACAATATTTTCCAAATTTTCAAAAAATCTTTCAGCTCCAATTTCTGCAAAATGTTTTTCAAGTTTGTCATTTTTAATCCACTCATCTACAAGAACATTTTCTTGAATTAAAATATCTCCCGCATCCATTTTTTCAGAAAGTTGCATAATGCTTAATCCAGTAAATTTTTGGTCATCTAAAATAGCAGAAATAATAGGTGATGGTCCTCTGTATTTTGGTAAAAGTGATGGGTGCAGATTTAAAACCCCAAGAGGTGGAATTTCTAAAAAATCTTTTGGCAAAATTTTCCCGTATGCCAAAACAAAAAATAAATCATAGTTTTCTTTTTTTAGTTTCTCTTTCAAGTCTTGATTGATTTTTTCAGGTTTTAAAACATCAATTTTGTTTTTTTCTGCCCAAACAGCAACGGCACTTGGGGTTAAAACTTGTTTTCGCCCCACTTTTACATCAGGGTTTGTGATAATTAAATCAAAAACAAAACCAAGTTCTTTTAATCTTTCTAGAAAATAAACAGAAATATCAGGTGTTCCTAAAAAAACAGTTTTAATTTTTCTCATTTTTAAATTATAACAAATAAAATAAAAAAAGCCCATTTTCGCTCAACTTTAAATTTTAGAAGTGCGAAAATGGGCTTTTTTTATTCACTAAAACAAGAAAATATTTCAAATAAATGTTATAATGAAGCTTTATGGGTTATTTAGATGAAAACTTTGAAGAACAAAAAGAAAGTTTAACACCAAAAGATATTTCAAAAAAATATTCTGTTTTGATTTCTTTTTTAAATCAAGAAAAAATTTCAGTTGATTTGATTTCAAATTCAAAAGATAAATCTCGTTTTTTTATTAAAAATGATATTGCTTTTTTTTCTCCTTCACAAAAAAAAGTTTTGAAAATGGTTCAAGAAAGTGCAGGCTGGAAACAAAATATAAATTTCAATCATTTTTTAAATGAAGTTCAAAAATCAGAATTTAATTTGTATTTTAAAGATAATAAAAATTTAACTAAACTTGATTTTGGTAATCAAGAAAAAAAATTAAAACTTTCTTTATTTAAAGTTCAGAAAGAAAACTTTTTTCCTTTGAAAAAAGGGCATTTTGTTTTTGTTTTGAAAGAAAAAGTTTTGCCTAAATTTGTGGTATTTAAAAATGAAAATATTTTTTATATTCAAGATGATATTTTGTATCGTCAAAAAGTTTCTGAAAGTCTAGTTGGAATTTTAAAAAGAATTTTTAAAAAGCAATATTTTGAATTAAAAAATATATATTCTGAAAAATATGTAACCAAGCTTACTTCATCTGAAATTTTAAATCTAAACCAAATTATTCAAGATGCTTTTGCAGACTTTGATTTTGAAACTGCTTTGGAACCAAAATTTAATTATCAAAAAAACAATCAAGCAAAAAAAGTTTTTGAAATTTATTTTGACAATGAACAAAAAGAGTTGAAAATCAAACCAGTTGTTGATTATGGTTTTTTGAAAGTTGATATTTCAAAAAATATCAAAAGAGTATATAAAGATAATCAATATTTTTTTGTTTATAAAAATGAAGATTTAGAAAGTCTATATTTAAAAGAAGAAAACTATAAAATCAAATACACAGAAGTTGACGAACAGTTTGAAACAAATTTTTATAAATATATTTATTCTTTTTTAAAAGAAAGTGGATTTAACAAAACTTTAAAATTAGAAAAAAGAGGACAAAAGGGTATTGAAAATTTTATCAGAAATAACTGGGATTTTTACAAAAACTTTGATGGAGAACTTGTGTTTAAAAAAGATAAAATTAACACTCAAAGTTCTTTGTTTAAAAGTAATTTAGATATTTCAATGTCTGATAAGAACAACTGGCTTGAAGTTGAAACAGAAATCTTTATTGGAAAAGAAAAATATAATATTGATTTTTTAGAAAAGTTTTTAGAAAGTAAAGATGACTTTTTTTACAAAGAAAATGGAGAAAGGGTGGAAGTTAAAAATAAAGAAGAACTTCAAAAATTTATATATATTTTAAAAACTTTTAGAATTAAAAATACAGGAAAAACTCAAATTTCAAAAAACAATGCTTTTGTGTTGAATGAATTTTTCAAACAAGATCAGACTTACAGTGTTTCAAAAAATAAAATTTTCAAAAATTTTATAAATGATTTGAAAAATAAAAAGAATTTTGAAAATATTAAAATTGATAAAAGATACGAAGATATTTTAAGAGAATATCAAAAAAAGGGGGTTGAGTGGATTTTGTTTTTAAAACACTATGGTTTTTCTGGAATTTTAGCAGATGATATGGGGCTTGGTAAAACTTTGCAAGTTTTGGCGGTTTTGGATATGTATAAAGTAAAAAACAAACCTTCTTTGGTGGTTTGTCCAAAAACTTTAATTCAAAACTGGAAAGATGAAATCCAAAAATATGCTCCAAACTTAAAATATATAGATGTAACGGGTGACCAACAAGAAAGAAAAAAACAAATTAAAAGTTTAAAAAAATATGATGTGGTTTTAACTTCGTATTCACTTTTACAAAAAGATATTGAGCTTTATAATCAAGAAGATTTTGATTTTAATTATTTGATTTTAGATGAAGCACAGTATATTAAAAACTTTAGAACTAAAAATGCAAAAGTGGTTAAAAATATTGATGCCGATTACAAGCTAGCGCTGTCAGGAACTCCTGTTGAAAATAATTTAACAGAACTTTGGTCTTTGTTTGATTTTTTAATGCCGGGGTTTTTAGGAAGTATAAAAGATTTTGAAAATGCTTTTGTAAATTCAAAAGAAAGTGAAAAGCTTAATTTTTTACGAAAGAAAATTTCACCTTTTATTTTAAGGCGAGAAAAAACACAGGTTTTGAAACAGTTGCCTTCAAAAACGGTTCAAAATATGTATGTTCAAAATACAGATGATCAAAATGTTTTGTATCAAGAGATTTTAAAGTCAACTAAAAAAGAGATTTTTGAAAAAATTAACAAGGATGGTTTTGGGAAATCGTATTTACATATTCTGTCGGCTTTAACAAAGTTAAGACAGGTTTGTAACCATCCAAATTTAGTTTTGAAAGAAAAAGATTTTAGAAAGTTTTCTTCTGCTAAACTTGATTTGTTTTTGAACTTAACTCAAGAGATTGTTTCTGAGAAAAGAAAGGTTTTGGTTTTTTCACAGTTCACATCAATGCTTGATATACTTTCTGAAAGTTTAGATCAGAAAAAAATTAAATATGAAGTTTTGACTGGAAAAACAAAAAACAGAAAAGAAGTAATTGAGAATTTTTCAAAAAGCAAAAATACAAATGTATTTTTAATTAGTTTGAAAGTGGGAGGTTTGGGGTTAAATTTAACCCAGGCTGATACGGTGATTATTTTTGATCCATGGTGGAATATTGCGGTTGAAAAGCAAGCTGAAGATCGAGTGTATAGAATAGGGCAGAAAAACAAAGTTAATGTTTATAAGCTGATTTCCAAAAATACAGTTGAAGAAAAGATTTTGAAATTGCAAAAGAAAAAATCTTTTTTGTTTGATTCGGTGATGAAAGAAAGTGGAGACTTTTCAAAGAAGTTAAATATTGATGATATTAAAGATATTTTTGAATAAGGTTTTTGGAAAAATAAGATGAATAACGCGGAGACAAATAAAAAATACCCAAGGTGTATTATTACAGTGAGGGTATTTTTTATACGGTCGACAAAGTTAGTCGCTTATTTTTTAAGTTTTTTCTTCTTTGCTTTTTCTTCAAGCATAGCCTTTTTAATAGCTAGTCTTTTAGCTGTCTTGTGATTTCTCACAGTTCTTTTTTTGTCTATTCCTGTTGCTCTTTTTGCCATAATGTCTTATATTATAACATTAAAAAATAAAATTGGAAGTTTAAAAAAGTCCAAAATTCGCTTCGCAAATTTTGGACTTTTCTAAAATAACAAATATTACCTTGAATTTTATAAATTTTATTTTTTCAAATATGATATAATGTTTTTATGAATAATAATTTAGAACAAAAGTTTAAAGAGGCTTTTGAAAGTTTAAATCAAAACCAAAAAAAGGCAGTGGAACAAACAGAAGGTCCAGTGGTGGTAAATGCAGGTCCAGGAACTGGAAAAACTCAAATTTTGGCATTAAGAATTGCAAATATTATCAAAAAAAATACAGCTGAAACCGCATCTTCGATTTTGGCTTTGACTTTTACAAATTCAGGTGTTGTTTCGATGAGAAAAAGGTTGATTGAATTTTTAGGCACAAAACTTGCATATTCTGTAAATATTTTTACTTTTCACTCTTTTTGTGAAGAGCAAATTAAAAACTTTCCAGAATATTTTCCAAAATATCAAAACTCGACTGTTGTTGACAATATTTTACAATATCAAATTGTTGAAGATATTTTAAAACAAAAAGACTGGCAGTATTTTAAAACTTTTGGTTCTACAAAACACTATGTTGCAGATATTGTTTTTGCTATTTCAAAAATCAAAAGCGAAGGTTTAAGCAAAGAAAAACTTTTAGAAAAAAACGAAAACTTCAAAAAACAAATCGAACTTGACGAAAATTCTTATTATAAAAGAGATGGAAAGTACGGAAAAAAAGGGGATTTGAAAAAAGACATTTTGAAACCTTATGAAAAAAACTTAGAACTTGCAGAAATTTACGAGCTTTACGAAAAAAGTCTTGAAGAAAAAAACTTATACGATTTTTCAGATATGATCTTGTCTGTTGTAAAAGAAGCTGAGAAAAAATCGGACTTTCTTTTTGATTTGCAAGAAAAGTTTTTATATATTTTAGTTGATGAACATCAAGATACAAACGAAGCTCAAAATAAAATTGTCGAACTCATCGCATCAGCCGAAGTTTTGGAAAACAAACCAAATGTTTTTACAGTAGGGGATCCGAAACAAGCCATTTATCGTTTCGCTGGTGCTTCAAAAGAGTCTTTTGAAAATTTTAAAAATATTTACACTGACGTTTTGGAAATTACTTTGGATAAAAACTACAGATCAAGTCAAAATATTTTAGACGCATCTTACAGTACAATTTCTGAAAACAAACTTATTTCAAGTAACAAAGCTTTGGAAAACGAAAAATCAAAAATAAAAGTGAAAGAATTTTTGACATATCAAGGTGAACTTTATGCTTTAACTCAAAGTATTAAAAAACAAAAAGAAAGCGGAGTTGAGTATAAAGATATTGCGGTTTTTTACCGTGACAACAAGCATTTGAAAGAAATTAAAAACACTTTAAATAAAAACGATATTCCAGTTTCTGTTTTTTCAAAAGAAAATATTTTGGAAGATATTGGAATTTTGAAATTGTTTAAAATTTTAAAAGCAGTTGATAATTTTTACCAAAATAAATTTGTTTCAGAAGCCATGTTTGTTGATTTTTTGAATATAAATTATTTAGATATTTTAAAAATAAACAAAACAGTTACAAAAGGAAGAAACGACAAATCAATTTACTCTTTGATCACAGACCAAAAAAGACTTGAAAAGAAAAATCTGGAAAACCAACAAGAAGTTTTGGACTTTGGAAACTTTTTGAAAGAACAAAAAGAGTTTGAAAAAAATCATTCTTTTTTAGAGTTTTTTGAAAACTTTATTAAAAAATCTGGATTTTTAGAATATATTTTAAAGTCAGAAAACAGCGCAAACGATTTGCAAAAGCTTGATAGGTTTTATAATTTGGTCAAAGATTTTTATGCCAATGACAAAAACTTAAACTTAGAAAAGTTTTTAGAAAAAATCGAAGTTTTAAAATATTATAATTTAAAAGTTGAGATTAAAGAAAACTCAACAACAGACGGTGTAAACTTGATGACAGCTCATGCTTCAAAGGGTCTTGAATTTGATTATGTTTATATTACAAATTTTGCAAACAAAGTTTGGGGGAATAAAAAAAACCCAGGTAGAATAAAACTTCCTATCAAGATTGCAGAAGGGGATAATGACGATGAAAGAAGACTGTTTTTTGTGGCTCAAACTCGGGCTAAAAAAGGTCTTTGTATTTCGTATTCAATATATGACAACAAAGGAAAAGAAAGATTACCATCTTTGTTTTTGGAAAATCTGGAAGATGAGTTGATTGATTTTGAAAAAACACAAAATGATAAAAAAGAGCAGGTGCTTTCAAGCTTTGAACCGTTGAAGCAAAATAAAAAATCTATTTTGGATAAAGATTTTATTCAAGAAGAATTTTTGGAAAGAAAACTTTCAGTTTCAGCTTTAAATAATTATTTTCAATCTCCTATTTTGTATTTTTTTAGAAACTTGATTCGAATTCCTTCTGTTCAAAACAAAACTTTGATTTACGGAGATGTAATTCACAAAAGTTTGGAAACATTTTTTACTCAGTCAAAAGAAGAAGGGAAAATTTTGTCACAAAAAAAGCTTTTAGAAATTTTTGTTGATGTTTTGGAAAAGTCAGATATTGATTCAGTTGATTTTGAAGAAACTGAAAAAAGGGGAAAGGAATGTTTGAAAAATTATTACAATTTTTATAAAAATGATTTTAGTTTAGATATTGAAACGGAGAAATTTATCAACAAGGTGGTGTTCAATATTGACGATGAAAAACATTTGGAGTTGATTGGTTTTGTTGACAAAATTATTAAAAATTCTGATGGAAGTGTGACAGTTGTTGATTATAAAACCGGAAAACCTTGGAGTAAGAAGAAAAAAGAAGAAAAAGAAGATTTGAAAAGACAGTTAACTTTTTACAAACTTTTACTTGCAGAGTATGAGTTTGGAAAATATAAGTTTAAGGAAGCTGTTTTGGACTTTGTTGAGCCAAACGACAACGGCGAGTTTGAAAGAATAGTTTTTAACACAGACGAGCTTGATGTTGAAGTCTTGAAAAATGAAATTAAAGAGTTTGCAGAAGATATTTTGTCAGGAGAATTTTTGCAAAAAGCACTTGTGCAAAACAAACTTTCAGACAGGCACAAAGAGTATGAAGAGTTTTTGGATACAATGGGATTTGAGTTTGGGCAGAAAGAGTTGTTTTAGAAAAATCCAGCGCCGACGAAGTCGGCGCTGGTTTTTGCTTTACTTAATTCTATACTTTCCCAAATATTCCTTGACCACATTTTGAATTTCCAGAGTCGATAAAACAATATTTAATTTTGTAATATCAAAACCAGATTCTTTTTGCAATTCGGACTTTTCTTTTGGTTCTTTTAACAAATCCAAAATTATTTTTTCATCTTCTGAAAAATTTTCAAAATCAATCTTTAATTGCTCAACTTTTTCATTGTCGACTTTTTCTCCCAAAAGTTCTAAAATATCGTTACCACAAAAAACAGGGTTTGCACCTTGTTTCAAAAGCTTGTTTGAACCTTTTGAGTATTCAGAAAAAATGGAGTTTGGAATTGCGCCTAAGTTTTTGTTGTAATCCAAAGCAAGTCGGGCTGTAATCATTGTGCCAGATTTTTCACCGGCTTCCACTACCAAAACTGCATCAGATAGTGCTGTCATAATTCTGTTTCTTTTGGGAAAAGTCCAGTTTGTGGCTTTAAAATTGTCTTCAAATTCTGAAATCAAAGAACCGCCACTTTCTAAAATTTCTCTTGCTAGTTTTAAATTTGTTTTGGGGTATAAAACTTCTTCTGAAAGTCCACTTCCTGGAACAGCAATAGTTTTTAGACCGTATTTTAAAGCAAGTTTGTGAGCGTGCGCATCAATGCCCAAAGCAAGTCCTGAAATAATTACAATTTTTTTGTTGTGTGAAATTTCAGAAATAATTTTTTCTAAAGCATCTTTGGCATAAGCGGAGCAGGCGCGTGATCCAACCACAGTTAAAAATTTGTATTTATTTTTTTCAAAAATTGGTCCTTTTACGAAAAGTTCTTTTGGAAAATCAGGAATATGGTTCAGTTTATATAAAAAAGAATTTTTAAAATCATCTTTTAAAATTTTTTGACTTTCAGGGAAGTTAAACATAATTTAATAATATATTTTTTTCAAAGAATTTGCAAATATTCGTGAGGCAAGGCCTCACGGAAGACCTCACGGAAATTGGAAGCGGGCCCGAAAATTTGGGTGCGTGGTTGTGCTGCCAAATTTTCGGGTTTTTTTAGAAAATATGATAAAATATGTCTATGACAAATAATTACAATCATAAAGAAACTGAAGATAAAATCAAAAAAAATTGGCAAGAAAATCAAGTTTCTCAAAAACTAAAAGAAAAGAACAAAAATGGAGAAAAATTTTATCTTTTAGATATGTTTACATACCCTTCGGCAACAGGTGTTCACATGGGTCACGCTTTTGTTGGGTCTGTAACAGATGCACTTTACAGATATAAATCAATGAGAGGGTTTAATACTCTGCACCCTGGTGGGTTTGATTCTTTCGGTTTGCCTGCTGAAAACTTTGCTGTTCAAACAGGTATTCACCCTAAAACTTCGACTGAAGAAATAATGGAAAATTTTAAAAAGCAGTTTTCAAATGTTGGGATTGATTATGAATTTCACGATGGTGTTATAACTTCAAGTCCAGAATATTACAGATGGACCCAATATCTTTTTGGAAAGTTTTTTGAAAACGGACTTGTTTATAAAAAAAATACAAAAGCAAACTGGTGTGATTCTTGTAAAACAGTTATTGCAAACGAGCAAGTAGAAGGTGGAGTGTGTGAAAGATGTAAAACACAAATTGTTCAAAAAGATATTCCATCTTGGATGTTTAAAATTACAGATTTTGCAGATGAGCTTATAAACGATTTAGACAAAGTTGACTGGCCAGAATCAACAAAGAAAAATCAAATAAACTGGATTGGAAAATCCGAAGGAGCAGAAATTGATTTTGATGTAGTTGAAAGTGAATATGTAGACATAAACAGAGACGGGGGAAAAGACACATACCAGAACGGTGTTGAGGAAATTGAAAGACACAATGTGGTTGTAATTATTGAACACCCAGAAAAAGAAGAATTTTTATGTGTTAAATGGAAAAAAGTTGACTGGCAGGGATTTGTTACAGGTGGAATTGAAAACGGTGAAAGTGTGAAAGAAACTGCTTTAAAAGAAGTTGTTGAAGAAACAGGTTATCAAAATCCAGAAATTGTAAAAGTTTATAACCAGTCTTCACACGGAAAGTTTTATCATGTTGGAAAAAAGGTAAATCGGTTTGCGCATTATAGAGTTGTGCATGTGAAACTTAAAGACTTAGAGCAAAAGGAAAGATCTCAAGAAGAGCAAGATATTGCAGATATTTTTTGGGTTCCAAAAAATGAGGTAAATGATTTTCTAAAAAGGGAAGATATGAAATATCCGTGGAGAGTGGTAAATGGGGAAAATGATTTTGGTCAAAAACTAAAAGTTTTTACAACAAGAGCCGATACCATTTTTGGTGCAACTTATATGGTTGTGGCTCCTGAGCACAAACCTGTAAAAGAATTTTTAGAAAACGGAAAAATTCGAAATAAAAATGAGGTTCAAGATTATGTCAAAGAAACAGAAAAAAAATCAGAACTTCAAAGACTTGAAGCTAAAGAAAAAACAGGGGTAAAACTTGAAGGTATTGAAGCTATAAACCCTGCAACAAAAAAACAAATTCCAATTTTTATTTCAGACTATGTTTTGTCATCTTATGGAACAGGAGCAATTATGGCTGTGCCTGCACACGACGAACGAGATAACGAGTTTGCTCAAAAGTTTGGACTTGAAATTAAAGAAGTTGTAACTTCTGAAAACAAAAAAGAAGATAAAGTTTTCACAGACAAAGGAGTTTTGGTAAATTCAGAACGGTTTGATGGAAAAACTTCAGATGAAGCTATAGATGAAATTGTTCAATTTGTTGGTGGAAAAAAAGTTTCAAATTATAGATTGAGAGATTGGTCTATTTCTCGACAGAGATATTGGGGTTGTCCAATTCCGATTGTTTATGACAAAAACGGTCAGGCAAAATTTGTGGGTGAAGAAAATTTGCCATGGACTCTTCCTGAAGATGTAGATTTTGTTCCAGACGGAACAGCACCACTTGCAAAATCAAAAGAATTGAAAGAACGAACCCAAAAACTTTTTGGAGATGGTTTTACACCAGAAGTTGATACAATGGATACTTTTGTTGATTCGTCTTGGTATTTCTTGCGATATCCTGATTCTGAAAATCAAGATGAATTTTGTTCAAAAGAAATATTGGAAAAGTTTTTGCCAGTTGATTTGTATATTGGGGGAGCAGAACACACTTACATGCACTTGCTTTACGCTCGATTCTTCACAAAAGCAATGAAAAAACTTGGACTTTTGAATTTTGATGAACCGTTTTTAAAACTTCGTCATCAGGGAATGGTTTGCGACGAACATGGAAAGAAAATGTCAAAATCAAAAGGAAATGTAGTAAATCCAGATGATGCAGTTGAAAGGTTTGGAGCAGATGCTACAAGAACTTATTTGTTGTTTTCATCACCGCTACAAGATGATGTGATCTGGAATGAAGATGGAGTGGTGGGAGCATATAGATTTTTGGAAAAAGTTTTCAGACAGAAAAATAAAGTTGTAGATGAAGAGGTTTTGGAGGTTAAAAAAGAGCTTGCCAAGACTGAAAAGAAATTCACACAACATATAGAAGATTTGAAGTTTAACACCGCTATTTCATTTTTGATGACATTTATAAACTTTTTGGACAAGCAGGAAAAAATTAATAAAAATGATTTTGAAGATTTTCTAAAAATGCTTTCTATTTTTGCGCCTTTTGTTTCAGACCAGCTTGCAGAGAAAAACTTGATTTTGGAAAATTGGCCAAAGTTTGATTCTGAACTTGTAAAAGAAGACAGTATTACAGTTGTGGTTCAGATAAACGGTAAAAAAAGAGCAGAGCTTGAAGTTTCACCTGAAATAAATCAGGATGAAATTGAAAAACTTGTTTTGGAAAATCAAGATGTTTTAAAATGGACTGAAGGCAAAGAGATTAAAAAAATTATTTATGTTAAAGGAAAGTTAGTTTCGGTTGTGGTTTAGAAACAAGAAAAAAAGAAAATCAGCGGAGCTGATTTTCTTTTTTCTTTTTTCTTTTTTTTGGGGGTTTGAATTTTGCCCGCAGCCGAAGGCTGCGGGCAAAATTTCAAGTATTTATTTATTTTTATTTTTTGTTAAAATATATGTATGAAAAAATATTACTTAATTTTAATTTCTTTTTTGCTGCCGTACCTTGTTTATGCACAAGGGGGTGGTGTTGGGATCAAATCACCCTTTACACAAGAAGTTGGTAGCCTGGTTGATTTATTAAAAATAATTATAAAAGGAGTGACTTATGTTTCAATTCCAATTTTGGTTTTGGCATTTATCTATTCAGGTTTCATGTTTATTAAAGCCCAGGGGGATACAAATGAATTGGGTCGAGCAAAAAAGATTTTAATTACAACTGTTGTGGCGGCAATGTTAATTTTAGGATCAAATGTAATTCTAACTATGATTTCAGATACAGCTGATGCAATTTTGACAACTTCTTAATTTTTAAATAACACAAAGTATGAATAATAATAATTTTTCAATCAAAACACAAGACTTCGAAGGACCTTTCGATATTTTGTTGGACTTGATTTTAAAGAAAAAACTTTCTGTAAACGATCTTTCTTTGGCTCAAATTACAGATGAGTATATTTTGTATGTGAAAAACAATGAGTTTGTCCTAAAGGACGCAGCTTCGTTTGTTTTGGTTGCGTCAACTTTAATGTTTTTAAAGTCAAAATCACTTTTGCCACATTTAGTTTTTGAAAGTGAAGAAAAAGAAAATGTAGATGAGCTTAAAAAAAGACTTTTATTTTTATCAGAAATCAAAAAAGTTTCAGAAAAAATCAAAAGTAAATTTCAAAAAAATATTTTGTACAAAAGGAAATTTAAAAGAAAAGTTGAAATTTCTTTCAGGCCAGATGACAATATTACTTTAAAAAACATGTTGCTTTCTTTGGATAACTTGGTTGCAAATTCTCCTTTGAAAACAGAAATTCCAAAGGTGGAAGTTCAAAAAGTAAAGTCCTTAAAAGAAGTAATGAACGAAGTTCAAGAAAGAATCAATAGATTTTTAAAAATCAACTTCAAAGAAATAGTTCAGGGCGGAAATAAAAAAGAAGTCTCAGTTTCATTTTTAGCAATTTTAGAGCTTTTTAGAAATGGGGAAGTAAATCTTTTTCAGAATGAGGCATTTGGCAACATCGAGATTGAAAAAACAAAATAAAAATTTGAAAAATTGGCGGATTGCTTCGTTGTCTTCATAAAAAAAATTTCTCAACGTAATAAAACATACGTATCCAATTTTTTTACTCGACGCCTCGCACTCCACTTAATTTATTAAGTTTTTACTACAAAAGTTTTATGAGAAAATAATTTTTAAAAACCCCGATTTTGACAAACACAACCACACAATTAAAATCGGGTTTTTTAAAAATTTAAGCACTTGACAAATATTACATTTACATTAAAATAGTGAATGGAGAAATTTTTTGTATACAAAAAATTGCTGGAAAGCTTCGCTTTCCAGCAAAGTATATTAAAAGATTTCATTTTTTAGTTCTTTATTAGGAGAATTTAAATGAGAAGTTTAAAAAATTTTTTAACTTTATCTTTTTTGGCGGTCACCGCTTTTGGTTTAACCGGATGTGGAAAGGTGGTCGAAATACCACCAGCTCATGTTGGTAAATTATCAACACCAAACGGATTACAAGAGGGAGTTATTCCTCCTAGTAAAATTAGGTTGAGTAATCTTTGCATAACTTGCGACAGCATTATTTTAGCTGAAGCATCCGACTATCCTATTTCCGATAGTTTAAAAATATATATGCCAAAAGATGAACTAAACCTAGATGTCGATGTAAGGGGAACCGTTACAATTTCAGCAGAAAAAAGTAACATTGACCAGGTTTTTGATCGCGTTACAGCTCAGCCAACTCAATCAGAAAGAGTAAATATAATACCGCTTTCTAGTGTGTATAAAATTTACGCAGAGCCTGTAATTAGAGAAGTTGTTCGCTCTTCTTTGACCAGGTATACAATTTCCCAGGTTATGGGGGATCGTGCTAAGGTTTCTGATGAGTTGATGAAAGAAATCAGAAGAAAACTTTCATCAACACCCATAACTGTGAAACAGCTGGGGCTTGCTGATGTGCAACCACCCGAGGTCATTATTAAAGCCCGTGAGGCTGCCAAAGAGCGTGAAATTGCAATTCAAAGAGCTGAAGCCGATAAGCAGGTTAAATTGAAGGAAGCTGAAGCTGCACTTGAAGTTGCTAAAAAGCAGCAGCAAGTGGACTTGAAAGAAGCCGAAACACAAGTTCTTGTCAATAAGAAGTTGGCGGAAGGCGTGAATCAAGCTTTTGTAACTCAGCGCTGGTTAAAAGTAATGGATCAGATGTCTCAAAATACAGAGGGTAAGGTGATCATTTTACCTTTTGAGGCCATCAAGAATCCAGCAATTTTAACTGGTGTTTCCAACAAGGCTTTGAAGGGGGTAAAATAAATGGATAATGTGTTAGCGCTGGGGGCGTTGTTTAATCTGTTTTTGTTTTTAATTTTTTTGATTATTGTGGCTTACGCAGTTTACATTTTTAAAAAAGTTAAAATTGCTACAGAAAACAATTATGACTTAGCTTCTGCTTTTTATAAACAAAAAGTACATATTGTAGTTTTTATTATTTTGACAGCAAGCTTTGTGTCTTACCTTTCCATTCAAACAGCTTTTCGTCCTAAAAATTCAATTTCTCAAACCAATGCTGTTTTACAGCAGAAGTTGAAGAGAATTGATAATTCTACTGTTGGAGAATTAAAACCAGCAGAGGGAGACAAGAGGGACAAACAGAATAAAGGGTATTCCCAAAGAAACACTCAAGAAAATAAAGAGGCCATAGAGGCTTTTAAAAACCTTGAGTAAACAACTTTTTCATTTGTCCAGCCCTTCTGTCAGGAGGGGCTGTTTTTTAATGTAGAAACAAAACGCAATTTTGACGAAGTCAAAATTGCGTTTTGCTAAAAATATTTTTCACAAACAAAACTTTAAAAATGAGATACCTAACGCGGAAGCAAGCAAAAAACCCCGAGCCTTATTTGATATAAGATGAGGGGATTTTGTAACAAACAGGTTTTAATTGTATTTAGTAAAATTTTAAAAATTGGATGAAGCGCGAGGCGTCGAGTAAAAAAATTTGGATACGTATGTTTTATTACGTTGAGAAATTTTTTTATGAAGACAACGAAGCGATTCGCCATTTTTAAATTTTTACTAGTTGTCAATCCAGTATTGAGGCTTCTCCGGACACCCACTCTCTCCATCAGACAAATCTTTTTCACACCAATTGTAAATTTTATCATTTAAGTAAACCACAACAGTATCTACTGTTTTGAACTGCAAAGCTGCTTTATCAATTTGTGCCCTTATTTCAGGTAAAGCACAGTGGTCTGGTCCATTCATATTTCCTGTTAAATAAACTCTTGCTGTCCTGTCTTTAACCGTTACAGTTTTATATTTTAAATCCTCATATCCTTTTAGTGTATTCCTATGGTCTTTTTCTAAATCAGTTTCAGAAAGTTCAAAAAGTTTTTTATAAGTAGCATCTAAAACACCTTTAGTTTTTGGAACTTTATAAGGAGCGAATTTTACTCCTACCCCACAACCAATTTTCCCTTTTCCATAAATTAAAGGAACATTGACAGTTGTATGGCTAAAGTCTTCATCTGTTGTACCATCTAGACATTTTGGTTTAGCGTATTCTTTACAAGCCTTCATGGTACAAGTAACCATTTCATTTTCTTGAACCATACAGCTGTTGCATCCATCAAAAAATGACTTACATTCTTTCGGAAGCATGTCTTTCCAGCTGTTTTGGTCATAAACTTGCTTTTCTTGTGCATCTTCTTCTTTATTTTCATTTCCACTTTCTTCATCTCTTTCTCCCTCCGTTACTTCTGTATTTGTTTCATCGTTCTGGCTAACTTCATTTCCACCTTCTTCATTTCCATTTTCTTTTTTATTTCCGCCTTCATCAGAAACATTTTCTTTTTCAATTTTTAAACACTCTTTTGTCACTTCGTCCCATCTATAATTTTCAAATTCACCACAAGCCCTTCTGTTTTCCTCCTCAAGCTCTTCTTGGTACTGTGTAACATCCTCTTCTGATATATCCTCTTGGTTTATGTTTTCAATATTTTCTTGTTTGTTTGTATTTCCAAAATTAAATCCAAAAACATTTGCAATGTCTTTAAAATAAAATCCTAAAACCCCAACAAAAATCAAGAAAAGAACTAAAATTATTATTTTACCTTTCATATTTTTATTTTATATTGTTAATATATTTATTATACATAAAATAAAAAAATTTAAAAGCCTTAAATTTACTAATAGTTTATTTTTGAAAAAAGCCCATTTTCGCTCTTTTAAAATTAAAGTTGAGCGAAAATGGGCTTTTTTCAAAAATTTGCTATAATTATTACATGTTTAAATTATTCAAAAAAAATACAAATAAAATTAAAACTTTAAAAGGTTATCAAATCTTAGACTCTCGTGGAAATCCCACAATCGAAGTCGAACTTGTTTTAGAAAACAGAATTAAAGTTTGGTCCTCTGTTCCGTCAGGAGCTTCAACTGGAAAATATGAAGCAGTGGAGCTAAGAGATCAAGACTCAAAAGACTTTGGAGGTAAAGGTGTTACTCAAGCTATCAAAAATATTGAACAAAAAATTTTCCCAGCCATCAAAGATATAAACATCACAAACCAAAAACAAATCGACATTGCAATGCTAAAACTTGATGGCACAAAAAACAAATCAAGCCTAGGAGCAAATGCAATTTTAGCTGTTTCAGAAGCCGTGTGTAGAGCAGGAGCTATTGTTTCAAAAAAGCCACTTTACAAATACATCGCTGAAATTTCAGAAAACAAAAATTCTTTATTTTGCCCAAGACCATTTTTCAATATTGTAAACGGGGGAGTGCATGCAGGTTCACAAATCGCTACACAAGAGTTTATGGTTTCTCCAGCTTTTGAAACTTTTGAAGAAAACTACAAAGCAGCAGCTGAAATCTACCAAGTTTTAAAAAAGATTTTAAAAGAAAAGTTTGGACAAAACTCAGAACTTTTGGGAGATGAAGGAGGTTTTGCTCCGGTTGATTTTAAAAACGAAAAAGAAGTTTTAGAAACCATAAAAGAGGCTGTAAAAAAAGCAGGTTACGAAGGAAAAACAGACTTTGCTTTAGACGTGGCTGCATCTGAATTTTACCAAAACTTAAAATACAATTTAGGTTTTAAAAAACCAAAAGATGAAATCAAAACTTCAGAAGAAATGATAACTTTTTATAAAAAACTCAAACAAGATTTTCCAAACTTAATTTCAATCGAAGACCCGTTTGATCAAACTGATTTTTTAGCTTTTGCAAAACTTAAAAGAGAGTTTCAAAATCAAGTTCAAATCGTTGCAGACGATTTAACAGTTACAAACACAACTCGGATTCAAAAAGCCATTGACCACAAATCAGCAAATGCACTGCTTTTGAAAGTAAATCAAATCGGAACAATCACAGAATCAATTGAAGCTTTCAAACTTGCAAAACAGAACGAGTGGAAGGTGATGGTTTCTCACAGATCTGGTGAAACAACAGACGACTTTATCGCAGATTTTGCAGTGGGAGTGGGGGCAGACCAGATTAAATCAGGTGCAACAGCAAGAGGAGAAAGGGTTGTAAAATACAACCGACTTTTATATATAGAAAAAGCCATAAAAATATCATAAACTTTGTTTACCAACCTAAACAATATTTATTTTTGTTTTCAAAGCTAAATTATGATATTATTATACTAATATTATAATAATTATGGATACACAAAATATTCGAGATTACATTTTAGAAATGGATCTTTTAACAAAAGAAGAAGAAGAGAAAATAGAAGAGTTTATGTTTCAAAATGACAAAAACTTTTTAGATTCAATGTTCGAGCTTGATATTTTAGACAATCAAACTTTAAACAAAATCACCGCTTCAATTTTAGGTACAAAATTTGTAAACCTAAAAGAAAAAATAATCGACTTTGAAACTTATTCGAAAATACCATTGCCAATTTCAGAAGAACACAATTTAATTTGTTTTGAACAGAACGACAATTTTTTAAAAGTGGCTTTCAGTGATATTCTAAACATTCAAGTTTTAGAAGAAGTTTTTGCTCAAAATCAAAAAGTGGAGTTTTTCTATGCAGACAAAAATGAAATTTTAGAAAAAATCGCTCAATACAAAAAACTAATTGAGGAAAATGTTATTTTAAAAAATCAAAAATCTGTTTCTAAAATTTTAAAACTTGACGAGTTTGGTTTTAAAAATCAAAAAGATGTTCCACAAGAATACATCAACGACATTGTTTCAGACTTGAACACAGAAAAATTTGTCCAAGGACTTTTAGAACACGCCGTTTCTCAAAAAGCTGACTTTGTTTTCTTAACTCCATCTGACCAAGATATTTTAGTTTCTTTCAGAATTTTTGACCGATCTTATCAGATTATGCAAATTGATTTAAAAACTCTGTTTTCAATCGTTTCAAAACTTAAAGTTTTCTGTGATATAAATATTTTTGAAAAATCACTCATTAAAGAGGGAAGCTTCAAAGCTGAAATTTTAGGCAAAGTTTACACGGTTTTTTTAACAATCGTTCATACAGATTTTGGAGAAGCAGTTACTTTAGAAATCACTCAAGACAAAAACTTTAAAGCAAATATTTTTGACTTAAGTTTAAAACAAAGACATTTGTTCTTATCTGCTTTGAAAAAAGATGCTGGTTTTTTCACTATTTTTGGAGAAGATGAATTTGCTAAAAAAGAAACTCTGTATTCATTTTTAGAAACCGATATTAAAAAAAACAAAGAAGTTTATTCTTTTGAAGTTAACCCGTCTTTAAATCTTTCTTATGTCAAACAAATTTCAGTGAACGAAAATGAAAATCTACTTCCTGTTTTTGAAAGCATTTTAAAAACAGAACCTGAAACACTGGCTGTTGAAGATGTTAGAAAAACTTCTTTCCCAGCTTTGTTTAACTATACAAACTTTTCAAAAAAAGTTATTTTATCTTCAAATAAAAAAATCGAAAATTTTGTTCAAAACTTTCTAGATTTTGACTTTAACAAAGGGCAAGTGGTTAAAAACTTATCTATTTGTTTAAATCACACTGAATTTGGTTTGCTTCAAGATCAAAATACTAAAAAATATGTTTTGAAAAAAGATGATATTAAACTTATAAAATCATTTTTTACAAACGATCAATTGCAAGAACTTTTTGTTCAAAACGGTTTTTACAAAAAAAGAGTCTTTAGTTTAGAAAAAATTGACTTTTATACTAAAAAAACAAACAAAAAAGAAAAAAGTGTTTACAAAAAAGTTCAAGTTACTAAAGGAATTTTTAATTTAGGTTTATTTTTAGAAAAATGTTTTTTGAACAAATATGATAAACTAAAAATTAAAAATGAAATCAAAAAGGAGGTTAAAAAATCTGTTTTAGAAAACGCTTTGATTTTATCTGCTAAAAAAGTTGTCGATATAAAAGATGTTTTAAAATATTTGAAAAAGTAGTTTAAAATTTTATAAAACTTAAATAAAAAAGCCCATTTTCGCTCAACTTTAATTTAAAAAAGTGCGAAAATGGGCTTTTTTATTTCCCACACTGTGATAAAATTAAAACAATAAAATGTCAAATATTGACAGAAATAATAATTAAATATATAATAATTTTATGAATGAAGGATTTAAAAAATATGTTCAAAAAGAAAAAGAGGTTTTAAAGGAGGTTCAAAGCAAACAAGAAAATGCAACTTCTGATGAAACATCAAAAGAGACACAAAAACAAATTTCTGAAGATTTATCTCAACAAGAAAAAGATACTCAAAGCCTTGAAGAATTTTTAGAAAAAGATTTAGAAGAAAATGACAACAGAGTTACTCCTGAAAGATTTGCTGAAATAAGTTTTGAAGAACAAACAAAAAAAAGTTTAGATATATTTGAAAATCAAATTGAAGAAAATGATAATTTGATAAATTCCGAAATAAACTTGAAAATTCAAGACCTAGAAAACGAACTTCAAAGTTTACCAGATGACCAAAAACAGGAACACATTGAAAGTTTAAAGCAAGAAATTTCAGAAATGTTTGATCAAAAAATTAATCTGTACAGTCGAAAATCAAACGAAGCTTTAGACTTGATTGCTCAAAACTACGAACCAACAAATGAAGACGCTTTAGAAGATCAAAATTTTTACCAAAACTCTTTTGAAGCAAAAAAACAAGCATATATTGAATCCCAAACAAAACAACAAGAAACAATTATTCAAAATCTTGATAGTTTACTTATTCCAGACAAAAAAGATCAAGCAGACTCACTTGGTGAAGGAGTTTTAGACGCAAAAGATTTTCCGCCCACTCCAAAACCAATTGACCTAAATTATGTTTCACAGAAAGCTTTAGAAAAATTTCAAAACGAAATGGATGTTTATTTAAAAGCTGATATTTCAAAAATAGGAGAAGACGGAAAAAAAGAAATTTCAAAGATTTATCAAAAACTTAAAAATGGAACTTTTGAAGACAAAAAGCAAGAACAAGACGCGCAAAATCTTATTCAAGAAATAGAAAAAAATTTTGATTTTGCTAAAAAAAGTCAAGATATTCCAGAAAATTGTAAATCTTTAAATTTAAAAAACAACATAGAAAATCAAGAAGATAACACAGACAGCACAAACAACCAAAATCAACCTTTTCCAGAAGAAGGTTTTAAAAAATCTTTCAAAAACACTTTTTCAGGAATGGCTAAAAGTGCAGAAAAAGATCTAGAAGTTTTCAAGGAGGTTTTTGATACCCATGACAAAATTTTGCAAGAAACTGTTCAAAAAATTGAAGGTTTTGTAAACGATGAAAACGGTACAATTTTAGATAAAATGAAAAGAATGCCACAAAAGAGCCTTTATCTTGCAGGGGCAGCGTCTGGGGGTATGGCAGGTTTTGGTTTAAAAAGTTTAACTACTTTAGGAAAAACAGTAACATTGCCTTTAAAACACCCATTGAAAACAGCGGGTATTGGTGCAGCGGGGTATTTTGGTTTTAAAGCTTTAAAATTCATCTTTATAAAATCAATGCCTTATTATCTATTCTGGAAATTTGTTGTAAAACCAGAATTGAAAGAAAATGGAGCTTGGGAAACATTTAAAAAATTCGGTAGAGTTAAAAAAGAACATTGGTGGTTATAGAAAAAATGAAATTTTATAATAAAAAACAGAAACTGTGTTTCTGTTTTTTATTATAAAATTTCATTTTTATCTTTACCATTTACTCCACTTTGAAATTAAAAGCATTAAAATAACCATTATTAAGGAAATAACAATAATCATTGTAAAATCATGTGGATGACCTAAAAACAAATGTTTTTGCTTTGTTGGAATTGTAATGATTGTAATAAACAAAGTTGCTGGTAAAATTGAAAAAGTTGTGATTGTGAAAATCCTTGAAAGTCTGTGCATTTTAACGTTTAACAACGAATTGTTTGTGTCTCGGAGTTCGCGAAGTTGATCTTTGATATTTTCAAGCTGATCGATTGTTTTTTGATATGAAAGGTTTATGATTTCAATCCTTTTAATTTCTTTTTGGTCAAAGAAATCCTCAGCTGTTGAAAAGAAGCTTTCCCAAAAATCGTCGTGACTTCTGATATGTTTTTTAAAATCAATTAATTTTCTGTTTATGTGAGAAATTTCATAAACCATTTTTCTTTCATTTCCGTCAAAAACTTTTTTTTCAATTTCTTCAATTTTAACTTCGATTTTTTTCAATTCAGCAATTAAGTTTTCATATATTTTTTCAAAAAAGTAAATGAAGGTATTTGAAATTTTACTATTTTGAGTTTGCCCTCTATAAAAGTCAGAACCGTTGTCAAAATTTGCTTTGAATTTTTCAAGTCCCTTGTCTTTTTTGCAAACAAGCGAAATTAAATAATCTTTCCCTAAAATCAATTTAATTTTATTTTTAATAAATTCATCTTTTTCCAAAAAAGGAACATCAACTGAAACAAAAAGATTACTGTAAGATGAAATAACTTTGTTTCGGTTACTGTCTTCTATAAACTTATTGGCAACATAAGGACTAATTTGGTATTTGTCGACCACCTCTTCTAGTTTATCTTTATCCAAAGTTGAAAATTCATACCAAGCTATATTTCTATGAAAGTGTATTTTTAACATATTATATTATTATGTATATAATTATATATTTAAAATTTAAAAAACACAAATTTTGATTTATCCTTTTTAGCTATTGCATTATTCAATTTATTTATATATAATAAATACATCAAGCCTTAATAGAACTTGATTTTATTGAGTATTGATAATTTTTTAAAAATTTAAAAATAAAAATTATGAATAAAGGACAATTAGTAGAATTTATCGCTGATAAAGTTGGATCAACAAAAGCAGATGCAGAAAGAATGCTTGAAGCATTCATGGAAGCAGTTACAGAAACACTTAAAAAAGAAGATTCGGTAGCATTAACAGGTTTTGGAGCATTCTCTATTTCACATAGAAAAGCAAGAACTGCAAGAAACCCAAAAACAGGAGCAGAAGTAAAAGTTCCAGCAACAAAAGCACCTAAATTCAAAGCAGGTAAAAAACTAAAAGAGGCTGTTAAATAATTAGTTTTAACTTAAAAAACCAAAATTTCGTGAAAGCGTTATTTTGGTTTTTTAAATATTTTGTTAAAAATGCCCGCAGCCTTCGGCTGCGGGCATTTTTTTCTTTTTATGATAAAATATATTTATGAAAATTTATAACACTTTAACCAAAACCAAACAAGAGTTTGAGCCAGTTGAAAAAAACAAAGTTTTGTTTTACCAGTGTGGTCCAACTGTTTACTGGAACCAGCACATTGGAAACTTGCGTTCAGTTGTTTTGGCTGACTTTATAAACAGAACTTTTAAGTATTTAGGATACGAAGTTTTGTTTGCACGAAATTACACAGATGTGGGACACCTAAGTGGGGACAATGAAGGTAATGCCGATACGGGTGAAGACAGAATGGAAAAAGCTTCAAAAAGAGAAAACTTGAATCCAGAAGAAATTGCTCAAAAATATATCCAAACTTACAACAAAGATGTAAGTTTATTAAACACAATAGAGCCAACTTTTAAACCAAAAGCAACAGAATACATAGAAGAACAAAAAGAAATGATAAATATTTTGTTTCAAAAAGGTTTTGCTTATGTTACAAAACTTGGAATTTATTTTGATGTTTCAAAAGCCGAAAACTATCACAGACTTTCTGGACAAAAAACAGATTTTAACATTTGCGGGGCAGGAGCCGGAGATGTCACAGATTCTGAAAAGAAAAACAAAGAAGATTTTGCTTTATGGTTTTTCAAAACAGGAGCGCACAAAAACGCTTTGCAAACTTGGCAGTTTAAAGAATTTAATAATTATTTTGAAAACGGGCAAGGCTTCCCAGGCTGGCATTTAGAGTGTTCTGCAATGGCTTGGAAACTTTTGGGAGATACTATTGATATTAAAATGGGAGGAATTGAACACATTCCAATTCACCATACAAATGAAATTGCACAATCTGAAAATACAACTGGTAAAAATTATGCAAATTTTTATTTACACAACGAGCACCTTTTGGTTGACGGAAAGAAAATGTCAAAATCAGAAGGAACATCATATTTGCTTTCAGATATTATTGACAAGGGTTATTCACCACTTGATTTAAGGTTTTTGTTTTTACAAGCGCATTACAGATCAAAACAAAACTTCACTTGGGACTCACTTGAAGCTTCAAAAAAAGCATTTGATAAAATCAAAAACAAACTTGGACAAATTGAAAGTGTTGGAAAAATAAATTCTGAATTCCAGAAAAAGTTTTTAGAAAAAATCGAAGATGACTTTAACACACCCGAAGCACTTGCTGTTTTACACGAAGTTTTAAAATCAGATATTCCAGACCAAGACAAAAAAGCCACAATTTTAGATTTTGATAAAATTTTTGGTTTAAAACTTTCAGAAGTCCAAAAAGAAAAAGAAGAAGAAATGCCTCAAGAAGTTGCTCAGATTTTAGAACAAAGAAAACAAGCCCGTGAAGAAAAAAACTGGCAAAAGTCAGATGAACTCAGAGACAAACTTGCAGAACTTGGATACATTGTTAAAGACGGTCCTGACGGACAAACAGTGACTAAAAAATAAAAGTTGCAAAAACAAAATACAAAACACAAAACACAAATTTAAAACACGATTTTGGCCCACACAACCACCCACGCCAAAATCGTGTTTTTCATTTTTCCACATCTTTAAAATAACAAGTTTGCTTTTTTTTTTCAATAATATATATCACTTTATAGGGGACCAGACACAGTCTCAACCAAACAACGACGCAAAGTGCAGAACCTTACCGCAAAACGAGACTGTGTCTAACCCCTCCCCAAACGCCCCTACTTATGTGAGGGTTTTTTAATATTATTTTCTATTTGTATTTTTTCAAAAAAGGTATATAATATATATATTAGAAATTCTGAAAAGAATTTTTGCGAAAGCAAAAATTCTTTTTCTTTAAAAATAAAAAATACAATGTTTGATTTAAAAGTTATAAACTCAGTTCTAGAAGAACTGCAAGAAACAAAAAATATTTCAAAAGATGAAGTAATTGACGCTATTGAGGAAACGCTAGCAGCCGCATACAAAAAACAATACGGAGAAAGAGGGCAGGTTGTAAAAGCAAAACTAAACATGGATACAGGAAATGTTGATTTTTTCAGAATCAAAGAAGTAGTTTCAGACAACGAAGTTATTCCAGAAGATGAGCTTGAAAAAATGGACAAAGAACAATATTTAGCAGAAAAAGAAAAAGGAAGAACAAAGTTCATTGACCAAAAACACATTATGCTTGATTCTGCAAAAATGATCAAAGCCGATGCCAAAGTTGGAGATGAAATCGTTTTTGATTTGGAAAACAAAACAGATTTTGGACGTGTAGCAGCAATGGCTGCAAAACAAACAATCCGACAAAAAATCAGACAAGCTGAAATGGGACATATTCAAGAAGAATTTGGAGATAAAGAATTTGAAATTGTTCAAGGAGAAGTTTTGAAACAAGAAGGAGGTTTTGTTTATGTTGATTTAGGAAAAGCCGAAGCTGTAATGCCAGCCTCAGAGCAGTTACCAAAAGAAAAATACAAAACAGGAGACAAAATCAAAGCTCTGCTTTTGAAACAAAAAAACAGAGATGAAGGAAAACTAAGTTTAATGGTTTCAAGAACTCACCCTGAATTTTTAAGAAAACTTTTTGAAATCGAAATTCCAGAATTAAAAGAAGGAATTGTTGAAATCAAAAAAATCGTTCGTGATCCAGGATTTAGAGCAAAAGTTGCAGTTGTCTCACACGACGAAGATCTTGATGCAGTTGGAACTTTTATCGGACAAGGTGGTTCAAGAGTTATGGCAGTTTCAAACGAGCTTTCAGGAGAAAGAATTGACCTTGTTGAATATTCAGAAGACGAAGTTGAGTACGCTAAAAACGCAATGATGCCAGCTGAAATTGAAAGCGTGGAACTTGAAGGTGACGACAAAGTGATTGTAAATGTTTTATCTGAAAACTTCACAAGCACAATTGGACGAAATGGACAAAATGTAAAGCTTGCTTCAAGGCTTTTATCAAAAAGAATTGATGTTCTAAAAATCGATCAAGATCAAGAAAGCCAAGACAAAGAAGAAGAGCCAAAAAAAGAACTTGAAAATGAAGTTGAAGAAACAAAAACAGAAGATGAGGTAAAAGAAGAAAAAGAAGTTGTTGAAACAACAGAAGAAAAGAAAGATAAAGAAGAACCAAAAGAAAATCAAGAACAAGACAAAGAGGAGAAAACAAAAACAGAAGAATAAAAAACAAAAACACGATTTTGACTTCGTCAAAATCGTGTTTTTAATTTTCAAAAATAAAGTGTATAATATTTATATGAGAAATAATTCAAACATTTTCGTATCAGAGACAAAAAACCTTTTTGAAAAAATTTTTGGGAAAGATTTTGACTTTCAAAATTTGTTAAAAAGTGCACTTTTTGTTATTTTAATTTTAGGTTTTTTGGTATACTATCTTTTTGATATTAAAATTAATTTTCACCTTTTTGGATTAAAAAGTTTATTTTTTGGTTTTTTTATTTTAACTTTTTTTGTTTCCTTTTTGGTCCCATTATTTTTTATTCAAAAAATAAAAACCAAAGTTATTTTTGAAAAAGATTTTGTTGTATTAAAAAGTTTTTATAATCAAAAAAATATTTCTGAAAAGAAAATATATTATTCTAAATTAGAAAAAATTATTTTAAAAAGAAATAAAAACTTTTTTGGATTTCAAGGTGTTATCTTGGTCCAACCAAGCAAACAAAGAAGCCAGAAAAATTATATATATTTTTATTTAGACACAAACGAAATGACAAATTTTCAATATTTTATTGAAAAAAATAGTGATTTGAAAAGAAAAATAGAAGCATAAAAAAGCCCGAAATTCTGCCAAAATTTCGGGCTTTTTTCCAATCCCCACCATTTTAAAAACTTGAAAAATTGGATAAAGCGCGCAGAGACAAACAAAAAAACCTCCAGAGGTATTTAATATACGGTGAGAAGTTTTTTTGTGCAGTCGACAAAGTTAGGCACTCATTTTTCAAGTTTTAAATTTCTTCAATTTTTGCTCCGACACTATTTAATCTTTCCACAATATCCGCATACCCCCTTTTAATATTATAAATATCATTCAACCTTGACTCTCCGTTAATTCCCAAAAGAGTAATCAAAATCGCAGCAGAAGGCCTTAAAGCAGGTGGGCAGTTTATGGTTGCAGGTTTCAGACTCTTGTTTCCTTCAATTTCAATTCTATGTTTATCGAGAAGCTTAATTTTAGCCCCCGTTTTTTTCAACAAAGTAAAATACTCAATTCTTTTTTCCCACATCCAGTCATGAATTAAACTTTTTCCCTCAGCTTGTAAACAAATTGGTACAAAAAATGGTAAGTTATCAATATTGATCCCAGGGTAGGGTAAAGCATGAATTTTATCAGGAAGTGCTTTAAGTTTTTTAAATTTAGAAATTGAAATATCAGCCAAAACAGTTTTTTTGTTATAAGACAAATACGTTTTTGAAATTTTAAATTCAATCCCCATACTTTCCATTTTCAAAATTTCAAGTCTTAAAAAGTTAATAGGACATCTTCTAATCACAAAATCTTTTGACTTTGTAGAAACAGCAGCCGAGATAAAAAACATTGACTCAACAGGGTCTTCGCTGTTGTAGACTTTAATATTTTTATTTATATTTTTCTTTCCATGAACGACAATTTTATCAGACAAAAATTCAATTTTAATACCCAAAGATTTCAAAAAGTAAATTACATCCATAACCATATAATTTTGCTGTCCAAAGTGAATTGTAGTTTTTCCAGCAATTCCAGCAGCACAAATTAAAATATTTTCAGTAGCAGTATCAGACGCCTCATACATTACAATTTCAGCAGGCTTTAATTTGTCTTTTGAAATATAATATCCGTCATCTTTAACTTTAATTTTCACTCCCAATTTCTCAAGCCCCGACTTATGAGCTGAAATTGTCCTTTCTCCCATTTTACAACCTCCCGCCTGAGGGATCTTAAAATTGTCCAAGTGATGAACCAAAGGTCCAATGGCCATTAAAAAAGAACGAATTTTTACAGCAGACTCTGCATATATATTTTTAAAGTTATATTTTTTAGGTGGAGTAAGTTCTAAAACATCATTTTCTTCTCCAATCCATTTACACAAAACCCCAATAGATTCAAAAATTTCCAAAACTCGAAAAACTTCTTCGGTTTTAGGAATTTTGTGTAAAGTCGTTTTTCCTTTATTTAAAAGTGCTGCGTGTAAAAGCCCCATTGCTCCATTTTTGGAAGTGTTGGTGTTAATTTTTCCTTTAAGTTTTCTGCCACCTTCAATTTTTATATTTATTTTTTTCATATACTTAAATTCTAGCACAATTACTTAATATTCAAAAACAAAACAAAAAATGTTATAATGAAAAACATGAATACACAAAAATACGCAAAAGTTTTATTCGATGCTTTTGAGACAAAAGATAAAAAAGAATTTGAAGTTTTTTTTCAAAATTTTATGGATCTAATAAAATTTCAAAAAAAACAATCTTTTCTACCACAAATTTACAAAGAAGTTCAAAAACACCTTGAACTTAAAAAAGCAGACATGAAAACAGTTTTAACTTTAAAAGATAAAAGTGATTTTGAAAAATATCAGGACAGGCTTGAAAAACTAAAAGACTATTTTAACTTAGACGATTTAAAAATAGAAGAAAACAAAAACATTGTGGGTGGGTTTATTTTACAAAACAAAAAACACACAGTTGACCACAGTTTCAGAACAAAACTTCTTAAAATGTATAACAACTTAATTAAAAAATAAAAAACACCAATTTGGTGTTTTTTATTTAAACAATACTTACTAATTTTCTTTTAACTATTTTTCCATTAAAAGATTTTTTTCTTTTTTCTTTAAATTGTACTTTTCCTTCTTTTGTTGCAAACAAAGTGTGGTCTTTTCCTGTATCAACTCCAACTCCCGCCATAAATTTTGTTCCTCTTTGTCTTACAATAACGCAACCTGGTGTTGCTTTTTGTCCGTCAGCTAGTTTTACACCTAAATATTTTGGATTTGAATCTCTTAGGTTTTTTGCTGATCCTCCTGCTTTACGATGTGCCATATTTTTATGTTATAATGTTAAATATAAACTGTATTATAAAACATAATATGAAAAAAATCAAGTCCATTTTTAAAGATGATTTTATCTTTTTTGTTTTGTTATTTTTAATCTCATCAACCCTTTCTTTTTATTTAGGCAGACTTTCGGTTGAGTATAAACAAAACAAAGAGAGTCAAAACATCACTTTTTTAGAAAAAAAAGAAAAATACCAGCAAGAAACTTACGTTGTAGCATCTAAAAAAGGAAAAACTTACTCTTTTCCTTGGTGTTCTGGAGCCAAAAGAATTTCTCAGAAAAATAAAATTATTTTTAAATCAAAAAAGGAGGCGGAGGAAAAAGGTTACAGAGAAGCCAAAAATTGTGCTGGATTTTAAACTCAAACAAAACCAAATACATTTAAATTTTTAATCTGTTTTTTTATTTCTTAAAAATTTATGTTAAAATATTTCTATGAATAGTATAACAAAAAAAGCCATAAAATGGATTTTAGCTTTCTTTGCCTTCGCACTTTTTGTAATCATTGTGGTTTATTTATTCACAAAATACGTGCCAAGAGAGAATCAGTTTAATGTAGATTTGTTAATGCAAGACAAAGAGATTGAAGAAATTTATAAAAAAAAGCAAAAAGAAAGAGAGGAATATGAAAGACAGTGGGAAAATAGAGAAAAAGAGGTTATTGAAAATTTAGACTGTATTAAAAATGGTAAAAAATACAAACACGGAGATTGGGGATTCTTCTATTCAAAAAGATTTGTGAGCTTGCAAGATGATTGTGGTAACTACCAATCAAAAAAAAGATGCGACAACGGTCAATGGCTGGGTGATAGTTTTTACAATGAACCATTATGTGAGCAATCTGTTGATTGTATGTTAGAAAATGGGGAAATTCTAAAAAATGGAGAGTCAAGAGATTTTTACTTTTTTGAAACAGTTCAGTATGGAGAAAAATGTGAAGATTACATGATTAAAAGAACCTGTAACAACACTCACTTAAAAGGCGACTCCAGATATAAATTTACAGAGTGTAAAGTTACAGAAGAAGGTATTTGTAAATTTGGAGAAAATATAATTCCAAATAAAAAAACGCACTTATTTTACAGTGTCCAGGAAGTTGAGTATACAGATAAATGTCAAAATTATTCACAATTAAGACTTTGTTCTGATGGAAAACTTTTTGGTGATGAAAAATACAAATACTGGGATTGTAGAGTTAAAATTCCTAAAAAATGTAAAACAGAAGATGGTAAAGAGGTTGAACATAACCAAATTATAAAAATGTATTCAAGCCCGTACGGGGGAGAAAAAGGTTGTGCTTACTTTATGAAACAAGCTCAATGTATTAACGGAAAGTTTAATCAAGGTCCTGAATACAAATATGCAAAGTGTGTTGAATAATAATTTTTTATCTGGTAAGATGAATATATACCAATAAGGTATAAACAAAATTATGGAAAAATACTTAGAAATGGTCAAAGAATATGATTCAAACCCTGACGTTGAATTAGTTGAGGTTTTGTCACACAAATTAGCTTCTACACTTGCTGATTCTGATGCATCAAGCGTTGCTTGTTCTGACGACTCAGAACTACAAACTGTTAAAACAAATTTATTGAAAAATAAATTAGATGTTGAAGGACAAGAAGCCGATGATGCAATCTCTTATGTTTGTGAAGAAATGAAAGATCAAAACAGAAAAAACAGATTAGTATTTTATTATCTTTTAATTCAAAAACTTGGACTAAAAGACAAATATGTAAATAGCTAATAAAAGAAACTAAAAACAAAAACCAAATGGTTTTTGTTTTTTATTTTGAAAGCCCGAAATTTAAGAAGGTTTTTTGGAAAAAGGTAGAAGCGAAGCTTCTACCTTTTTCCAAAAAACCTTCTTAAATTTCGGGTTTTCTTGTCCTCCAACCAGGAATCGAACCTGAATCTAGCCCTTAGGAGGGGCTTGTTCTATCCATTGAACTATTAGAGGTTTTTTGTATTATATCACAAAAAAAATTAATAAAAAAAACTTAAACTTTGTCTAAATTTCAAATTATTTTTAGACTTCACACTTAGTATCAAAAATTTCAAAAATGGCTAAAAAGAAGATTGTGAAAACCCAAGATGAAACAAAAGCAATTTCTTGAAAAATAACATTTTCATTCATCACCAAAACATTAAATCCGTAGTGAATAAAAGTTGCCAAAACAATTCCCAAAACAGCAAACAAGAGTCTTACTAAAAGTTTTTTGTGATACATAAATGTAATCAAAAATCCAACAGTGGCAGATGAAACCACATGAAGTAAAGTAGCCCCAATAAATCTATAACTTCCATCAAGTAAAGTTTGAATATATTGGTTGTTTGAAATATAGTCAATAATATAATACATATTTTCAACAGCAGCAAATCCAAGTGCTGCTGTAATCATATACAAAATCGGATCACTTTTTTCGTTATCCCATTTCGAACCAAACACAGCAAAAAAGAATGCCATAAACTTCACAATCTCTTCTGTAAGGGCAAATAGAAATACTTTATGGTTTTGAACAATTTGAGCCTGTGAGATTAAAAGTTCTATAAAAACAGCAAAAAAAGCAGAAAAAGCCCCAAAAAGAAAAGTTTTTAAAATCATTCTTTTTGGTTCTGGTTCACATTTATCTTCATTTATCCAAAAAATCAACCAAACTATCGCTGGCGTGAAACCACCAATTGCTGCATATAACCATACTTTTTCCATATTTATATTTTACCATTTTTTTAGAAATAATAAATATTATATTTTATCATTTTTTATGGTAAAATATATAGTATGAATAATGAAAATAATAATTTAACTCAAAATAATTCTTCTGAGCAGACTGTAACAAACTACAAAGATCAAAGAATTATCCAAATTCCTCTATCTATTATCAAACCAAATCCTTATCAACCAAGACTTGCTTTTTCTGATGACAAGCTTTCAACTCTTGCTTCTTCAATTTCTCAATACGGAGTTTTGCAACCTATTGTTGTTTCAAGAAAACAAAACCAAGATGGTTCTGAGTTTTTTGAAATCATCGCAGGGGAAAGAAGGTATAGAGCAGCGAAAATAGCAGGGCTTCAAACTATTCCAGCTGTTTTAGCTGATGAAAAAATTCAAAATGTAGATAAATTTGAACTTGCTATTATTGAAAATATTCAAAGAGAAGACTTAAATCCCGTTGACAAAGCCAAGGCTTTTAAAAAACTTCACGAGGAGTTTGGTTTAACTCACAGTCAAATTGCAGAAAAAATGGGTAAATCAAGAGAGTATATTTCAAACTCAATCAGACTTTTGGATCTACCTGATAAAATTTTAGAAGGAATTGTTAAAGAAGAAATTACAGAAGGTCACTCAAAACCCCTTTTGATTTTAAAAGAAAGACCTTTCGAACAAAATATTTTATTTCAAAAAATCAAAGATAAAAAATTAACTGTTCGTGCAGCCAACAATCTTGCCAAAAAACTTCTATCAGGTGAAAAAGAAATTGTTGAAACTGGAAACAGCAACAATCAGTATAAAATTATTGAAAAAAAACTTTCAGAAAAACTTGGAACGAAAGTTTCAATTGCTCAAAAAGATCAAGGAGAAGGTGGAAAATTAACCATTGAGTTTTTCTCACAAGAAGATTTAAACAAAATTGTTTCTTTGGTTCGTGGAAAGGGACTTGTTGGAGTAGATGAAGCTTTAGGCGGTGATATAGAAAAAGAAAATCAAGAATTAAAAAATGATTTTTCTGAAAATTTAAAAACAGCAGAAACTAAAAATCCAGCTTTCTTTGGTGATGAAATTGAAAAATTAGATAGTCAAGAAAAAGGGCAAGAAAAAGAACAAGAAGTTCAAGGTCAAAAGATTGAAGTTGAAGTTGAAAATAAAGTAGAGCAAGAGCAGATTTTGGCTTCGCCAAAATCTGCCCAAAAAGAAGTTGAAGAAAGTCAAAAAAAAGAAACAGAAGAAAACTTAAATGATTTAGATGGTTTTAATATTTCATCTTTTTTACACAAAAACGAAGCTACAAAAGTTCAAGTTCAAGGTTCAGATGAAGATTTTAAAAAAGATTTAGAAGAATTTAAGAGTATTGAACTTGAACAGAATCAAGAAGAACAAAATGAAGTTCAAAGTCAAATTCAAACTCCAGCGTTTGAAGGAGTAGACAACTTTGGAGATTTAAAAACAGAAACAACCACACCAACAAAACCAGAAAAGGTAGATTTTACCAAATCAAAACAAGAAATTACAAGTTTTGGACCAAAACCAAAAATAGAAGTTAAAGAAGAACAAAATGTTAACCAAGAAACTAAAGACGATCAAAACATCGATGACATTTTTTCTTATTCAAAACCAGAACCTGCTTCTGTTTCAAAAACTCCAGAAACAAAAGTAAACGAGTTTGCAAAAGGTGACTTTATGTTAAATAAAGAAAAACTTGATGATTTAGAATACGAAAAAAATAATCAAACTGTTTTTGGAAGTCAAAACCAAGAAAAAGTAAATCAAATTTTGACTCAAAAATTTGAAGAAAATCAAAAAGCCAAAGAAAAAACCTTTGAAAACCAGAATTTAAATCAAAATGTTTCAGAAATGCCAAAAGCAAATGAGACAAAAAACGAAATGAAACCAAGTCAAAATATTGAAAACAGTTCAATTTATCAAGAATTTTTAAAATCAAAAGAAAAAATAGCAGAGCAACAAAAAAGAGTTTTCAGTGGTAAAAAACCAGCTTTTTCTGGTGAAACAGCAGGATTTATGTCTTCACAAGGTGTCATAAACAATGAAAATCAAACAGAATTAAAACCCGAAGATTACAAAGATCCAGTTGAGGAAACTATCGAACAAATGAAACATGTCGTAGAAGAAATCGATAATTCAGACGAGGCAATTCTTGTAAACAGTGGTAGTGATTTTATCCCCAAAGAAGCTCTAGAAAAAAAACAAAATCAAGAAAATCAAGAAATTCAAAAACCAAAAAATCTAACTGAAATAACTCCAAAAAACCAGAAAAACTTGGAGCAAAAAAACGAAGACAAAAATCTTCAAAAAGGTTTCGGTAATTTTACTTTATAAAACATGGATAAAAATCAAAAACAAAAAAGCCTAATTGGAAAAAGAATTGAAAAAAAAGACAAAAAAAAGGTTTTTGTCATTTTAGACACAACCGATCATTCTTTAAATTATGCCAAAAAAATTATTTCACTACTTTTTCCAATAGAAGTTGTTTTAGTTTTTTATATAAAAGACAGTTTTAGTATTGAAGGAAAAATTTATAAAAACATTAACTTAATTTTTGGTCCAAATGATTCTTGTATAAATTTACTTCCTTATGACAAAGAAATTTCAAAAAAAGTTGAAAAACAAATAAACTTATTGGGTAAAAACACTTTTTTTGAAAGCACAGATAAAAAAATATTATTTTCATCTAAAAACAATATTAAAAATATTTTAAAAAACAGAAAAGTTCAAACTCCAATTTTTCAACTTTTAGGAAACAGAGAAGCAGATGAAACTTACTTATCTTTCACTCAACCATCAAGAATATTTTCAAAAAAGAATGATTTTTATTCGGGAAAAATAAACAGCATCAAGCAAATGAACAAGGTTTTCAAAAAAATAAACCACCAAAAAAGAAGTAACTATTTAATAGAAGAGTATATAGAGGGCCAAGATATTTACGCTTTTGTTTTTAAATACAACGATAAAATAATAGTATATTCTGTTGTGGAGCAAGAAGAACAATCAAAAAAATATCTAGAAAAAATAAAAGACAACGATGTTGAGTTTGCAACAGGAAAAAGGTACACAAAACTTGAAGGAGATTTAGTAAAAGAAGTAAAGGAAAAATCAAAAGATTTTTTTGAAATATTTAAATTTGAAAAATTTGCTCTGTTGCATTTTAAAAATCACCAAAAAAGAGGTTTGTATTTTTTAAATGCAGTCATTGACCACACAATTTTAGATGACAGTAGAAAAAATATTGTAAAAAATATTTTCAAAAAAGAAGGTTTAAGCTTTGATAATTTCGCCAAACGAATTATTTTTTAAAAAATAAATATAATCTATTTATTTTTTATTTTTTTCTGTTAAAATAGATACATGAATAAAAAGTGTATATACAAAAATATAATTTTAATAGCTTCGGTTTTTTTACTTTTCGCACTCGGTGTTGTTTTTTGCAAATTATTAGAAAATAAAAGAACTTTAAACTTGAACATAAATAAAAATTTTTTTAATCAAAAAATGTTTGATATAAATATTAAAAGCGGTGATCTGATCAAAAACAATTTTAAAGTATTAGGAACCGACTTGAATCAACAGGCTTTTCCCTTAGAAAATGGAAAAATAGCACAAGTGGTTTTGTGGGATATGAATAACAAAATTTTAGGTAAGGCAGATTTAAGATTTGAAAAAAAAGACGAACAAAACAGAAACTGTTTTGAGGCAAGACTTTCTTATAATCAAACAAAAGAAAAAGAAGGAATTGTTGAAATAAAAAGTATTTCAAAAGATAATCAAAGAGAATTTAGTTATAAAATAAAAGTAAAACTAGACAACAAACCTTTGAACTTAAATCAAGGTTTTATACCAAAAGACGGAACTCCTTTTGTAGCAGGCCCATCATTTGATCCACCTGCAAAAAAATAAAACAACCTTTCTGGTTGTTTTTATTTATCTAATAAAGAGTAAAGAATGATCCCTGTGGTTACAGAAACATTTAAAGAGTTTTTAAAACCTTTCATGGGAAGTTCTAAAATCTGGTCTGCATTTTCCAAAACTTTTTTGCCCACTCCAAAATTTTCATTTCCCATTATAATGACATTTTTGTTTGAAAGTTTTGCTTTTTTGTAATCCACAGAGTTTTTGTCCTGTTCCACAGCCAAAATATTAAATCCTTCTTTTTTTAATTCCAAAACAAGTTCCAAAATATCTTTTCTATATTCCCAAGGTGTTTTTGCTCCCAAGGATGTTTTTTGAAAATCTTTTCTGATTCTTCCAAATCGATCTTCTGGAGTGGGGCAGTATCCACACAAAAAGATTTTATTAACTCCAATAGCGTCTGCTGTTCTGAAAATTGCTCCGACATTTAAAACAGATCGAACAGAGTCTAAAACCAAATAGTTTGTTTCGTTTTTTTCTTTTTTCTCCTTTTTTATCATTTATATATTTTACTATAAAATTAAAAAAAGTTATAATTAAAATATGAATAATGAAGAAAAAGTAAAACTTCAAAAAGAAATTGAAAAACTAGAACAGTTAACTTATAGCCTCAATTTTTGGAAAGACCCTCAAAAAGCTCAAGAGATTTTAGAAGAAATCAAAAAGCTAAATATTTTAAAAGAAGGTGGGGAAGAAAATGACTTAAAATCTTGTGTTATAAGTATTTTTGCTGGAACCGGTGGAGATGATGCAGAAGATTTTGTAAGAATTTTGTTTCAGATGTATTTTAAATTTTGTGAAAAAAACAATTTTGAAATTCAGATTTTATCTCAAAGCCCAAATGAACAAAAAGGTTATAAAAATATTTCTTTTGAAATTTTAAATAAAGGAAGTTACGGTCTTTTTAAAAATGAAAACGGTGTTCACAGGCTTGTGAGAAAGTCGCCTTTTAACGCAAAGTCAAAAAGGCAAACTTCATTTGCTAAAGTTGAGGTTTTGCCAAATATTGAACAAAAAGATTTTCAGATCAACGAAAGTGATTTTGAAATTTCATTTGCTAAATCACAAGGTTCGGGTGGGCAAAACGTAAACAAAAGAGAAACGGCAGTTCGGATTGTTGACAAAAAAAGTGGAATTTCAGTTTTTGTTTCAGAAGGTAGAACTCAAGAGTATAACAAAAAAAGAGCTTTTGATTTGATTCGTGCTAAACTTTATTTAAAACACAAAGAAGACCAAGAAAAAATCAAACAAGGTTTAAAGGTCAATGACAAAGTTGAAATTTCGTGGGGAAGTCAAATGAGAAATTATATTTTTGATCCATATAAAATGATCAAGGACACAAAGCAAAATATTGAAATTACAAATATTCAAAAAGTTTTAAATGGAGATTTGTCTGATTTTATTAAGTTGTAAAAAAAGCACGAATTTTTGGAAATTTCGGTTGCAAAAAGCATCAACTTAATTGATGCTTTTTGCAACCGAAATTTCCAAAAATTCGTGCCTGTATTTATTTAAATAAATATTTTTTATGTTATAATTACTCCATGAAGCTTATAATCGCGAAAATTGACGAAACGATTTTTGAAGGAGAGTTTGAATATTTATCTGTTCCAACAAAACAAACAGGACATATCCAGATTCTTCCAAACCACGCGCCTTTAATTTCAGTTTTAAAAGAAGGTATTTTAAAATACAAGGCCAAAGGAGGCAAAGAAGAAAAACTTGAAATTAAAAAAGGTATTGTGGAAGTTTCAAAAAACGAAGTATTAGTAATTTTATAAATAATAATAAAAATAAATTATGTTTGGACTAGGAGACAAAGTAAAAGGAATGAAGGACAAAGCTAAAGGAAAGGTAATGGAAAAAATGCTTGAAAAACAATTAGCAAATGTCCCAGAAGATCAAAAGCAAGCAATCATGTCAATGATTGAAGAAAATCCAGATTTTTTCAAAGAACTTGGAGAAGAAATTCAACAAGAAATGGCAAACGGAAAAAGTCAAATGGCAGCTTCAATGGCTGTAATGAGAAAACATCAAGCTAAAATGCAAGAGCTTATGATGAAAAACATGGGAGGCAACCCAAAAATGTCAAACAGAAACCTAAAATAAAATGAGTAATTTAGCAAAAGATATTTTATCAAATATTGGAAATGAAAATTTAGATAAACTTTTTTCAAAATACAATATCCCATCTGATAAAAAAGAAAAAGTTTCTGAAAATCTAACATCACTTTTTTTAGGCGGAATGACAAAAAACGCCCAAAAAGGTGGAGCCGAAAAATTGGTTAAAGTGTTAACCGAAGACCACAAAGAAACTTTAAACAAAGCAGGTGATATTTTAGACGGAAAATTCTCAGAAAATGGAGCCAAAATTTTAAAACATGTTTTTGGAGACAAAGAAAACAAAGTTTTAAAAACCGTTTCAAAAGAGCTGTCAAAAGACAAATCAACAACACTTGAAATGTTAAAAGATTTTGGACCAATGGTTTTGGGAGGGTTTTCAAAAACCACTCAGAAATCAAATGTTCAAGATTCAAATGTTTTAACAGACTTGTTAAAAATGGCAACTTCATCTGATTTGTCAAAAAACAAATCTTTATTTATGGGATTTTTAGATTTAGATGGTGACGGGCAGATTGTTGATGACATTCCAATTTTATGGAAAAAGTTACAAAAATTATTAGCAATGTTTAAAAAATAAATATGAGTTTTAAATCAAAATTACAAAAAGCAAGAAGAAATTCAAAATACAGAATTAGTTTAATTATCATTTTAATTATTTTGGCAGGTATTTTGTTTTACTTTGTTAAAAACGGAACAATGAAAATTGTTTTAGGAGCTATTATGGCACTTTTGGCAACAGCACTTGGAATGGAGGCAACAGGAAACGATTACGATGTTCAAAAATTGATTGAAACAAAATCATTCAAAGAATCAAAAGTTGAAAAGAAAAACGGATACTGGAAAATTGGAGATGATTGTAATGTAGACAATTTAAACTGTTCAGATTTCCAATATCAAGAAGACGCACAAGACTTTTATGAATCTTGTGGAGGGGCAAATGCAAACAGACTTGATGGAAATGATCAAGACGGAAAAGCTTGTGAATCACTTCCAAAAAGACCTGCTTAATATTTGAAATCAAAAACAACCGCAAGGTTGTTTTTTCATTTCAAAAAGGTATAATTTACTTACTATGAAAAATATAAAAGAATGTTTGGAGCCTAGATACCAAAGTACAATTAAATTTGTAATTATTATTATTTTGGCGTTAGTTTTAATTGGTGTTTTAGCAAAAGACAAAAGTTATAACATCAACTTGTCTGAATTAAAAGACAACACTATCAGAATAAAAGGGGAAGCTGAAAAAATTGTTGCTCCCGATGTTGCTTCTGTTTCTTTTGAAATTACAAGAAAATCAAAATCAACAAAAGACGCCACAGAATATGTAAACAAAAGAATTAAACAATTAACAGACATGCTTTCTTATGAAGGTATAAATCAAAAAGATTTTAAAACAGCATCATACAATGTTCATCCTGAGTATAATTATACAAAAGGCAAAAGAACTTTTTCAGGTTACAGAGTAAGTCAAAGAATTGATGTAAAAATCAGAGACCTTGATAATGTCTCAACAATTTTAACAAAAATAAATCAAGTTGGAGTTGATAATGTTTCAAGATTAAAGTTTTTCATTGACGACGACAAAGAGATCAAAGAAGAGTTAAGAAAAAAAGCAATCGAAAACTCAAAGCAAAAAGCTGAAAAAATCGCAAAAGATTTAGGTGTAAAACTTGATGAAATTGTTGGATTTTCAGAAGAAGCAAACAGAGATTACGAACCAAGATATCTATCAAATATGAAATTGGCTGGTGCGAAAGAAGATGCAGTGGAGCTTAATCAAGCTGTAATTCCGGTTGGGTCAAATAAGATTACTTCAACGATTTACATTACATACAAAATCTCCAACTAGACAAAAGCCATAAATTAGTCCACAACTTCGTTGACTTCATGTAAAAATATTTTCAACATACTACCAAGTATGTCTCAAATATTTTTCATTCGTCGCCTCGTTGTGAATCTAATTTATGACTTTTTTAAAAATTGAAAAATTAGTGCTCAACTTCGCCGACTGCACATAAAAATTCCCTCACCGTATGTCAAATACGGCTCGGGGATTTTTTGTTTGCTTCCGCGTTATCCATCTTGTTTTTCAAGTTTTTCCGAAGCAGAAAGTCTGGTTTAGTCTCAATAGAAGCATCTAATTTCTGATGTTTTTAAAAAACTTGAAAATTATAAAAAATCAAATAACGCACAGCGTTATTTGATTTTCATTTTAAATGTCTCGAATATCTATCGGTTTTAATTGTTTTGGTTTTGTTTCAGAATCCATTTCATAAATAGTTTGTCTTTTCTTTCCATTGTTAAGTTTATGTGTGTGCACAAATTTTCTATCGACAATTTTAAATTCATCTTCTCCATCATACTTTGCATCAGCATCAACAGCGTAAGGGTCTGTCTCCAAAACTTCTACATCACCCATTGACCATTTTTTATTTGAAGAATAAATAAGTGGGTATCCATAATTTTTAGCATTTCCTTTTGCGTAAACATAAATAAACAATTCAGGGAAAGAGTCGTTATCCAAATCAGAAATCTCAACTTTTCTAATCTCTCCACCTTTTATATTCACTGTTTGCGGATTACTGTTTTTAGTATATCCTTCTGGTTTAATTTTTATTACATCAGGTTTACCTTCAAGAGTTTCTGTTGTAACTAAAAATTTAACCCCATTCATTTCTTTGGTTGTTAAACTATAAGTAACATCTGCCTTTCTTTCAGGATTGTTTTTTTCCAAAATCGGAAGTTTTCCATTTTTAATTTTAAAAATAACCAAAGCCACAACAAGAAGAACTAAAAGAGCTATTAAAGTATAAATAATTATTTTCTTTTTCATATTGTTATATTATTTCCGCTTTTACGGTAATTTCATTATAGCATTAAAATTTTATAAAATCTAGATTTTAAACAACCAAAAAACAAAATCAGGCGAAGCCTGATTTTGCTTTCAATATTTATTTTTTCCTAATCAAAATAATCGGTGTTTTCTCATTTCCTTGGCCCATTGGATTATCAAGCAAAGTTTTTCTTGCAACTTCTTCTGAAACTGGCAAGTTTTTACTTTTTCCTAAAATCTCAACGTTGATATTATTCGCGTCAGCAATACAAGCAGGTACTCCAAATTCATCTTCAATTTTCTGACATGATAAATCAGGATTATCAGGATAAATTTTCGCAAACTCATCAAAAGGTGGCATTGCTCCATAATACGGCCCATCAATTTGTTCAATATTATTTCCCGCGATTTTATAAAAATACCCCTTTTTAATTCCAAAAATTTTCAAAATCGCTGTTAGGGGAAGTCCAATAATTGTTGCCAAAAACATTCTCCACCAACCTGTTACAAAAATAGCCGCCTGAATTTTTTCAGGAATGGCAAAAGCAGGATCATTTTTGTAGGCTTTTTCTCCCATATTAAAGCGAATAAGTCTGTAAATAATTTTAGCCAAAATACCAGGTTTTAAAAGAGACTTGTGCATCACTCGACCTTCTGAAATTGTTAAAAACTTTTCAGAAATGGCGATGAAATCTCCTTTTTGATATTCTTTTTTAATTTCTTCATAAATTGGCGTGATATCTTCTTTAATCGAAATCAAATGAGTTTTCACAGGATATCTCAAAAAAATATCTTTACCAACTTTTATTTCAAGTTCTTTTCCGCCGTTTGGTTGCTTTTTTACTTCTGTCATATTTTTAATTTTAACATATTAAATTTTAATAAACAAAAAATAATTTTATTTTTTATGTTATAATATTTTCAATATGAATAATAAAGAACATTCAAGCAGACAAAAAGAAATCAGAAATCTAAGAATTCAAAAAATTAAGAATCTAGAAAGTTTGGGATTAAGCGCTTACTTAAATCCAAAAGACACAAAACCAACACACACTTTAAAAGAAGTAGTGGATAATTTTGCAAAATTCAAAAGGCAAAAGAAAGACAAGAAATACAAACTTGTAGGAAGAATCATGATCAAAAGGGGAGCAGGGAAAATTGCTTTTGTAAAGTTTTTTGATGGAACAGAATATTTTCAAGCAGTTCTACAAGCCGATGTTTTGGGTAAAAAGAAAATGAAAATTTTTGATAAAAATTTTGACATGGGAGATTTTGTCATTTTCCAAGGAACTTTATTTAAAACTAAAAAAGGTGAAAAATCTTTGAAAGTTACTTCATTTAAAATGGCTGGAAAATCTATTTTGCCACTTCCAGAAAAATGGCACGGTATCACAGACATTGAAGAAAAATACAGAAAAAGATATCTAGACGTTCTGTCTGATCAAAATGCTTTTGATAAATTCAAAAAACGGTCAGAAGTAATTCGTGAAATAAGAAATTTTATGGACAATGAAGGTTTTTTAGAAATTGAAACTCCTATTTTGCAAAACCAAGCTTCAGGAGCAATGGCTGAAACTTTCAACACTCACCACAACGATTACAACCTAGACATGGTTTTAAGAATTTCACTTGAAGCTGAACACAAAATAGTTATGGCGGGAGGTTATCCAGCAGTTTACGAGATTGGAAAAAACTTCAGAAACGAAGGATCAGATTCAACACATATTCAAGAGTTTACGATGATCGAATGGTATAAAGCTTACAGGGGCCTTGATTACAATATTAAACTTACAGAAAAACTTTTAAAACACTTGGCTAAAAAAGTTATCAAAAAAACTGTTTTTGAAATTAAAGACGAAAACGACAAAAAAGTAAAAGTGGACTTTTCAAAAGAATGGAAAAAAGTAAAGTTCAACGATTTGATTAAAAAATATGCCAAAATAGATGTTCAAAAAGCAACCAGAAAAGAACTTGAAAAAAAAGCAATGGAACTTGGTGGAGTTAAAAAAGAAATTTTAAAAATGTCTCACGGAAATTTACTTGATTTTATTTACAAAAAATCAGCTCGAAAAAAATTGATCAACCCAACTTTTGTTTTAAATTATCCAGGAAGTTTAAAACCTCTTGCAATTCAAAACGAAGATGGAACATCAGAAGTAGCGCAACTTGTAATCGGTGGAGCAGAAGTGACAAACCAATATGCCGAACTTGTAAACCCACTTGTTCAAAGAAAACTTTTAGAAGATCAGCTAAAAGCTAAAAAGTCAGGGGATAAAGAAGCCATGGATTTCAACTCAGATTTTTTAGAAGCAATGGAATATGGAATGCCTCCAATGACAGGATTTGGAATGGGAATAGATAGATTGATGGCGATTTTTACGGAGCAGGATAACTTACGAGATACGATATTGTTTCCCATCATCAAACCTAAATAAAACTTAAAAAATTGGCGACTCACTTTGTCGACCGCATAAAAAATTCCTTCACCATATATTAAATATGGCTCAGGAATTTTTTATTTGTCTCCTCGTGATTCATCCAATTTTTTAAGTTTTATGATATAAGGATTGAAAAAACAAGCCCGAAATTTTGAAGCAAATTTTTGGAAAAAAGAACAAGCAACGCTTGTTCTTTTTTCCAAAAATTTGCTTCAAAATTTCGGGCTTGTTTTCAACCAACCCTAAATTTCACCATCAATCTGCTCAATTCTTCTTTGATGTCTTTGTTTATTTGAAAAAGGTTCAGAAAGCCAAATTTTTAAAATTTTACCTAAATTTATACTTTTAACAAACCTTGCTCCGATTGATAAAACATTTGCGTTGTTATGTTCTTTTGAAAGTTTTAAAATTTTTGGATTTCCTCCGTAGTAAACTGTTGCTCTGACATTTTTAAATCTATTCGCAACCATAGCTTCTCCTTGCCCTGAACCACCAAAAATAATAGCCAAATTTTCAGGATTTTCAGAAATTTTTTCTCCGGCTTTTTTGATAAACAAAGGGTAGTCATCATCAGGATTGTAAGTTTCAGCCCCTAAATCTTTCACATTGTACTCTGGATATTTTTTCTTTAAAATTTTTTTTGTTTTTTCTTTTAATTTAAACCCAGCGTGATCTGTAGCCAAATATATTGTTTTATTTTCCATAGATGTATTATAGCAAAAAAATTAAAATATGTTAAAATACTTTTTAACGGAGAAGTGGCTGAGTGGTCGAAAGCGCGTCCCTGCTAAGGACGTGTCCGGGTTAAACTGGACCGGAGGTTCGAATCCTCTCTTCTCCGCCGAGCACAAAAACCCAAAGCGACAGCTTTGGGTTTTTCCGTGCTCCGGCCGGAGAAGAGAGGATTCGAAAAGAGCGCAGCCCTGTTTTTTCTCTGCGTGGCTGCGTCCGAGAAAAAACGGCAAGCGGCGGGCCCGCGAGTTCTTAACGAACGACGAACGCAGTGAGGAAGTAAAACCCAAAGCGACAGCTTTGGGTTTTTCCGTGCTCCGGCCGGAGAAGAGAGGATTCGAAAAAAGCGGACTTTTCAAAAGTCCGCTTTGGTTTTAAAAATTATTCAGCAAGTTTCTCTCCCGCTTTCTGCAGAAGTTCACTTGCTTTTTTTAAACCCTTTTCACCAAGGTTTTTAGAAGCTTCAAGCCCCTTTTTTCCTAGGTCTTTTGCAACACCAACTCCTTTTGATGTTGCTTCTTTAGTTTTTTCAACTGCCTTTTTACTAGTTTCTTTTAGGTCGCACCAAGCAGGTGCGTTAAAAGTAACTTCATTTACTTTATCTTTAACAGTGATAAAGTAAATGATTTTTTTACTGAAACCGGCTTTCTTCCAGGTTCCAGAGAAGGCGTATTTTCCAGGTTCAATTTGTTCTTGAACTTGGAAAACATTCTCGTCTTTTCCCATCGTAAATTCGTATGGGAAATTGGGAACATTTTTTTTCAATTCCTTGAAATAAAATGAACCGTTTTCAAAACCCTCAATAACCATTTTACAGCCGTAAGGCTTGTAAAAGGTCACGATGGTTTTGTTGTCATCTTCAGCAAATAAAACATTGCTAAAGAAAACTAAAATTAAAAAAACAATTTTTTTCATTACCAACCTCCTTTAGGTTGTGGTATTCTACGCCACTGGTTGTTGTTTTGGTCTTGAATAATCACACGGATATCTCCGTCATCTTTTCTCCAGCACTCCTGTCTTTGGTAATTGTTCAAGTTTATAACAATTCTACCCAAATGGGCATTGTTAATATCATAAACAAGTGTATCACCAGAACCAGGGTGTCCAACGTATTGAACATTCAACAATCTACCGTTTTTGTACCAGTAAACTCGGGTACGGTAGTGGTTGTTTGTGTTGAAACGATAAACAAGTGTTTTTTCTTCACCTTGTCTGTAAAGCACAAAGTCTTCTTTGACAGGGTTAAAGTTTTTTTTCTGACCAGGTAAATACTTTTCAAGGTCAGAGCTTATTTTTACCGAACAATAAGGTGCGTTTAATCTAAAAACCACCTCATTTGTTACAACTTCTCCTGTAACATCGCTTGTGTAAACCACTTGCCCAGAACTTTGTCCTGAACTGTAACTCCACCCCGAAGCAACTGTTGCGCAACCAGTTGTCGCGACAACAGAGCTCCAAACAATTATTTTCAAAATTAATTTTTTCATTTTTGCCTCCTTCGGCAGTTTATTAAAAGAATTCTTGTATATTGTACATTTAATAACATAACTTGTCAATGTTGTAAATGTAAATTTTATGTGATAAATTGAAAACAATATGGATAAAAAACAATTGGAAAAATGGCTTGAAGCGGGAGTTATTGATCAAAATCAAGCCGAAAAAATGTTGCAAGATTTGGAACAACAAAAAAAAGAAAAAAGCTCTTCAAGAGTAATTTGGGTTTTTTCAATAATTGGTTCGGTTTTGTTGGGTTTGGGAGTAATTTTATTTATGGCTTCAAACTGGAGCCGGATACCTGATTTTGGAAAAATCGGAATGTTGGTTCTTGGAACATTTGGAACGTTCTTTGTTGGTTATTATTTGAAAGAACAAAAAAAGAATTATCCAAAAGTTGGTTTCTCGCTGATTTTTTTGAGTGCTTTTTTGTTTGGGGCAACAATTTTTCTGATTGCTCAAATTTATCACACTCAAGCAGATGAGCACAGTTTAGTTTTGTTGTGGCTTCTTGGAGTTTTACCTTTAGTTTATGTTTTTGGTTCAAGGATTTTTGCTTTTTTAAGCTCCATGCTTTTTTACACTTGGATGATTTTGTTTTTTATTCAAAAAAGCTCTATGTTTAAAGGTGAGATTGTTTTTTATATAATTTTTACACTTTCAATTTTGCTTTTTGTTTTTGGAAATTTGCATTTTTTCAAAAAAAGTTTAGAAAAAGTAGGCTTGGTTTATAAAATTTTTGGTTTCTTTGTTACCTCTGCTTTTTTGTATCTTGTGACGTTCCCAGACTTAGCTTCAGAGTTTATCAGGATCGGTTATTTTACAAAGTCTTTGTATTTTCCGATAACTTTTATGTTTGTTTTGATTTTTTTAGCTTTGACTTTAAGTTCAGCTCTAAACCCTAACAGAAGTGAAAATAACAGATTTGAAAATATAAGTTTGCTTTTAGGAAGTGCTTTGGTTTTTGGATTTAGTCTTTTTGATCCTGAAGTTGTAAAAGAAAGTATTTTTAGTTTTAGTTATATTGTATTTTATAATATTGTATTTTTTGGAATGTCTATTTTGCTTGTTTACAAGGGTTACAAAAAAGAAAAAATGGTTTATGTGAATTTTGGAATTTTTTACTTGTGCTTATTTTTGATTTCAAAATATTTTGATTTGTTTTATCAAATGCTCGACAGATCCGTTTTCTTTATTATTGGTGGTATTATTTTAATTGCAGGAGGTTTTTATGCTGAGAAAAAAAGAAGAAAAATGAAAGAAGATTTTCTGAAGAATAAAAAAGATGTTGTTAATAGTTTTAATTTAAATAAATATGAATAAAAAGATTTTAATTGGAGTACTTTTATTTTGGTTTAGTGTTATTGGAGGTTTTGTTGGGTATAAAGAATATACAGTTCAAAGCGGAACTGAGGTTTTGTTAAAAACAAGGGGATATGATCCGCATGATATTTTTAGAGGAGAGTATGTTAGATTGAGGCATAACATAAATGAAGTTGGAATAAATTATGGTACAAGTAATTTTGAGAATTTAAATGAATTTGAAAAAAAAGTTAAAAAAGGGGATAGGGTTTTTGTTTCCTTAAAAGTTGATGAAAAAAACACAGCTTCAGTTGGTAAGATAAGTTTGGAAAAACCAAAAAGTGGAATTTTTATTAAAGGAAAAAGTTTGGGTTCTTATTATCCATATTTGAAAGTTGATTATGGGCTGGGTAGTTATTTTGTGGAAGAGGGGAAAGGGTATGAAATTGAAAAAAAGTTGAGGGACCATAAATATAGTGCTTTTACAAAAGTTTCGATAAATAGGTTTGGTGATGCGGTAATTTTGGATTTGTTTTTTGAAAAAAAGAGTAAGATGGATTATCAGAATTGGAAAGATGAGGGATCTAACCCTTCTGATTTTTAGAAGGTTTGTTGTATTGGGGAAGCAAAAATTGCCGAAGGCAATTTTTGTTTTATTTGAGATGTTTTGTTTTAGAAATGTTGCCCGATTTTGATAAGCATAACCCCACAGTCAAAATCGGGCAACATTTATTTATCAACATTTCTCTTTCATTTTTTGAAAAAATTGGTATAATATAGGCACATTCTTTTAAAGGTTTTATTTTAAAAAATTTAAAAGGGTTATTTATAAATTAATAATTTTAATAAAAATATAAAATGACAAAAACACAAAAAGGGTTCACATTGATTGAACTTCTAGTAGTAATCGCAATTATCGGTATTTTAGCAGGAATTCTATTCGTTGCTATTGACCCTAAAGCGCAAACAGATAAAGCAGACGATGCAGCTAATAAATCAGCAATCGCATCAATCAGAACACAAGCAGCTCTTGTATTTAGTTCAACAGGTAGCTACCTAACAGTATTTGAAGATGATACTTCTACTTCTACTTCTGCAGATGCAAATGTTGCAAAACTTTACAATTCTTTACCAGGAACAGACGGGACTGAAAAAAAATCTTATTCAACAGCTAATGCATGGTTTGTTGCAGCAACAATGAACAACGATAAAGATAATGGAACTACAGGTTCAAAAATTTATTGTGCTGACTCAGATGGATTTACAGGATATGTTCAAACTATGCCAGGAGATACTGATACTGCCTGTGGACCAGCAGCAACATAGTAAAAGCTTATTATAAAGAACTTCCAATTGGGAGTTTTTTATTTCTTGTAATAAAAGTATAGCCCGATTTTGCGCAGCAAAATCGGGTTTTATTTTTAAATTTTTAATGTATAATATAAAATATGAAAAATAATAAAGGTTTTACATTAATAGAGCTTTTAGTTGTAATTGCTCTTATTGGTATTATAGCAGGATTACTTTTTGTTTATATCAACCCTCAAAAAAGAACAGATGACGCGAACGACTCAAAAGTCAAATCAAATTTAGCAGGGGTTGTTTCTCAAGCATCAGTTTCTTTTTCAAATAACGGAAATGTTTATACAGAAGTTTGTAATGAAAACGAGGTTAGAAAACTTGCAGGTTTAGAAGCTGGAGAAAAATACCCAGGAGTATGTAACGCAGGTGAACACTTTTGGGTGGTTTCACGAAAACTTCCAAGTGGAAAGTATTGGTGTGTTGACTGGAAGTCAAATAAAAAAGAACTGGACAGTCAAATTACAAGTACACAAACTGAGTGCTAGTTTTTAAAAACACCCGAAAATGACGAAGTCATTTTCGGGTGTTTTTGTTGAAAGGGTATTTACTTAATTTAAAAATATGTTAAAATATATATGCTTGCAAGGCGATGACATTCACCAGTTTCCACCCCATCTTCCGGTTTGGGGTTGGTGAAAAGAATCATTTTGGCCCAGACTTTAGTCTGGGTCCTTTTTTTAAATTTTGAATTTTTTAAAATTTTTGGTAAAATAAGTTCAATGCCAATGAAGCTTTAGCACAGTGGAGGTAAAAATTAAATATAGAAAGAAAGTGTTTGAAATTTTATATTTCAAAAAACAGGGTGGCACCGCGGTTTGGTTGCCCGAAATTTAGCAAAGCTTGATTTCGGGTCAAATAAAAAATCGTCCCTGTGAATTATTATAAACTTAATAATTTACAGGAACGATTTTTTGTTTTCTGTAAAGAAAAATAAAAGAAAAAATAAAATGTTAGATATAAAATTTATAAGAGAAAATTTAGATGCTGTAAAAGCTGGTGCTAAAAAAAAGCATGTAGATATAAATTTGGACAAACTTGTAGAGCTTGATGATACAAGAAAAGATTTACAACAACAAATTGATACAAAAAAACAACAACAAAATGAAAACTCATCAGATATTCCAAATTTAGAAGGAGACGAGAAGCAAGCAAAAATCCAAGAGCTTTCTGTTTTAAAAGCAGAAATTCAAGAATTGCAAGACAAATATAATCAAAATCAAAAAGAATGGAAAGCTTTAATGTTGCAAGTTCCGCAAATTCCAGCAGATGAAGTTCCAGAAGGAGATGATGATGCTGACAACAAAGAAATCAAAGTGTGGGGAGAAAAGCCACAATTTGATTTTGAACCAAAATCTCATATTGATCTTATGGAAGAGCTTGATATGGTAGATTTTAAAAGAGGATCAAAAATTCACGGTTTCAGAGGATACTATTTGAAAAATGATGGAGCGAAACTTTCTTGGGCTATTTGGAACTATGCAAACGAATTTTTTGGACAAAAAGGTTTTGTACCAATGTTGCCACCTGCAATTGTGAAAGAAGAAAACTTGTATGGAACAGGGCACTTACCAAATGATGCCGAAGATGTTTATAACACTCAAGACAAAGACTACTTGATCGGGACAGCTGAAATCCCTGTAACAGGTTATCACTCAGGAGAAGTTTTACAAAACGGTGAACTTCCAAAAAAATACCTAGGATTTTCTCCTTGTTACAGAAGAGAAGCTGGGTCTTATGGAAAAGACACAAAAGGGCTAATTCGGGTACATGAGTTTTACAAAGTAGAACAAGTTATTTTATGTCAGGCAAGTAAAGAAGAAACTCATAAGTTCCATGAATGGATAAACAGAAACACAGAAGAGTTTGTTGAAACTTTAGGTATTCCTTATCACACAGTTTTAAACTGTGGTGGAGATTTAGGGCAAGGACAAGTTAAAAAGTTTGATATTGAACTTTGGGTTCCAGGTGAAGAAACTTACAGAGAAATTTCATCAGCATCTTGTTTTTATGATTTTCAAGCAAGAAGATTTAATATAAGATATAAAGATCAAAATGGTGAGACAAAATTTGTTCATACATTAAACTCAACTGCTATTCCAACTCCAAGAATTTTAGTTTCTTTGGTTGAAAACTTTCAAACAAAAGACGGGGAAATTATTATTCCAGAACCATTGAGAAAATATATGGACGGAAGAGAAAAAATTACAAAATAATTTAAAGTGGTTTTTGAGAAATGAAAGCCCGAAATTTTGGCAGAATTTTTTGAAAAAGTTGAAAGGCTTTGCCTTTCAACTTTTTCAAAAAATTCTGCCAAAATTTCGGGCTTTCTATTTTTTAAACAAAATTATGTTATAATTTTAAGTATGAAAAAACAAATAAAATTTATTTTAATTTTGATTACATTTTTGACATTTCCTTTATCTAGTTTTGCTTTTAACGCTGATAGTTTATTGGAAAAACTTTATGAAGATAATGGATTTAGTGCTCAAGACAGAGATAAAATAAAAAATCTAAATCAATATATAGCGATTGTGGGTGGTTATGAAAGTGGTGGTAAAAATATTAAAGTAAGGAATGGAGTTTCTTTAAACTCAACTGCAGCAGGTTATTATCAAATGACAGAGACAACATTGTTTGGTTCAGGTGGCCTTTCTGGTGGTGTTGTTGGTTACATAAAACGCAAATTTGGAATTGACATAACAGAAGGTAAAGAGCCTTATAAGCTTGGAGTTAGGGGTAGTGCAAATAGTAATAGACCAAATTATATACAAACCTTTTCAGAGAAAGAGCAGAGAGCAATAACGCTTGCTATGTGGAATTCAAAAGGAAGAATTTCATTAAAAAAGTTAACCGAACCAGGTGCTACCAAGGACAAATGGTTGATGTATGCTTATAATCATCACGGAGTTAGGAGTAGTCATAGAAATCAAGATTTGAGAGCCACGAATGGTTTCAGGTCTTATATGGAAAAAAAATACGGACAAGTCATTGATGATTCTTTTTTAACTGAAGGAGGGGGTTCTCCTGGTGGAGGGGATGATCCTGAATATACTTACTCACCAGAAGAGTTTGATGGGGTTTCTACCAGTGGTGAACCGATTGACCCCATTTCTGTTTCTCAATTTGAAGCCGGTATTTCAGCCAGTATTGACTTAGACACAAAAGAACTTCTCGACCAAATCTGTGCAGCATCAAGAGAAACAGCAAATCAAGGTTTATTAAAATACGACGGAGTATGTGACCAAAAAAGTGGTATTCAAGGACTGTTCGACACAATCCAAGAAGTACTTTCATGGTTAATAAAAATAGCAATGGTAATTGCTGTGTTTGCACTATTTTACACAGGCTTTAAATTCATCGCAGCAAATGGAGAACCAGGTAAAATATCAGACGCAAAGAAAACATTAGTAAATGTAGTAATAGGATTATTCTTTATCCTTTCTGCATTCTTCATTGTTGACTTTGTATTTGACCTATTACTTATTGATCCTTCATATAAGTTTTTAAATAATGTTCAGTAAAAATAAAAACCAAAATTTCGCGATGTGAAATTTTGGTTTTGTTTTGTACAATTAAAAGCTTTTTATGTTATAATTTAAAATTATGGAAGAAGTTTTAACTTTATTATCAAATCCTTCAAATCAAATATATCAAATATTTATTGCTTTATTTTTAGGTATATTTTTAGGATTAAGGAAAGAAATGTGGATTCAGAAAAACAAAACAGTGGCTGTTTTTGGTTTAAGAACAACTATTTTGATTGTAATGTTGGGAACAATATCAACTTTTTTTACAGATCTACCTTATTTACCAATTGTATTTTTTTTAGCAATTTTTACTTTCGTAGCTATTGCATATTTCAACGGAGTTTTTAAACTCAATCTGATTGGTTTAACTTCAGAATTCCAAGCCCTTATTGCTTTTTGGATCGGAGTTTTGGTTGGCTACGAAAAAGTTTTCACAGCAATCATACTAACGGTTATTTTATCGATCCTGATGGCTTACAAAGAAAACTTTCACAATTTTGCTAAAAACTTTTCTTTAAAAGAGTATTCTGGTTCTTTAAAACTTTTAATTATTACAGCTGTTGTTTTACCATTTTTACCAACCGAACCCATCGACCCTTGGGGAGTGTTTATTCCTTTCAATATTTGGTTAATTGTAATTTTCATCTCATCGATTGGTTTTATTGGTTATTTTTTAAACAAATACTTTGGAAGTCGAAAATCAGTTATGTTAACTTCAGTTTTAGGATCTTTGGTTTCTTCAACTATTGTGACAACATCTTTAGCATCAAAATCTAAAACCTCAAATATTAAAATTTTGTCTATCGGAATTTTAATTTCAATTTTAGTTATGCAGATAAGAATTTTGATTGAAATTTTAACTTTACTTGGAGGATATTCAGAATTTAATTATATTTTTATTATTCCATCTATTTTTATGATTTTATCTTCTGTTATTCTGGTTTTCATTTATCGTAAAAAGTATTGTCGCGCCGAAAATATAAAAGATTTTAAACACAAGTTAGAGGTTAAATCACCTTTTGAAATACTTCCTGCTTTAAAATTCGGTTTTCTATTTTCAGCTATTTTGTTTGCAATTTACTTTGGAAACAAATATTTTGGACAAATTGGTGGTTATTTTGTAGTCTTTTTGTCTTCTTTTACAGATGCAGATGCAGTAGTTTTATCAACCGCTGAATCTTTTAAAACAGGGGGGGCAACAGGAACTTTTTTAGCTTATACAATTTTAATAGCGACTGTTTTAAATACTTTGGTTAAATCTTTATACATTTATTTAATTGGTGGAAAGGAAATTTTTAAATTAACACTTTTACCAATTGTCTTAATTTCACTTTCAGGTATTTTATCGTTTTTTATATTTATCAGTATCTAAATGTTAAAAAATTAAAACTTCCACACTTATTTTTTATATGTTAAAATATTTACATGACAAAAAAAGAAATAAAATCAAAATTTGAAGGAAAAAAAGCAAAAGCTTTTTGTTTAAAAAATCAAAACGAAGAAAAAATTTGTTTAAAAGATTTCCAAAAAGGTGGAGAATTTGGAGGTAAAGAAGGAAAAAAAGTTTTACTTTACTTTTACCCAAAAGACTTAACTTCAGGGTGCACAATCGAATCAGTTTCATTTACCAAAATGAAAAAGAATTTCCAAAATCAAAACACAGTTATTTTAGGAATTTCAAAAGACTCTATTGAACTTCACAAAAAATTTATTAAAAAAGAAAAACTTAAAAATGACCTTCTTTCAGACGAAGAACACAAAGTTTTAGAAAAATACGGTGTTTGGCAAGAAAAATCAATGTTCGGAAAAAAGTATATGGGAGTATCAAGAGAATCATTTTTGATTGATGAAAACGGAAAAGTTTTAAAACATTTCCAAACAGTAAAACCAAAAACTCACGCACAAGAAGTTCTAGATTTTTTAAAAGCTTTAAAAAAGAAATAACAAAATAAAAACCCAAAATTTTCAACTTAATTTTGGGTTTTTTCTCCCCGTAAGTCCTTGCCAAAAGTTTGTTTTTGGTGTATAATATTTTTTGATGAAAAGAGAAAAGTTATTAAGAAAAGATGGAAAAGTTTTTGTTGTAAAAAAAAGAAGAAATCTTTTTTCTTTTTTGTTTTCTTTTATAAAAGATTATTTACACTTTTGTTTAAGCATTTTTTTGTTTGTGCCTAAAAAAGTTTCTGCGTTTTTTAAAAATTTTTTGAAAAGTTTCGGACAAAAAAGAGCTTTGAAAAAAGAATTTAAAAAAGAACTTGATTTAGAAAAAGAAAAACTAAAACAAAAAGAAAAAGAAAAGGAAGAAGTTTTAAGACAAATTCAAATTCAAAAAGAAGAACTTGATTTTGAAAAACAAAGAAGGGAACTTTTGAAACAAAAAGAGATTTTAGAAAAAGAGCTTGAAGAAAAAAGAAGAAAAAAAGAAGCTGAAATTCAAGAAGAAAAGGCTAGGCTTGAAAGTTTAAAAAAAGAAAAGCTAGAGTTGAAAGAAAAAGAAGAAAAGGAAGAAGAAGAAAGGTATTTAAAAAAAGAGCAAAATGACTTTCAAGATGAAGTTTTAACCCAAAACTCAGTGAGTATTAAAAAAGAAAACTTTATTTTAAGATTTTTTAAAACTATTTTTAGATATATAAATGAATATTTCTTGTTTATTTATCGGGTTTTTAGATTTATTTTAATTTTACCAATTTTGATTATTCGTTTTATCAAAAAATATTTAAGAAAGTTTAAAAACTTTTTTTTAGGTATATTTTCAAAAATAGGAAAATCATTTTCAAATCAAAAAACAAAACTTTCAAACAAGGTTCAAGGCGGGTTTGAAAATTTAAAAGATAAATTTAAAAAAGAACAGGTTGAAGAAACTCAAGTTGAAGTTTTAGAAGAAAAAACACAAAGACAAGGTTTTGAAGAGCTTGAAGAAAAAGCAGAAGAAATTGAGGTTAAAAATTTTAGTCAAAACTCTAACCAAAAATTTAGTCAAAATTTTAGTCAAAATCCGGAAGCTAAAATTCAAAATTCAGATGTGAAAATTTCAGAAGGTGCTTTAAGTTTAAATTTGAAAAATAAATTTGATTTTTCAAATTCAAAAATTTTAAATAAAATTTCAAATATTGATATTAAAAATCAAACAGTTAAAAAAACTTTAGATGTTGGTTTTGACGTAACTAAAAAAGCTTTGAAAAAAGACAATTTTGAAATCTTTACAGAAAAAAGCGATGACTACAGAGTTGACTTTGCCATTATCGGTGGAATATCACTTTTTGTTTTATACGTTTTACCACTTTTTGATTTTCTAAAACCGTATATGCTGGAAATTTACTTTTTGTTGTGTTTATTTATTTTGCTTTATTGTTTACATTATTTTATAATAGTATTTAATGACACAAAAGAAGTTCAAAAAGATAGTTCAAAATAGAATAAAGACAATCCAAAAACCAGAAAATAGAACACTTAAAAACATTTTATTTGTTGTTTTTTTGGTTTTCTTTTTTTTGGCAGCTTTTGTCTATTTTAAAAACTCGGGTTTACAAAAACAAATCGTTTTAAGTGCTGAAGAAAATCAAGTGCTATTTGACATTTTTGAAGATGCACGAAACAAAAATTCAAAAAAAAATATTGAAATTTTTGTTAAAAATTTTTTGAAGTTAAAAGAAGAAAAATGTTTGAAAATTGAAATTCAAAAAGATGTTTTTTGTGATTTGAAAAACGAAAGTGCTAAAGAGTGTTTGTTGAAAACCGAGATTTTGAATTTTAACCCAACTTGTGTTTTGTATAAATCGTTTCATTTAAAAAAACCTCAAAATATTAAAGCTATTTACTATTCAGCATACGCAGCAGCCAGTGCTAAAAAAATTGACTATTTAATTGAACTTGCTGAAAAGTCAGACATCAACGCAGTTGTGATTGATATTAAAGAAGCCGATGGGGGACTTTCTGTTAAAATTCCAACAGACGGTTTTGAAATTAAACCTAAAATTTTAAATATTATTAAAAATCCAAAAGCCTTAATTGAGAAGTTACATCAAAAAGGTATTTATGTTATTGCAAGGGTTGTGGTTTTTAAAGATAAAAATCTTGTAAGACAGTATCCTGAATTTGCTGTTAAAAGATCTGATCAAAAAACAATCTGGAAAGACCACAGACATAAAACTTGGCTTGATGCTAATAATCCGAAAGTTTGGGATTATATCGCTGAGATTTCAAAACAGGTTTACCTTTTGGGATTTGATGAGGTTAACTTGGACTATGTGCGTTTTCCGTCTGATGGTCCGATGAGAGATATTTATTATCCTTATTCAAATTCTGAAATTGTAAAATCACCAAGATGGGGAAGGGCCAAAGTGATGGACGATTTTTATTTTTATTATACCCAAAAATTAAGAAAGACATTTCCTGAAATTCAGCTTTCAGCAGATGTTTTTGGACAGGTTGCTTTAAACTGGGACGATGTTTCAATTGGACAAATTTTAGAGTCAGCAGTGCTTTATTTTGATGGGATTTATCCAATGGCATATCCTTCTCATTACTCTTGGAGATTTTTACCTCAGTACACAGATGGTCCAGACAATCATCCGTATGAAGTGATTGAAAAAACGATTAAAGCTTCTGATAAAAAAATTGAAGATTTAAATCAGAAAATTGCTTGGTCAATTGAAAATAAAAAACCGTTAACTATAAGGCCAGGTGTGGTTTCAAAAATCAAACCTGAAGATTTGAAAATTATTCAAAAAAATAAAGTTAAGTTTTGGTTGCAAGCATTTTATTGTTCTTGGTGTCGAAATTCAAAACCGTATGGATTAACTGAGATTTTGTTACAGAAGAAAGCTTTGGAAGACAGCGGGCATCATAACTGGCTTTTCTGGAATGCTTCATCTAGGTATAAAGAAAGTCATTTTGTTACACAAGAAAATGAGTGGGAAAGCATGGAAGGTTAGTGGTTGGTGAAAACAAAGCCCGAAATTTTGGAGTAAATTTTTAGAAAAAAGAACAAGCGACGCTTGTTCTTTTTTCTAAAAATTTACTCCAAAATTTCGGGCTTTGTTTCTGTCTATTTTCACCACTCATTTTGCCACCAAAAGTATTCCACAACTTATCAAGTGCGCCCAAAGGGTGCACTTGACTTTTTTTGGAAAATAAAATATAATACTTGGCACTGTTTTACACTTTAAATGTAAACAGAAAGTTCGTTGAAAATAAAATATTGTAAGGTTATAGCAAAAGAAATTTTTCTTTTGCTCCGTCTAATTTAATTATAAGAGTTTGATCCTAGCTCAGGATGAATGCTGGCTGTGTGGATAAGGCATGCAAGTCGAATGCATTTAGTTGCATGGCGGACGAGGTAGTAACACGTAGGACTACGTACCCCAAAGTCAGGGATAACCCATCGAAAGGTGGGATAATACTTGATATCTCTTCGGAGGAAAGATTTATCGCTTTGGGAACGGCCTGCGGAGTATCAGCTAGTTGGTAAGGTAATGGCTTACCAAGGCTACGACGCTTAGGGGAGGTGAGAGCCTGACCCCCACCGATGGGACTGAGACACGGCCCATACTCCTACGGGAGGCCGCAGTCGAGAATCTTCCACAATGGACGAAAGTCTGATGGAGCGACACAGCGTGATGGATGAAGTTCATAAGAATGTAAACATCTTTTATATGTGAAAAAGTTTATTGATATTAACATATGAATAAGGGGTTGCTAACTACGTGCCAGCAGCAGCGGTAATACGTAGGCCCCGAGCATTATCCGGAATCATTGGGCGTAAAGGGTCCGTAGGCGGTTTAATTAGTCTTTCGTTAAAGCACCAGGCTCAACCTGGGACAGGCGAAGGAAACGGTTAAACTAGAATCAAAAAGAGGTGTGTGGAACTCATAGTGTAGGGGTGAAATCCGTTGATATTATGGGGAACACCAAAAGCGAAGGCAACACACTGGTTTTGTATTGACGCTGAGGGACGAAACCCTGGGTAGCGAATGGGATTAGATACCCCAGTAGTCCAGGGCCTAAACGATGCATACTAGCTTTTTAAATTTCAATCATTTAAGAGGCGAAGCTAACGCGTTAAGTATGCCGCCTGGGGAGTACGGTCGCAAGGCTAAAACTCAAAGGAATAGACGGGGACTCGCACAAGTAGTGGATCATGTGGCTTAATTCGTAGGTACACGAAGAACCTTACCCAGATTAGATATTATATTCATGCTACACATTGGAGACAAATAGTAGATATTGTGGTATAACAGGTGTTGCATGGCCGTCGTCAGTTCGTGGCTTGAGCTGTTCCTTTAAGTAGGGAAACGAACGCAACCCTCATCGTTTGTTATAAGTGTCAAACGAGACTGCCTCGCCTTAAGTTTTTAAATAAAATTTTGAAGATTTAAGGCGGGGAGGAAGGTGGGGATGACGCCAGGTCAGCATGACCCTTGATGTCTGGGGCTGCACACGTGATACAATGGGCAGGACAACAAGACGCAATACGGCAACGTGGAGCAAATCTTTCAAACCTGTCCTAAGTTCGGATCGGGGGCTGAAACTCGACCCCGTGAAGTTGGAATTACTAGTAATCGCAGGTCAGCTATACTGCGGTGAATATGTTCTCGAGTCTTGTACTCACCGCCCGTCAAGTCAAGGGAGTTGGGAGTACCCAAAGTTCGTGTTTATCACGACCTAAGGTAAGCTCAGTAACAGGGACTAAGTCGTAACAAGGCACGGCTAGCGGAAGCTGGTCGTGGATTATTTCAAAGAAGATGGTCATAAATGACTTTATTGGTTGAAACAATTCTATAATTGTTAGACTTTCATCTGGAGTCTTTAAATCAGATGCGCTTATAGTAAGATATGCGACACTTCTAATTAGTCGGGGCACAAGAAAGATTTTTTTCTATAACCAATCACTAAATTACAATATTTTATTTCAAAAAACTGCAGAAATTGGCGAAAATCTTTGTCAATTTTATAAAAAAAAACTCTCACCGTATATTTAATACGGCTCGAGATTTTTTTTATTCATTTCCTCGATTCTCATCCAATTTCTGCTGTTTTTTAACTTTTTAAAAAACACCAAAAGGTGTTTTTTTGTATTAAATTTAATAATTATTAAGGCAAGACCTGTTAACTGATTTTCGGGTATAGTACAAACCAAAAAAAGCTTAAAAAATAAAGCAAAGAAGCAAAAATATTAGCTTGTTTTATCAACCTCTTTACTGTATAATGTATCTATTATAAACAATAATAAATATATGAATAAAATAAGTATAAAAAATATTTTCAAAAAATCTTGGGAAGATTTTAAAAAGAATTGGGTTGCTATTTTAGCAGCTTGTCTTACAATTATTATAATTTCTGGAGTAGGAAATTATTTTGCTGGTGGAATGATTGACATGAATATGGCTGAGCTAGGAACAGTAGAAAGTCTTAAAGCCTTTGGTGCAAAAGAATTTGTAATTGCTTTAGTTTTTGCTTTAGTGCTTGTCTTTTTAGAAATCACATTTTTAAGATCTTGGCTAAAAATTGCAGATGGTAAAAAAACAAGTTTCACAGATTTCTTTACAAACATTGATGGAGCAGGAAACTACTTTAAATTTATCGGAACAGCAATTTTAGTTGGGGTTTTAGTTGCAGTGCCTACATATTTACTAGGACTTTTGGTATTTAAGGTTATTGACCCTCAAACATCTGTGATGGGGGTGGGAGTAGGAGGCATGATAGTTTCACTGATTTCATTTGTAATTTCATTCTTCTTTATGTTTGCTGTGATTTTCTCAGCAGAAAACAGATACCATTTTTTAACTGCGATTAAAAAATCATTTGGAATTATAAGTAAAAATTTTGGATCAGTAATTGCATTACTTTTTGCAATGATGGGATTAAACTTATTAGGAATGATTCCTTTGGGACTTGGTTTGATCATTACAGTTCCAGTATCAGTTTTGATGAGTGCACACTTTTATAGACTTGCAGATCAAGAAATGAAAGCTGTTGAGGAATAAAAAGATAAAAAACACCGAAAGGTGTTTTTTATTAAAAGTGAAAAACCACCAGCTTTAGCTGGTGTGTGCGTTTAAAAACGTAGTTAGTATAATTTCCGCAAGGAAAGTGTTTTAACAATTAATATAATCTAAAATGAATCAAAGACTATATCACTTAAATCATAGCACATGGATTTGTGATTACCACATTGTTTGGTGTCCAAAATACAGAGGAAATGTGTTGGAAGACAAGTATATTAAAAATCAATTAAAAACAATGTTTAAAAATATTGTAAAGTGGAAAGGTTTAATTATTCACGCTTGGCACATTGGTGATAATCATATACATTTATACATATCAATCCCGCCAAAATATTCAACTGCATACACAATACAAATTTTGAAAGGAAAAACTTCAGCATGGATAAAAAAGAAAACAAAAAAATTTCCAAGGGGAACTTTATGGCAAAGAGGATATTTTGTATCAACAATTGGTTTAAACAAACACCAAATTAAAAACTACATTAACGATCAATCTCACCACCAAATAGAACTGACTCAGAAAAAGTTATTCTAGCCCACAACGTGGGCAAGATAAAAGCGACCAGCGTTTAGCTGGTCGTTTTTACTTTTTTAAATGCCAAAAGATTTTTTTATGTTAAAATATATTTATGAAAAAAGAAATAATAAAAAAAGATATAACATTTAAAATGAAAGATAAAGGTGAGATTTATGCTGATTTTTATTCTTCAAAAAGTAAAAAATGTATTGTTATAATACACGGACTTTTTGGAAATTCATCTGAACACCAGTTTTATAATTCAGCAAGGTTTTTTGCCAAAAAAGGTTACGATGTTTACGCTTTAAACATGTATACAATGGGAAAAAGGCAGATTGATAAAAATAGTATAACTCAACAAGTAAAAGATTTAGAGGAAATTTATGAAAAAGTAAAAAGAAAATATCAGAAAATATTTTTAATAGGTCATTCAATCGGTGGACCAATTATCTATTTATCAAAAGTGGCCCAACAAGAAAACAAAGTTCAAGCTTGTGCTTTGTGGGAACCAACCATAAATCCAGTTGGAGTTGAAAAAGATTTTAAGTTTAAAAAAGGAATAAACGCTTACTATACTTTTGGTTTTTTAGTTTCTAAAAAAATGGTTTCTGATTTGAAAAAATTAACTTCAGAAAAGATTTCAAAAATCAAAAAACCTTTTTTGTTGGTTTTAAATACAAAAGGCGGGCTTTATAAAAATTGGAAAAAAGCTTATGAGTTTATTAGAACTGATTATGAAACTTTGTATTTAAAAAACTCAGGACATAATTTTTCTAAAAATAATCAAGATCAGATTTTGTATAAAGAGACTTTGAAATATTTTAATAAATTTTAAGTTTTTGTAATGGGTCTTGTTTTGAAAGAGGGCTCGGCACCAGTTCTAAACTCAGACTTCGCATTCGCTCGTCTTCGTTAAGAACTCGTTGCCTCGATTTAAAGCATTTCCGAGCACTTTTTGTGGTTGTGTTTTAAAAGTGCTTGGTCGAGCCTGGAAAGAAAGAGGGCTCGGCACCAGTTCTAAGCTCACTTCCTCACTGCGTTCGTCGTTTGCTAAGAACTCGTCGCCTCGTTTTTTCGAGCCCTCTTTTTTGTAAAAAATAATACAAAATAATTCCTGCGCACTGCTCGGAATGTATTTTGTTTATTTTTACACAAAAAACACCTGAACTTGATTGTACTGTTACAAAACAAAAACTTAACTTCGGTTAAAAAGTTAAGTTGCTTGTACCCGAAAGAGGGCTCGAACCTCCATGGATTGCTCCACTGGTTCCTAAGACCAGCGCGTCTACCAATTCCGCCATTCGGGCAGGTTCTAGTATTTTAACAGATTTATGTATTTTTTCAAGTTTATGATATAATTATTTTCATATAATTATAACAATATGGCATCGTTAAAAACATTGAAAGGAAAAATGGCTGGGATCAAAAAAACAGCCAAAGTAACAAAAGCAATGGAATCAATTTCTGCAATCAAAATGCGATCAGCACAAAAAAAAGCAATCGCATCAAGAGAATATTCTTTCCGAGTTTTTTCAATTGTAAAAAGAGTTTCAAAACTTTTTTTGCATGATAATGTAGATTTATTTTTCAAACAAAAATTAGACAACTTACACCCAACTGTAATTTTACTGATATCTCCTGACAAAGGTTTAACAGGGGGAATGAACAATTTTCTATTTAAAAAAGTAGACGAAGTTATCAAAGACCAAGAATTTACAAAAGAGAATTTATCTTTTGTTTGTGTAGGTAAAAAAGGTTACGAGTATGTTTCTAAAAAAGGTTTTGAAGTGATCAAATATTTTGATTTGATTGCCGAAAAATCAACAACAGAAGAAATCAAAGAAGTTTCAGAATACATGCAGTCTTTATATGCTGAAAACAAGTGTGCCCGAATAAAAGTAATTTATACAACTTTTATCAACACCTCTGAACAAACTCCAAAAGTAAGAAGAATTTTACCCATCAACTACAAAGATACAAAAAAGTTTATCAAAGAAATTTTACCAGACAAAGGAAAGTTTTCAGATATTGAACACAACATCGATATTGATCACTCAGATGTTGGATCATACTTGTTTGAACCGGACATTAAAGATGCGGTGAAAACTTTAACTGAGTATGTAATGCACATCGGAGTATACCACTCAATTTTAGAAGCTTTTGCTTCAGAACATTCAGCCAGAATGTTGGCAATGAAAAACTCAACAGATAAGGCCGATGAGCTTTCAGAAAATATCAGAAAGAAAGTAAACAAAGAAAGACAAGCTCAAATTACAAAAGAAATTTCAGAAATTGTTTCTGGAATTGAGTCAATGAAAAAATAAAACAAGCAGGAGGCTTGTTTTGTTTTTTTGGCTTTTATTTTTTTTGTTTTTTGCTTTGCCGCGCAGGTTTCGCCTGCGCGGATTTTTTATTTTAATTTTAGGTTTGAGTTTGCACGATTTTGACTGTTTGGTGGTTGTGTTTGTCAAAATCGTGCTTTTCTGATTTCTGAACAAAAATTTAGATATTTTTCCAAAATTTTTTAAAAAATCTTTTATGTGGATATGTTGTCGACTATTGATGTGATTTTGTCTTTTTTTCCTTATTTTTCATAAAATTCATGTTGACTTTTTCTGTGAATTTGTTAAAATATTCACACTTTTTATAAATTATGACAAGATCAATTAAAAAAGGGCCATACGTGGACGAAAATTTAATGAAAAAAATAGCTGGAAAAAAACCAGAAGACACAGGTACAATTAAAACTTGGGCTCGTGCTTCTCAAATTCACCCAGACATGATTGGATTTACTTTTGGAGTACACAATGGTAGAAAACACATAGATGTTTTTGTAACAGAAGAAATGGTAGGACACAGACTAGGAGAATTTGCAGCAACAAAAACTTTCCATAGACATGGAGGTAAAATGCAAAAAGAACTAGATCAAAAGAAAAGAGAAGCAGAAATCTCAGCAGCAAAAGCTGCAAAGGCTGCTTAATAAATAAATATTATTATTATGAAAGTTAAAGCAAGTATTAAAAATTTAAGATCTACACCAAGAAAAGCAAGATTGATTGCTGATTTTATTCGTGGTAAAGACTTAAAAATAGCAAAAGCAGAACTTAAATTTGTGAACAAAAAAGCAGCAGCTGACTTTTTAGATTTATTAAAATCAGCAGAAAGCAACGCAAAAAACAATTTTGATTTAAAAGCAGATAACTTATTTGTTGAATCAATTTCAGTTGACGCAGGAGCTGCTTTAAAAAGACACAGAGCTGGTTCAAATGGTAGAGCTTTACCATTTAAAAGAAGATTATCAAATATAAATCTTGTTTTATCAGAAAAAGAAACTAAATAATCAATTATAAATTATGACACATATAGTACATCCGTATGCACACAGATTGGGAGGACTTAGAGATTGGAAATCTCAATGGACTTTCTCAAATAAAGAAGACTACAAAAGGTTTTTAAAAACTGACCAAATCGTTAGAGCTTTTTTAGAAAAAGAATTAGGAAATTCTTTTGTTTCTTCAATCCAATTCCAAAGACACTCAGACGACAGATATGTTGTAAAAATTTACACATCAAGAGTTGGGATGATTGTTGGAAAAGATGGAAAAGGAGTTGAAAAACTTACACAAAAAGTTAAAAAACAACTAAAGAAAAACAATCTAGTTGTACCAACAAACTTAAAAATTGATTTAGAAGAAGTTTCTTCTCCTGATTCTGATGCTGGAATTGTTGCAGCAACAGTTAAAGAAGGTTTAGAAAGAAAAATGCCTTTCAGGAGAGTTCTAAAAACAGCGATTGAAAAATCAATGGCAGACAGAAACGTAAAAGGAATTAAAATTTCTGTTTCAGGAAGACTTGGGGGAGCAGATATGGCTAGAAAAGAATACCTTAAAAAAGGAAGAATTCCACTTTCAACATTCAGAGCAGATGTTGATTACAGAGAAGCAAGAGCAAATCTTCCATATGGTGTTATTGGTGTGAAAGTGTGGATTTACAGAGGTGAAATTTTTGATAAATAATTCAACTTTTGTTTAAAATTATAAATTATAAAAAATATTATGTTATTTCCAAATAAAGTAAAACATAGAAAATGGCAAACTGGTAGAAAAAACTCAGTTAAGCTTGCAGAAAAAGTAGCAACAAAAGGAACAAAAGTTTCATTTGGAGATTTTGGTTTAAAAGCAATGTCTCAAGCAAGAGTTACTTCAAACCAAATCGAAGCAGCCAGAAAAGCAATTAAAAGACATGTAGGAAAACTTGGAACAGTTTACATCAGAGTTTTTCCAGACAGGCCTGTAACACAAAAAGCAGCAGAAGTTGGTATGGGTAAAGGTAAAGGTGATCCACAACACTTTTGTGTGGAAGTTTTCACAGGAAGAGTTTTGTTTGAAGTTACAGGGGTGAAAGAAGAAGTAGCTCGTGAAGCTTTGAGAAAAGGTGGAACAAAATTACCAGTTAAAACAAAAGTTATTGAAAGAAAATAATATTTTATTATGAAAGATTTAATCAAAAAAAGTACAAAAGACTTAACAAAAGAGCTTAAAGCTTTAAAAGAAAAAAACAGAGAAATTTCTTTTTCAGCAGGAGGAGCTGTTTCAAAAGACTCTTTTGAAAAAAGAAAAAACAGAAAACAAATTGCAAAAATTTTAACTGTGTTAAATAAAAAATAAAATTATGACAACAGATAAAAATATTAAAACATTTACAGGAGTTGTTTCTTCAGACAAAATGAAAGATACTACTGTTGTGAATGTAGAATCTTACACAAAACACCCAAAATACGGAAAATTTGTTAAAAAAACAAAAAAATTCAAAGTTCACGATGCTGGAAACACAGCAAAAGTGGGTGACAAAGTAGAAATCACAGAGACAAAACCAATCTCTAAAACTAAAAGATTTATTTTAGTAAAATAATTTGGTTATTAAATTTATTAACAAAACAATATGATACAACCACAAACAATAGTAAAAGTAACAGACAACTCAGGGGCTTTGCAAGCAAGAGTATTTAAAGTTTTAGGAGGTTCAAAAAAAAGATATGCAAGAATTGGAGATATTGTTGTTGCTTCAGTGCAATCAGCACAACCAAGAAAAACTGTAAAGAAAAAAGATGTTGTTTACGGGGTTGTTGTAAGGCAAAAACAACCTTTCAGAAGAAAAGATGGTTCTTATATTTATTTTGATGAAAACTCAATCGTTTTGATCTCAAAAGAAAAAAAAGAACCTATCGCAGGTAGAATTTTCGGACCAATTCCAAGAGAAGTTCAAGAACTTGGTTATCAAAAAATTGCTTCTTTAGCACCAGAAGTACTTTAATTTATCTACTTAAAATTATTATTAAAAAACCTATAAAAAATATTATGAAGTTTAAAACAGGAGACAATGTAATTGTGATTGCCGGAAAAGACAAAGGCAAAGAATCTAAAATAGTAAAAATTTTCTCAAAAGAAAATAAGGTTGTTTTAGAAGGAGTGAATTTAAAAAAGAAACATATAAAAGCCTATGGACAACAAGAAGGTGGTATTTTAGAAATTCCATCTCCAATCGATATTTCAAATATTGCTATTATTGATCCAAAAACTAAAAAAGCTTCAAGAGTAGGTTTTACATTTGACAAAAAAGGTAAAAAAATCAGAATTGCCAAAAAGTCAGGAAGTGAAATTAAATAATAAAATATTATGAATAATCAAGGAGTAAAAGAAAAAATAAATACAGGATTTGAAATTTTGAAAGATAAAATTTCAATCAAAAACAAAATGCAAAGTCCAAAGTTGGAGAAAGTAACTATTTCTGTGGGGGTTGGAAAATTCAGAGATGACAAAAGAAAACTTGAGGTTGTACAAGACAGACTTGAAAAAATCACAGGGCAAAAACCAGTTGTAGCTGCAGCTAAAAAATCAATCGCTACTTACAAAGTAAGAGAAGGTGATGTTTCAGGTTACAAAGTAACTTTAAGAGGAGAACAAATGTATTCATTTGTTGACAAACTTATCAATATTTCTTTACCTAGAACAAAAGACTTTAGAGGAATTTCTAAAAAATCTGTTGATCAAATGGGTAACTTAACAATTGGGGTTAAAGAACATATTGTTTTTGCTGAAACACCAGACGAAGAGATTAAAGATATTTTCGGACTATCTGTAACCTTAACTTCAACAGCAGAAAGCAAAGAAGATGCGATTACATTTTTTGAATACATTGGTATTCCTTTTAAAAAAGAAGAAACTAAATAAAATATTATGAAAAAAGATATACACCCAGAAAATAGAGAAATTGTTTTTGTTGATAAAGAAGCAAACTATGTTTTAAAAGCATTGTCTACTTTAAAAACAGAAGATACTTACGAATTTGAAGGAAAAGAATATCCAGCAGTTTTTGTTGAAATTTCTTCAGCATCACACCCTTTCTATACAGGAAATACAAAAACTCTTGATACTGCAGGGAGAGTTGATAAGTTTAAGAAACGATTCGAAAAGGCAAAGAGCTAAAAATTTGAAAAATGAGCAGTCAACTTCGTTAGAGGTACAAAAAATCCCCTCACCGTATATCAAATACGACTCGGGGATTTTTGTTTGCTTCCTCGTTATCCATCTTGTTTTTCAAGTTTTTTTGTGTTTGGGAATTGACGTCGAGCACCATTGTTTTTTTAAAAAAAACAATGGTGCTCGACATTAAATTTCTGCCGTTTTTTAAAAACTTGAAAAACACCAAAAAACAAAGGTGTTTTTCTTTTACTCTACAACACAAAAAGCAGAATTTTGGCAAACCACAACCACCCAGCCAAAATTCTGCTTTTTTATAAACCTATATTTTCATATTTTTAATTTTGCCCTAAAGGCCTTTTATAAGTTATTTTACTTAATACTTTTTTTAAGCTCGTCAATTTCTTTTTGAGATAAAACTTTGTACTCTCCAACTTTTAAATTTCCAAGTTTTATGTTCATAAATCTCACTCTTTTTAAACCTAAAACTGTATATCCAAGTGCTGCACACATTCTACGAATTTGGTGTTTTTTTCCTTCAGTTAAAATCAAGGAAAAAGTTCGGGTTTTAACTTTTTTAATTTTAGCTGGTTTTGTTTTATATCTTTCAATTTTTACTCCACTTTCCATTTTTTTGAAAAATTCTCCTGTCATATATTTATCAACTTCGACAATATATTCTTTTTGGTGGTTGTATTTTGGATTTAGCATTTTGTCGACAAAAACCCCGTCATTTGAAAGTAACAAAAGTCCTGTTGATTTTTTATCAAGTCTTCCAACGGGTGAAAGCTTTTTGTATTCTTTGATAAAATCTGCTGGTTCTTTTTCTCCTTCTTGCGGGTTGTGTGAAACCACTCCAACAGGTTTGTTAAAAACAACATAAACAATATCTTTGTTTTCTTTTTTAGCTTCTTCTGAAAGTTCAACTTTGTCTGTTTTTTGAATTTTTTGTCCAAGTTTTGCTTTTTTCCCATTAACTTTTACCCAGCCGTTTTGAATAAAAATATCAGCTTTTCGTCGAGAGCAAATTCCTTTTAAAAACAAGTGTCTTGAAAGTCGCATTGGGTATTCTTGTTTTAGGTTATCTTTTTTAAATACTTTTTTCTCTTTTTGTTCTTTTTTGCTTTTTGTTTCTTTGATCTTTTTAAAAAGTCTTTTTGTGGTTTTTTGTTTACTTTCTTTTCTTTTTTTGTTTGATTTATTGTCTATTTTCATACTTGTATTATACCATTTTTGTTTTTTGGTGCATCTTTTGGTAAAATAGTGGTAATGGCAAGAAAAAATAAAAAAGTAATTTTAAACCTAGATTCAAGAGAATTTGTTTTAAAAAAAGATGTGACCAAGACTTTTAACTTAATCAAAAAAGAAAGTCAAAAATATAAAAATTTTAAATTTGTTTTAAGTTTACCTGAGAATTTCTTATTTTTTTTAAAAGAAAAATATGTGGGTAAAAAAATTTTGTTTGCAGCAAGAACAAATTATAAAGATAAAAATGATTTTTGTGGTTCAAGTTTGGAAACACTTTCTGATTTTAAAATAAACTACAACTTTATTTATGACAATAAACAAGACGAATTTTATGATTTATCAAAAATCAACTGCAATCAGAAAATCCAAAAAATTTTAAAAACTAAAGTTGACCCGATTTTAATTATTGGTGAAAGCAAAAGAGACAATGCAGGGAACTTTGTTGATGAACTTCAAAAACAAATCAAAACAAATTTAAAAAATATAGACACAAGATATTTGGAGAACATAAATTTGGTTTACAAACCAACTTGGATAGACTCTCGGAACAAAAACATTTCTGAGGAAATTTTGTCTCAAACATATTTTTTAATCAGAAAAATTTTATTCAGAATGTATCAAAAAGATGCTGAAAAAATCAACATTTTCTTTTATGCAAATTTAGAAGACAGAAAAGTTTTCAGACACTTAGAAAACTTAAACTACAACGGAGTTTATATTAATGTAGACAATAGAAAGAACCATCATTTTTTTGAAATATTTAAAGAAGAAAGATAATATGAAAATACCAAAAAGAATTAGAAATCATGTTAATCCACTTTCTCAAAAACAAAAAATAAATTTTAACCCTTTCGAAAATGACAATGGAGTTATTGTTGACATTGGTTCTTATAGAGGGGAGTTTGGACAAAAACTTTTAGATAAATTTAAAGAAGAAAAGAATTTTGTTTTTTTTGAAATCAGAAAACCTTTTTATCAATATTTGAAAGAACTTTTTTTTGAAAACAAAAATGTAAAAGTTTTTGATGGAAATGCAGCTGAAAATTTAAAAGAAATTTTAAAAAAGCAGAAAAATATTGAATATATTTTTATAAATTTTCCAGATCCGTGGTTTAAGAAAAAGCATCACAAAAGGCGAGTGGTAAATATTGATTTTTTAAAAGACTTGGAAAAGTTTTTGGACAATCATACAAAAGTAGTTTTTCAAACAGATCAAAAAGAACTTTTCAAAGAGACAAAAAAACTTATTCAAGATCAAAAAATTTTTAGAATCAAAACTTTTAAAAAACCAATTTGGGACATTTCAACTTATTGGGAGGAAATGAAAATAAAAGAAAAAAAGAAAATTTACCGCATGTATTTTTGGAAATCTGAAAAAAGAAAAAAGAAATTTTTATTTTTTTAAAGAAGTATTTTTAGAAAACCCGAAATTTGAAGTAGATTTTTGGAAAAAAAGAACAAGCTCTGCTTGTTCTTTTTTTCCAAAAATCTACTTCAAATTTCGGGTTTTGACACACCAAAATAAAATTTCAATTTCATTTTCAATATGTTAAAATACTAAAATATGTATAAAAATTTTAAACATTTTTTTTTAAAACCAAGAAAAATCTTTTTAACTTTTTTGATTTTTATAGTTTTATTTTTTATATTTTCAGTTTTACCAAATTACAAAATCGTTTTAAATTTTTTAAGTTTAGAAAATATTTCAATATTCAGAAAAATTGAACTTCTTTTTCAATACAGCTTTGTTTATCTTTTTGAAACCAGTATTTTTTCATTCACTCTAACTTTATTTACTTGTTTATTTTTATCTTTAAATATCATTTTATTTTATCATTTTTACAAAAAACAAGAAAAAATGCTTAAAAATAAAGGTTTCTTAGCCTCAATTACTGGAATTTTTCTTTCCTTATTTGGAGTAGGTTGCTTGTCTTGCGGAGCTTTATTTATTGCACCTTTTTTATCTTTTTTTGGTGTGGTGTCAGTTTTGGATTTTTTACCTTTTGGAGGAAATGGCGTTGCAGCTTTAGGGCTTATTTTAACTTTTTTTTCATTTTTTTACCTTTTATATCAAATTTCAAAACCAAAAATCTGTAAATAATTTTCCCCCAAAAAAGACTTAAAATTACTTTTAATGCTTTTAAAAATGCCCAAATTATGATAATATTAGTATGATAAAAAATAATTATTAATATGAAACTTTTACTTAAAAATTTAAACAAAAAATATGTTATAAGTTTTTTCATTTTTTTAACCCTTCTTGCTATTGTTATTTTACCAGAGGTTTCAAACGGGCAAGTTGTTAAACCTCAAGATATAGAAAAAGGTGTAGGTGGTTTTTTCACTAATATGTGGATTACCATTTTGGCAATGATCAAAAATGCAGCCACAATCATGTTTACCATTTCGGCAACTGTTTTTGACAACTTACTTTTAATTTCTTTAAACACAAAGCTTCTAGACCAAGATTTCATTAAATTCATTTGGGTAACACTAAGAGACTTAATCAACTCTGTTTTATTTTTAGGAGCAATTTATTTGGCTTTGATGTATATGTTAAAAAACAAAGGAGCAGAAAAAGGTCTTATAATGCTTATTGTAGCTGTTTTTTCAATAAACTTTTCTTTGTTTGCCTCAAGACTAGTTATAGACGCAGGTAACATTACTGCTGCTGTATTTTTCTCCCCAATGTCTGTTAAAGTTGAAGGTGATGAAAATGGTAAATCAAACTATTTTAACATAGCAAAATATGTTTACTGTGGCGGAGACAGTCAAGCAGAAGGTGATGGAGGCGAAGGTGGTTGTCCTGAAGCTGAAAACTTCAGTGCCGTTGCTTTAGCCATTGGTTCTTATATAAATCCAATGAATAGTTTAAAAAATAATGAAGTATTAAATAATTCTTTCGGGTCTTATATAAATGAAATTTCAACAATTAAAAACGAACTAAAAAGTGGAGATCAAGTCCCAGACGATTTATTGCAAAACTATACTATCATTATGCTTTTTGCAAGTTTAATCTATATTTTGTTCGCTATTGAATTTTTCAAATCAGCATTTATGTTTATCTCAAGGCTTATAAGGTTGATGATAGTTATGGCAACTTCACCAATATGGTTTGGAACAATATTTCTACCGAATTATGGCTGGAAAAATTTCCAAAAAAAATGGTTGCACCCTATTTTTGAAGCATCTTTTTGTATAGCAGTTTACATGTTTTTTGTATGGCTTACAGTTATGGTTTTAAGCGCTCCTAGTTTAAATTTTGATATTAAAGACGCTTATGGAGAAAGTGAGCACACACGACTTATTACAGGTTGGATTTTAACTCTTTCTGCTAAAGGAGTAATTGCCTACATACTTTTGAAAAAGGCAAGGGGTTATGGACATAAGTTCTGTGAAGGTGATTTGTTTGATGGTAAAAGTTTGTTTGGGATACTTGCAAAACCAGCAGGGGTAGTTTTAGGTTCAGCTTTTGGAGCAGCAAAATTTGCAGTAAATCCTTTTGGAGCAACCACAGGTGCAATTCGAAGAAAAGTCGGTACTATAGGTAAAAATATTGCTGAAAGTGAAGCGCTTGGTAAAAGGTATGCTAGTGGTAAACTCGGAAGCTTTATGTCGGGTAGAATGATTGTTGCAGGAAAAAAACTTCAGAATTTAAAAATTGCTGGAAAATCTGACAGAGAAGCACAAAATGAGAGACTGGCAAGGTTAAATGAAATAGAAGAAGGACTTTCAAAGAAAAATAGAGAAATTTTAATGAGAAATAGGTATAAAAGATTAAGTTCAGATAATGCTAAAAATTTCATTGATCCAGATAAAGACAGTAAATACCAAGAATATCAAAAAAGAAAAAATGATGCCCATTTGTCAGAACTTGAAAGAAGGCATGCGAGAAAGGAGGCAGATGCTATGGTTAAGGGTGGTGTTATTGCTTTTTCAGATGAATTTTTACAGTATATTGGTAACCAAGCAAAGGTAAGAGACATAAGTATCACAGAAGAACAAAAAAACAGATCAATGGCAGAAAGAGACAGGCTGATGAAAAAACCAAATTTAACAGATAGCGAGAAAGAAGATTTGAAAAGACACAAAAGAATTATTAAAGATTACGGTGAAAAAGAAGAGGCTAAAAGACAAATTGAAGCTGTAGAAAAAGGCGTAGATGGAATTACCGCTATTGAAAAAATTAATGAAGCCTTAAGGAAGAAATATGAAGATAGTATTCAAAAATCAAAAGATCAAAAACTATCTGAAGATGAAAGAGAAAAGGCCAGAAAAGAAGCAGAACAAATGGTTACAAGCGGAAAAATCAAAGTTCATGAAGAGGCTAAAGTTGCAGAAATGGGTATCGATCCAGACGCTGTAAAAGGTAGTGCATTTTGGGCTTCAGTTGTTCCTGCTCTTGGTGCACAAAGGAACCGTGCTTTAGAATACAACGAAGGTCGTTTGAAAGCAGCTGGAAAAAATGAAGAAATTGAGAAAGCAAAAAGAAAAAGAAAAGAAATTGAAGAAAGAAAAGTTCAAGCAGATATTCAGGCTGAATCAGAAAGAGAAAAAATCAGTAAAGATCTTATGAGTGGTAACTTCAATGTTTCAAATTACAACGACTTTGACGATGAGATGGTCGATGAGCTAAGGAAAATCAGTAGCAATATAAAAGAACAAACTGAAAAACAAGACAAGTTGAAAATAAAAATAGAAAAAGAAGAGCAGCAAGTTGTTAACTACAGTGAAGAAAAGGAAAGGCTACAGAATGCTAAAAACAGTATTAGAAACGGAGAAGAAGTAGACCAAGACTTCTTGAACAGTATTCTTAGCGAACAACAAAAGAGTGCTCAATCTAGTATGCGAGATAAAATCAGTAAACTAGAACAAGAATACCAAAATGAAGATCAGCAAAATATTGTTGGAAGAGAAGAAATACAAAGAAAAATACAAGAACAAAAAGATTTCCTAAAAAGTTCTATTACTCAAGTTTTAACATCTAAAGAGTCTGAAGTGAACAAAAAAATATCAGCTTCAAGAGACAACATAGAAGAAAGTAAAAACAGACTTAAAGAGGAAGCTGAAAGTTTCTACAGTACTCAAAAACAAGCAGATAAGATATTGGACAAAAGAGTAAGAAAGCAAAAAGCTTTGAACAAAGCAGAGCTTGAACAGAAAAAAGCAATTCTAAACGAGGCAATTAAAAATTCAGAGCAAGCTAAAAGAAATGCCCTAACAAGAGCAAAAGAAGGTGATGTTGCAACCATCACAGCAGCTGATGCTCAAATTGATACTTTGTAAAAAAGGATTGCAAAATTCAAAAAATTTGTTAAAATGTTATTTACAATTTTAAAAATTGTAAATAACATATGCGTCTGTGGCAGAGTGGTCAAATGCATCAGACTGTAAATCTGACGGGTTATCCCTTCGTAGGTTCAAATCCTACCGGGCGCACAAAATACAAAAACTCAAAGCGAATGCTTTGAGTTTTTCTGTATTTTGTCGCGCCCGGTAGGATTTGAAAAGAGCGCAGCCCTGTTTTTTCTCTGCGTGGTTGCGTCCGAGAAAAAACGGCAAGCGGCGGGCCCGCGAGTTCTTAGTGAACGACGAACGTAGTGAGGAAGTGAACTTAGAACTGGAGGGCAAATCCTACCGGGCACAAAAACTCTTTAGGATAAAAATAGTAGTGAATATATTTTTCATCGACGTTAGCCAAGTCATGCCAAATACAAAAAATAAAACCTCCAAACTTTTTTCTATCTCATCTTTATGTTAAAATTTAAATATGTTAATTTTACTTTCACCAGCTAAAACTTTAGACTTTAAAACCAAACCTTTTTACAACAAAGGCGAAAATATAATTTTTCCAAAAGAAACTTTACAAATTATAAAACAAATTAAAAATTTTTCAGTTTTAGAACTTAAAGAGTTAATGCATATTTCAGACAATATCGCACAATTAAACTATAAAAGATTTCAAAAATACAACTCATCTTATAAAAATCAAAAACAAGACAAAAACCAAACTTACAATTTCAAACAAGCAATTTTTGCTTTTGCAGGAGATGTTTACGATGGTTTTGACTTTTTAACATATACTAAAAAAGATTTTCAGAGTTTAAACAAACAAGTTTTAATCCTTTCTGGACTTTACGGAGTTTTAACACCTTTGACTTTTATCAAACCGTACAGACTTGAAATGGGTACAAAATTTTTAAAATTTCAAAACAAATTTTCACGCAAAAATTTGTATCAATTTTGGGGCAACAAAGTCACAGACCAAATTCTAAAAAAACTTCAAAGACAAAAAAAAGAAGAAAGATTTATTTTAAATCTAGCTTCTCAAGAATATTTTAAAGTATTAGATAAAAAACAAATCCAAGAATTTTTAATAGATGTTGACTTTAAAGTTTTAAAAAACAACAAACTAACAACCGTTGCAATTTACGCCAAAAAACAAAGAGGAGAAATGACAAACTGGATTATCAAAAACAACATTTTAAATTTAAAAGATTTGAAAAAGTATAAAAACTCAGGTTTTAAATACAGCGCCAAAAATTCAACAAACAAAAAACTTGTTTTTGTTAAAAAAATGATATAATTAAAACATGTACAGAATTTTAGGACTTTTAAATGACGAAGAAAAATACCAAAACACAGCTCACAATATTGGCGGAGAAATGGTTTATGCTATTTTAAGAAATAAAAATGAAAATATTTTTCAAAACTCTTCAGAACTTTTTTATTCATCTTCTAGAAAAGCAAAAATTTCAAATGGTTTTTTTGAAAAGAAAAATAAAGAATATGAATATGAGTTTGTTTTGCCACAAAACTTTATGAACAATTCAGGTGACAGTTTAAATGGTGTTTTTTCTAAAAACCAAAAAGAAAGAAAAGAAGAAATTAAAAATTTAATTGTCATTTACGATGATATAGATTTACCTTTCGGAGAAGTTAAAATTGTTTTTAACAGAGGGGATGGGGGTCACAATGGAATAAAAGGTATTGAAAATAAAATCAAATCTAAAGAATATATTAAAATCAAAATTGGAGTTTGCCCAACAGACTTTTTTGGAAAACCAAGGAAACCAAAAAAAGAGTCAGTGGCAAAATATTTAACTTCAAAAAAACTTTCTTCAAAATATACAAAAAGATACAAAGAGCTTGAAGAAAAAATCGTTAAAATTTTAGAAGAAATTATGACAAATGGTTATCAAAAAGCCATGAATAATTTTAACGGAAAAAAATAAAACAACAAAAAACAGAAAAGCCCGATTTTGCCAGACACATCCACGCAGGCAAAATCGGGCTTTTCTGTTTTACTTTAAAAATGTGTTATAATTAACTTATTATGGCATTCGTAGATGAATTAACAATACACGCAAAAGCAGGTGACGGAGGAAACGGAATTGTTTCCTGGTTAAGGTTAAAGTATATGCCCAAAGGTGGTCCGGCTGGAGGTGACGGAGGAAAAGGTGGGGATGTATATTTCAGAGCAACCAGAAATCTCTCAAAACTTGCTGATTATAGAGCAAAACCATATTTTAAAGCTCAAAGAGGTCACGATGGAATGAGAAGATCAAAAGAAGGTTACAACGGAGAAGATTTGTATATCGAACTACCCATTGGTTCAACTATCACAAGACTTTCAGATGGTTCTGTTTTTTCTATGTTAAAAGAAGGTGAAGAGATAAAAGTTTTAACAGGCGGAAAAGGTGGGCTTGGAAATGAAAGATTTAAATCTTCAAGAAACACAACACCTGAAATTCAAACAGACGGAAAAGAAGGTGAAGAAGACGACTTTAAAATAGAACTTGAACTTTTAGTGGACTTAGGAATGGTGGGCTTGCCATCTGCTGGAAAATCTTCACTTGTAAACCAGCTTACTGGATCAAAAGCTAAAGTGGCAGAATACCACTTTACAACTTTGGAACCTTCACTTGGAGTTTTTCATAAATATATTTTAGCTGATATCCCAGGACTAATTGAAGGAGCTTCAGAAGGCAAAGGTTTAGGATATAAGTTTTTAAAACATATCAAAAGAACCAAAGCCATTGCTCACTTAGTTTCTTTTGAAAATGAAAATATGTTTGAGGCTTATGAAAAAATTCAAAATGAACTAAAAGCCTATTCAGAAGAGCTTGTAGAAAAACCAGAAATTATTCTTTTGACTAAAACTGATTTGGTCGACTCGGAAACGGTTCAAAAAACTAAAACAGAATTTGAAAAAAAATACAAAAAACCAGTTTTTTGTATTTCAATCATCAATGATCAAGAAATGAAAGAATTTTCTTCATTTTTATCAACTTTTTTAAATCAACAAAATCAATAAACTTGCTGAGAACAGGGGAATAAAAATATTATCAAGACCTTGTTTTAAAAGAAGTTCAACAAAAGTTACAGACAAAGATATAAAAAAGGCTTTGGAAATTAAAACCAAATCAAAACTTGGCAAAAACCAAAGTGTAATTAAAAAAGTCGAAACCAAAAAAGCAAAACTACCAACATAAGTTTTGTTTTTTAATATTTCTTTTTTCCCAAAGTTTTTTCCTAAAACAGCAGCCAAAGAATCAGAAATACCCAAAACAAGCATTCCAAAAATAAAAGCATTTTGGTTTTGAGGTAAAAACAAAAGTGTTGAAAGTGTCAGTGAAATTGGAAACAAAACAATTCCAAAAGTTTTTCTTTTAGTTTTAAAAATAGATGAAAAGATTTTTAAGTTTTTGGCTACTAAAATTCCCAAAAGTAAAGCAAAAGCAAAAAAGTAAATCTGATTGTTTTTTAAGTAAAATGAACTTCCAATGAAGACGCAAGAAATTAAAAAGTGAGAAAGTTTTCTTAAAAACTCTTTTTTATTTTGAAAATATTTTGTTTTTTTCAACACTTCACTTGGAAGAAGTGAAAAGAAAATCAAAAAACAAAAAATAAAAACAGGTAATAAAAAATTAATAAAATTCATGAATTAATTTTAACATAAAATAAGTAAAAAACATCTTGCTTATTTATTTTCGTATTGTAAAATAAGATTATATGCAGAATAAAAGTCAAAAAAACATTTATATTTTAATTATAATTTCTGTAATTATGATTTTAAGTTTAGTGAGTCTATATTTTTACAAAAAAGATAATATTTTTTTTAACAAAAATCAAAAAAATATTCAAGAAAAAAGAGATGACACATCAAAAGTTTTGTTTGAGGAACAAGAAATCTTATTGAAAAATATTCAGTTTAGAGAAAATAAAATTTATGTTATTAAAAAAACAATAAATAAACCTGAGAATATGTATTTATTTGAGTTGTATTTTCAGGCAAAAGATGGACAAAAAGAAATTTTTTATACTTTTAAAACAGAAGAAACAGATTCTTTGTTTCAAGATTTGAAAGTCTATAACGATAAATATATAATTGTTTTAATCAAAAACTTTAATTCAGAAGGGTATTCTAACGACTTTTTGATTTTTGGAGAAGATAAAAAGAGAAAAGAAGGTTTGGAGAATATTATATATAAAGATTTTTCAAAAAATTCTCAAATTATAGATAAAGTTGACACTATAATAAAAAAGATGGAAAAACTTGATAAATAAAAAGTCCAATCATTTTCAGGAGATTAAATATATGTTTTTTATTTAGATTAAGCCCGAAAACAACGAAGTTGTTTTCGGGCTTTTGTTTTATTTAAAAAATTGATATGTTATAATACTAATGTATGACAGAATTAAAGAAAGATAAATCATTGGTTTTAATTAAACCAGATGGAGTTCAAAGAGGGCTTGTGGGAGATATTATCAACAGATTTGAAAAAAAAGGATTGAAAATTGTTGGAATGAAAATGATCGTACCAACAGTTGAACAATGTGAAGCACATTACAACAAAGACGATGAATGGTTTCAAAGAAAAGGAGAAGGAATTGTTGAAGACTTAGAAAAAGACGGAAAACCAGTTGAAAAAGAAGCAGTTGAATACGGAAAAGACATCATCAGAACAATTGTAAAATACATGACAGGTGGACCTGTAGTAGCAATGGTTCTTGAAGGGCACAAAGCACCAGAGGTTGTAACATCACTTGTGGGAACAACAGAACCAGTTACAGCTGATATGGGAACAATCAGAGGAGACTTTACAATCGACTCATTCTACATGGCAACAGTTGACAACAGAGCTGTAAGAAATATTGTTCACTGTTCAGAAGATGATCAAGAAGCTGCAAGAGAAACAAAAATTTGGTTTGCCGAAAACGAACTTATGGACTACACAAATGTTCACGAAAGAATTTTGTACGATGTAAGTGCAGACGGACACTGGAAACAAGCTTAAAAAGTAAAATGAAATATAAAGAAAAAACCAAATAACGCTGCGCGTTATTTGGTTTTTTTAAAAATAATTTGAAAACTTTTAGTCAAAAAGTTTTTGAACTACATTTTTCACATCAGCACCATCGGCTTTTCCACCAGTTTTTTTCATTACCGCTCCGATTAAAATTCCCATTTTTGACTTATCATCAACTCCTAATTCTGCTTTTGTTTCCTGAGCGATTTTTTCAATCTCTTCTTGTGACATTGCTTCTGGTAAATACTTTTGAATAATTTCAAGTTCTTGAGTTTCACTTTCTACCAAGTCATCACGTCCTGCTTGACCAAATTTTTCAATACTGTCTTTTCTTTGTTTTTGAAGCCTTTTTATAACAGAAAGCATTTGCTCATCTTCTAACTCATCTCTTGGAGTTTTTCCAATAGCCACAAGCTCGTTTGTAAATGCAGCCAAAATACTTTTTAAAGTATTTTTTTTCAACTCATTTTTTTCTTTGAAAGCAGTTTTCAAATCCTCTTTAATTTGTTCTTTTAAATTCATTTTAATGTATGTTTTTAAATGCTTCAAGAAGAGTGATCTTGTCCGAATACTGAATTTCAGAACCCAGTGACAAACCTCTTCCAAGCTGGTTTATTTTAAAATTATATTTTTCAGAATATGGTTTTAAAATATTGATAATATATTCTTTTGTTTTTTCTCCTTCCGGGTTAACAGACAAAGCAAAAGTTATTTCAGACAAAACTTCAAGTCTTGATTTTTGAAGTAAATTATTTAAATTAAATAAATTTTCTTTTTCCTGTTCATTTATTTTTAAATTTCTTCCCAAAACGAAATAAATTCCGTCCCAAACTCCAAAATTTTCAATATTTTCAACATCAACATTTTTTTCAACCACTAAAACTTTTGAATAGTCTCTTTTTTCATTAGAACAGATTTTACACAATTTTTCGTTTAAGTTTTTGTTTTCAAAAAAAATATTGCATATCTGACACTGAGAAATGTTGTTTTTTAGATTTAAAATCAAATCTGACATTTCTTTTAAGTAATTTTGATTTTGGTAAAGTAAAAAATTAACCATTCTTTTGGCTTGTGTTGGGCCAACAGAAGGGAAGTTTTTGAACAAAAGTTCAAGTTTTTCTTTTTTATTCATTTTATTTTTATCTGAAAAGATAAATTAAAGGAAGCGCTACCATTGAAACTGATACTAAAATTCCCATAATTATCCATACTGCTTTGATAAATCCTTTTGATTTTTTTCCGTACATAATATATTATAATAACATATATGAAACTAAAAAAAAAGAAGCTATTTATTTTATTCAAAAATTATATTTTTTTGTTTTTAACAATTTTGATTTTAGGTTTTGTGGCTTATAAATATTTCATATTTAAAAGCGGAACTTTTTACAATTTGACCCAAGAAAAATCAGAAATTGAAACCAAGAAAAAAATGATCGAAGAAGAAATACAAATGGTTAAAGAAAAAAAAGAATACTTAAAAACAGAAGATGGAAAAGAAAGAGTCAAAAGGGAAGTAAATCTATACAAAAAACCAGGCGAAAAAGTTATCAATATTGTTGATTTTTAATTGGTTGATATAAACTATATTTTATTGTATAATATAAAAAATAATTTTACTTAACAAAAAAGGAGAAAATAAGTGAAACAATACTTAGAAGCTTTAAATCACGTTTTTCAAAACGGAGATGAGCGCGAAGGCAGAAATGGTGTAACCAAATTCTGCACTTGTGTTCAAATGCGATTTAATCTTAAAGAAGGTTTCCCAGCAGTTACAACCAAGAAACTGCCTTTCAAATCAGTTCTTTCAGAACTTTTGTGGTTCTTGGAAGGAACGGGTGACGAAAGACGGCTTTGTGAGATACTGCACGGTATTCGCGATGAAAGTAAAAAAACAATATGGACAGCAAACGCGCTTGCTCCATATTGGGAAAAAAGGGGTTTGAAAAAACATAAGTACGACCTTGGTCGTGTTTATGGAGTTCAATGGAGACATTGGAAAAAATCAGACGGATCAGAGCTTGACCAAATTTCTGATTTAGTTGAAAAAATTAGAACAGATCCTTTCAACAGACGTTTGATTGTCACTGCCTGGAACCCAGCTGAACTTGATCAAATGGCACTCCCGCCCTGTCACAGAGACTTTCAAGTTTTTGTTGATTCAAAAGGTGGAATGTCGTTACACATGAATCAACGTTCATGCGATATGTTTTTAGGTGTTCCTTTTAACATTGCTTCGTATGCGTTACTTTTACACATGATAGCAAGTGTTACTGGGTATGAAGCAAAAGAGTTGATTTTAACACTCAATGATGCGCATATTTATAAAGCGCATTATGAAGTTGTTCAAAAACAACTCCAAAGAACGCCACACAAACTTCCAAAGTTATGGATCAACCCAAACATCAATAGCATCGATAGTTTTTCAATGGGGGATTTCAAACTTTTGAACTATGAAAATGACCAGAGCTTAAAAGCTCCGATGGTTGTTTAATTTCTTCTTTTTTAAAAAAGAAGAAAGCCCGCCGACTTCGTCGGCGGGCTATTTTATATAAAAAAGAAAAGCCCGCCAGTTTCACTGGCGGGCTTATTTTATTTTGTTTTTTTATTTTTCAAATATGATATAATTTTTTTATGACACAAATTAAAACAGACAAAGAAACTATTCAGAGGATTGCTTTCAGAGGAGTTGAAAAAAACTTTCCTTCAGATGACTTTTTAATTAAAAAACTCTCTTCTGGAGAAAAGTTAAGAATTTATATGGGGATTGACCCAACAGGACCCACTTTACACATGGGACACATGGTAACTATTAAAAAACTTTCCCAGTTCCAAAAAGCAGGACACGAAGTAATATTATTGATTGGAAACTTCACAGCCACAATTGGAGATCCTGACAAAAAAGATGTAAGAAAACAGTTAACAGCAGAAGAAGTGATGGAAAACGCAAAACTTTATCAAAAACAAGCTTCACTTTATTTAGATTTTGAAGGAGAAAATCCTGCTTTTTTAAAATACAACAAAGACTGGTTGGGAGAAATGAAGTTTGAAGATGTTTTAAATTTGGCTTCAAAAATGACAGTCCAACAAATGTTACAAAGAGATATGTTCAAAAGAAGGCTTGATGAAGAAAAGCCAATTTACATTCACGAGTTTATGTATCCTTTAATGCAAGGTTATGATTCAGTGGCAATGGATGTTGACGGGGAAGTTGGAGGAAATGACCAGACTTTCAATATGTTGGCTGGAAGAACCATGCTAAAAGAAATAAAAGACAAAGAAAAATTCGTTGTCCCAATGAAGCTACTTGTTGATCCAAACGGAAATAAAATGGGAAAAACAACAGGGAATATGTTATCACTCTTAGACAGTCCTTTTGAAATGTTTTCAAAAATAATGTCTTGGACGGATGGAATGATTATGTCAGGTTTCGAACTTTTGACAGATCAAAACTTAGAAGAAATCCAAAAAAGATTAGACGAAGGAGAAAATCCAAAAAATTTAAAAACCGAACTTGGAAAAAATATTGTAACTTTTTGTTTCTCAAAAGAAAAAGCAGATGAGGCCGAAAAAAACTGGACTTTACAATTTTCAAAAAAAGAAATTCCAGATAACTTAGAAGAAGTAGAAGTTCAAAAAGAAACAGGGATTTTAGATATTTTAGTTAATTTAGAAATGGTAAATTCTAAAAAAGAAGCCCGAAGAAAAATCGATGAGGGAGCAGTTTACATCAACGAACAAAAAGTTGACTCTTGGGACTTTACTCCACAAGAAGACTCCATTCTAAAACTTGGCAAAAAAATGAAAAAAATTATTTTGAAGTAAAAGACATTTTTTTTGCCAGTTAAAACAGGTTCATATTTTCATCTTTTTTAATAAATATGGTATAATGTTCATTATAATTTTAAAGCATGTTTAACTTTAACAAAAAAGAAAAAAAAGAAAGTCAAAATAATAAAGACAGTCAAAAGTCAACTGATCACATTTTGAGCTTATCAAAAACAATAGAAGCTATTTTATTTTATAAAGCAGAAGAGGTTTCTGTTTCTTTTTTGGTAAAATTTCTAGGAGTTAAAAAAGAGGAAATTTTAAAAGCGATCGAAAGACTGCAAGAAAACTTAAAATCAAGCCCAATTGGAATTGTTTTGAATAACAACAAAGCTTTACTTGTAGTTAAAAAAGAATATTCAAACATTATCTCAGAATTAAAAGGAGAAGAAAAATCAGGTGAACTTTCAAACTCAGCCTTGGAAACTCTAGCTATTGTTTTATACAAAGGACCAATTTCAAAATCAGAAATCGACGAGATTCGTGGAGTAAACTCTTCGTACATTTTAAGAAATCTTTTGGTTCGAGGACTTGTTGAAAGAAAAATCCAAAACGCAAAAACAGTTTACACTCAAACAATTGACTTGATGAGATTTTTAGGAATTCAAGACAAAAGCGAACTGCCAGGTTTTGAAAAGGTAAAAGAAACTCTAAACAAAATCGAAAACACAGATGTTAACGATGTTTTTAATACCAACAATTCAGAAACTTATGAAAATGAAGTTGGAAAGAGTGAAAGTGAAAGTGAGGAAAATTTTAACAAATAATTTATAAAAAATTTATGGAAAATTTTATGGACAAAGCAAAAGATTTTTATGATGACTACAAAGGAATAATATTTTCTATTTTTTTTGTAATGTTAGGGGCATTTTTAATGTTTTTGTTTTTCAGTTACAAACAAGCTCAAAAAGAACAAGAGCTTTTGGAAAAACAAAAAGCACAAGCCTTGATTAAACAAAAAATAGAGCAAAAAATAAACTTCAATAAAAATTTACAAAAACAAATCCAAGAAAGCCTAAACATTACAGCCGACTCTTACTTAGTAGTTGACTTTGAAACAGAAAAAGAATATTTTTATAAAAACAAAAACAAAAAGCAACCCATTGCTTCTTTAACAAAAATCGCAACTTCAGTTGTGGCATTAGAAAATTTTCTGCCTGACACTGAAATTCAAATTTCAAAAGAACATTTAAAACAAACAGAAAACAACGGTCTTATTGCAGGAGAAATTTTTCCCATCAAAAAACTTTTAGCTTTTATGATGATGGTTTCTTCAAACGACGCAGCTTATGCTGTTTCAACATCATACGAAAATAAAAGAGAAGGTTTTTTAAAAATGATGAATTTGCTTGCAAACAGAATCGGAATGAAATCAACTTTATTTTTCTCAGAATCAGGACTTGATTTAAAAAGAAGCAATATTGCAGGTTCGTACTCAACTGTTAAAGACATTTCTCTTTTAGTTAAATATTTTTATCAAAATTTCCCAGAGTTTTCAAAAGAGTTTTCAGTTTCAAACGGAAGGTTTTGTTCTAAAAACTTATGTCACAAAACTTACAACACAAACTCACTTTTTGGCACAACAGAGGTTAAAACAATTTTGACTCAAAAACCTCCATATGTAGGCCCAGAAAAAGAACCTGAAATTCAAATTGAAAAAAAACCAAATTTTGATTTTCCAATCTTGTTTTCAAAAACAGGTTACACAAACTTGGCTAAACAGTCACTTGCAATTATAACCGAAGTTAAAGACAGGAAAATTATAATTGTAGTTTTAGGAGCAAAAAAAGGACACAGAGCAAACGATGTCAAAATTTTAACAAAAGCAGTTGAAAAGTACTTAAAAGAAGAAAAAAAGTAATTTATTGTTTTTGTTCTAAAATATGATATAATTTTTTTATGGATATGGGTCAGAAAAAATTCAGAGAAATTTTTTTTAAAAACACTTTTACAAAAAAAGCAGTTGTTTTGACAGCTCTTTTTTTATTTATTTTTTTTGTTAGCACAGGGGTTTTTAGTAAAGATTTACAAAATCAAAAAGAACAAATAGAAAATATAAAACAAACAAAAAAAATGCAGGTTTTGCCTTCGGCAAAACTTGCCCAACAAGATTTAGAAACTCCTTTAGAAAACCAAGAACCAGAAAACTCAACAGAAAAATCAGAAGAACAAAATTCAGAAAATCCAGTTGAGGAAAAACAAGAGGAAAACACACAAAACAATCCAGCAACAAAAACACAAGTAGAACAGGAGGCACAAGAGGTAACAAATGAGCAAGAAATTGAAATAACCGTTCAAGAACCTTTAGAACTGAAAGCTGAAAAAATAGAAGAAAAAGTAGATAAAGAAGAAAAACAAGAAGAGAAAAAAGAAGAAGCAAAAAACCCAACAAAAAATCTTCTTGAAACTTACACCGGTTTTGGAAAAACCCTAAACATCACAATCCATTCTAAAGTTGGTCAAAACCTAAACTGGAACCAAGCATCTTCATGGGAAGAAGACCGTGTTCCCGAAGATCGTGATGTAGTATATATTTCCGAAAACTCAAATATTTTTATACCATTAAACACAATAATTAAATCAACAATAATAAACAGAGGAGAAATAGAGTTTGAAGAAATACCAATATCTAGCATAGAAGACGAACAAATAAGAATTCTAACAAATTTACAGTGTCAAGATGGTTTTTGTCATTACAAGGCTAAAACAGAAACCAGCATTAAAGATGTGTACAATGAAGGTAAAAGTACAGGATACGTAAAATTATATGGTAACGCTTACAACAGTGGTAACTGGAGTGCCTTTTCTGTAATTTATGAAAATTCAAACAAGACAGACAAAATTATTTTCAACAATAATTTTTTTAATACGGTGAACACAGAAAACTATATTGCTTTTAATAAAAATCAAAAATTTAACTTTGATATTTATGGTGCTAAAATAACTCTAAAAAAAGACACTATATTTGAAGGTGCTGTAATAGATACGAGCTTTGGAAACAAAGAAGGAAAAAACAATTTGAATATTATTTTACAGAAAGGATTTTCTACTCTTACAATAAAAAGTGATGAGACAGTTTCAAACAACTTAATTTTATCTGGCACAAATCAAAATTATATATTCAATAGAATGGATGGTTTTGAAAAGATTACTGTTGAGAAAACAAATATGTTTTCTAAAGTTATGTTTGAAAACATATACTCAAATTTAATAAATCATGGGAAAACCTCCCTTAACTTAATGAGTCGTGCATATTTTAGCGGAGATGTCATAAACACGGGTGAGATAAAAATAAACGGAGAAATATTTTTTAAATTAAAAAATAACAAAAAATTTAAATATTTGATATCGCACAATGAAACTTTAAACCAAGAGGAAAAAGATGAATTAGAACAAAAACAAGAAGTAATACAAACTTCAAATCTAATTCCTTATTTAGAGAACAAAGATCATTATAATTATATCCATACTTTACAAGAAAACAATTACAAGAGTTTTAAGCTTTTTTCATACAGTGAAAGTGATGACGAAGGTGAAAACGAAGAGGAAGTCGAAAACGAAGAGGAAACCGAAAACAACCAAGGCAAAGAAGAAAACAATGAAGAAGAACCAGTAGATGAGCAAGTTGAAAAACCTAAAAAACAAAAAAAGAAAAAAGGTTACAGAAGAAGAGTTGTCAATAATAATGTTAAGAAAAACCAGGAAGAACAAAACATTCAAGATAGAATCAAAGAGCTTGAAGAAAAAGTTAAAGAATTAAAAGAAAAATTAAAAGAGAAATTGGAAGACGAAGCAGTCAGAGCTGATGAGGGTAAAGGTGACGAAGAATTTGAGGAAGAAGAAATAGAAGATGAAATAAATTTAATTTCAAAATGTTTAGGTTTGAAATCAAAAGAAAGAGTTCTTTCTAAATGGAACGATGACTCAAAGTCAACAAGACAAATTCAAAAATACTTAAACAAAAAAGGTTACAACGCAGGAACTCCTGACGGTATATTTGGAAACAAAACAAAAAATGCTTTAAAAGATTTTCAAAAAGATAACAGACTAACACCAGACGGAAAGTTTGGAAAACAAACAGTAAGATATATTGATAAACATTGTTACGATGATGTGATAGAAAACAAAAATGAAATAGAAAAGGAACCCGAAGAAGAGATCGAACAAGCAGAAGAAAAAGAAGAAACGCAAACTTCAAATGAAACAAAAAACGAAAATACAGAAAATCCAGTTGAAATAACAGAAAATTCAGAAACCGAAACTCAAACTGAAAATTTAACACAAGAAGAAAGAATAGAAAATTTAAAAGAATTTCTTGAAAAAGCAAATTCAGAAAAAACAATTCCGCAATGTACAGAGGATGGTGTGGTGAATGAAGAAATTGAAGAAGAAAAAGAAAGAAAGCCGATATCTTTAATTTTTGAAAGACCAGATAAAACAATTTTAGAAATACCATATACTGAGTTATATGATATTGAGAAAAATGAGTTTAAAGATAATTATGCTTTGATAGAGAGTTTAGGTTTGAAGTGGAGTTCAACTGGTGGAAATTGTAAAGATAGAAACAATGGTTCATGTACATCTTTAAATGGTGTTAGAATAAATTCTATTTTAGGGGTAATAGACTTAAATCAGAAGTGTGGTAATTGTGGTGTTAAAATAACTGGTGGAAATGAGGTTGGACATTCTGGAGAAGGTGTTCCAGGATCAATTAGTCACTGGAATGGGTGGAAGTTAGACATTGATATTACAAATCTTGAATTAAAAAAATATGTTGAAAAATTAAAGATTGCACAAAAAAAGTATTATTGTGTAGAAAATTTTGAAAATAATTATGGGACAAATTATTGTAACGAGAGAAACCATCATTGGGATGTAATATTTAAAACAAATTATAAATTTAAAGAAATAAAATATGAAAAAGATTAAAATAATAATAATGTGTTTTGCAACGATGTTGTTTTTACAAAGCAATGTTTTTTCAGAGAATGTTAATTTTAAAATAAAGTTAACAGAATTAGAGGGAAATGAAAAAGTTGATAATGTGGAATTTAAAAAAGAAGGTAGGGGTAAGATTTTTGTTGATGGAAACTTAATATTTAATGGAATGACAAATAAACAGTTAGATCCTTTAAGACAGGTTTCTTTTAAAAAAATTGGAAGTGGAATATATTTTTTCGTTTGTTCGGAAGTTTGTGATGAGTTTATTTATTTTAACAAAAAAATACATAAAATAGATACTAATGTTAAATGGTACGGAGCGAATTACATAAAAGAAGTAGGTGGAAATATATTTTTTGCAACAATGTTGGATGATGTATTCTCAGTTTTTGTATTTGATAAGGAAAAAGAAAAACAAGTTGGGGGTAGATCATTTATCCTTAAAGATGAGTTTAACGACTTTGAAGTTATAGACAATAACTTAATCATTAAAAATGATAATAAAATTGTAAAAAAGGTTAGTTTAGATTCTTTTAGTGAGAGGAGTCTTTATAATGATAATAAAATTCGCACAGACAAGTTATTGAAAGAAGAAAAAAAGTTGGAAGAGGAAAAAGAGAAAGAGAAAGATGTTAAAAGTGATGAAGTAATCGAAAAATCAGAAAAAATATCAAATAATAATCTAATCGTTGTTTCTACATTAGCAATTTTGATTTTATTTGTGATTTCACTATTTGTGATAAAAAGAAATAAAATATGAAGAAAAAAATAATACAATTAATTATACTATTTTTTATAATAATAATTATCATTATAGTAGTAACAAAAAGTCAAAAAACCAATATAACAAATCAAGATAATATCATACAAGAAAGCGATAAAAATTTTTGGAGTAAGAATAATTGTTTTAGACCTGTGCCAGAAAGTTTTGTTATAAAAAATAAATTTTTAAAAGATTATAGTGTTTCTTTAAATAAAGAAAAGGGTTATTTGTTAGAAAAATTTGTTCTAAATGATAAAAAATTTGAAGTAATACAATATGGCTGCAATTCTTTTATAATTAAATTTTTAGTTCCAATTGATGAAAGTCAAGTTGTAAAAGAAATTAACAATAATTTTTTGCATTTCGTTGTTGATGAATTGGATGAAGTGAAAAAAGTTTATAAAGATGATTTTATAAAAATAATATCTAATATTTTATTGGAAAAAAAAGATTTGGTGAAATTTAATCACGTGGTCTATTCTACTTGTGGTGGTGAATTGTGTAATAACTATATAGTTTTGTCCGAAATAAAAAAAATAGGTAATGAGTATTATGTGCCAGTTAAATTTGTTCAAGACTATTAAAAATTAAGAAATTTAAGTTCAAAACTAAATCTTTTGAAAAAAGGTTCAAAAGACAAAAAAGCAATCAAGCAACTTCAAAAATACTTAAACAAAAAAGGTTACAAAGCAGGTTATGCTGATGGAATATTTGGAAACAAAACAAAAAATGCTTTAAAAGATTTTCAAAAAGATAATAACTTAAAAGTTGATGGAAAGTTTGGAAGACAAACTGCAAGATATATTGATAAACATTGTTACGATGATGTGATAGAAAGCAAAAATGAGATAGAAAAGGAAGCAGAAGAAGAGATTGAACAGGTGGAAGAGAAAGAAGAAACACAAACTTCAAACGAAACAGAAAACGAAAATACAGAAAATCCAGTTGAAACGACAGAGGATTCAGAAATTGAAACTCAAACTGAAAACCTAACACAAGAAGAAAGAGTAGAAAATTTAAAAGAATTTCTTGAAAAAGCAAATTCAGAAAAAACAATTCCGCAATGTACGGAAGACGGAATTATTAATGAAGAGATTGAGGAAGAGGAAGCAGTTGTAGAGGAATTATTGACACAAGAAATTTTAAAACAAGCATTTGGCTTAAATGTAGATAAAGAGATTGTTGATAAATTTAATGAACTAATGCCTTTATACGAAATAGATAATAAATATAGAATTTCACATTTTTTAAGTCAGTTGGCGCATGAGTCAGGTATTAGAAATATTCCAGAACATCATAATTATAGCAAGACAAGATTATTAAGACAATTTGGGTGCGGATATAAAACAGTGAATGGTAAAAGAATAAAACAGTGGGACAAGAGAAAAAAAACATGCAAACCAGGTTATAAAAAAAGAGTAAATACATTATGGAAAAATCCTGAAAAATATGTAAACAGCCCTAATTTGTTTAATTTAGTATATAGCAAGATAATAGGTAATGGAAGTGTTGAGAGTGGGGATGGGTTTAGGTATAGGGGGAGAGGTATAATTCAATTAACTGGAAAAGCAAATTATCGAAATTTTACAAAATATTATCAAAGAAAAACTGGAAAAAAAGTTGATTTTGTAAAAAATCCTGATTTGGTATTAGTTCCTGAATATTCTGTTTCATCAGCCTTTTGGTATTGGCATTCAAGAGGTGTTAATAAATATGCTGTGGATGATAGGGAGGAAACTATTGTAGTTGTTACTAAAAAAGTAAATGGTGGAACTAACGGTTTAGAAGATAGAAAAAATAAATTTTATAAAATATATAATTTAATTAAAGATAAATAAAAGATATGAAAAAATATATAACAATATTAATCACTATAATATTAATGGTATTATTAATTTGGTTTTTAAGTAAAGAATATTATAAGCATGCAAGAGAAAATGATATAGGAAATAATATTATTATAGAACAAGATGAGTATGAAAAAGATAAAAGCATTTTTTTACATCATGAGGGCAAGAAGATAAAAATACATGATTTGAAACCAAAATACACTGTTCCAGAAAATTACATTGACCACTTTACCTATAAAACAAAAGATAATAAACAATATATTGTGTTGGTAGTAAGTTGGGAGGCAAAAGATGAAGAAGGATTTGTTGATAAAGATAATACAATATACATTTATGATTTAGAAGGAAAGAATGTTAATAAAGATGAAAAATATGTTTGGTTTGGAAAATGGTTTGGCGAGAATGACGATCAAACGGTGATGTATGAAAAAAAAGATAGAAAATACATTATCGATGAGATGAAAAAACTTGAACTAGAAAATAAAATTTAAAAAAGAAAAGGTTCAAAAGACAAAACATCAATCAAACAACTTCAAAAATACTTAAACAAAAAAGGTTACAACGCAGGTTATCCTGACGGTATATTTGGAAACAAAACAAAAAGTGCTTTAAAAGATTTTCAAAAAGACAACAGTCTAACAGTTGACGGAAAGTTTGGGAAACAAACAGTAAGATATATTGATAAACATTGTTACGATGATGTGATAGAAAACAAAAATGAAATAGAAAAGGAAAAACAAAAAACATAAAAAACATTTAGCAGGAAAACAAATTTAATAGTTTGTTTTTCTTTTTTGTGTTAAAATGATTTTATGAAATATATTGATACACATTCTCATTTGTATGATGATAAATATACGCAAGAAGAAAGAAAAGAAGTTTTGGAAGAAATGAAAAAACAAGACATTTGGACAGTTTCGATTTCTTGTGATCAAAAAACTTGTTTACAAGCCCTTGCTTTGGCTTTGGAAAATGAAAATATTTACGCGTCAGTTGGAAATCACCCTTTTGACAATAGGAAAGAAAAGTTTGATTCTGAATTTTATCAAAAAATTGTTAGTCAAAATAAAGACCAGATTGTTTGTGTGGGGGAGTGTGGTCTTGATTATTATTATTTAAAACGCCAAATTAAAGAAGGAGAAATCACTCAGCAAGACTTTGAAAATGATCAAAAAAGACAGTTTGAAATGTTTGAGCAACATATTGATTTTGCTGTTAAAAACAATTTGCCTTTAATGCTTCACGTTCGAAGTTACAAAAAGCAAGACGCTCACAAAGATGCTTTGGAAATTTTAGACAAAAAACAAAAAGAACATAATGGAAAAATCAAAGCTTGTTTTCACTTTTTCACTGAAAACAGAAAAATCGCAAGGCAAATTTTGGAAAGAGGATATTATATTTCACTTCCAGGAGTGATTACTTTTGCCGATTTAGATTTGTTGGTTGCTGAGTTACCACTTGATAAAATTTTGTCTGAAACAGATTCACCTTATGCAGCACCTGTTCCTTACCGAGGAAAAAATAACAACCCAGTTTATGTAAAAGAAGTTGTTAAAAAAATAGCAGAAGTTAAAGGACTTGATCAGAAAGAGTGTAACGAGCAGTTGGTCAAAAATGCAAAAAATTTTTTTGGAATTTAGAAAATAAAGCCCCAAATTTTGAAAAATTTTTTAGAAAAAACGAAAGACAAAGTCTTTCGTTTTTTCCAAAAAATTTTTCAAAATTTGGGGATTTATTTTAAATAATTATCTTCTTTTCCAACATACAAATCAAACTCTGTTCTCATGGCAGAAAATCTTGCAATATCGTCTACTCGTTCGTTGTACTTTTGTCCGTTGTGAGCTTTAACATGGAAGTATTTTATTTTGTTGTCAGTTTTAATCATCTTTTCCATATTGTAAATATTTTGCCAAAGTTTTTTATTTTTAACTTCTTTTTTAGCAGAATTTTTCCAGCCGTTTTTAATCCAGCTTTCAATCCATTCAGTTAAACCTTGAATGACATATTTTGAATCAGAATAAATTTGAATATCATATTCTTGTGCATTTTTGGAAATAATAGTTTCAAAAGCTTTGTAAATAGCCATCATTTCCATTTGGTTGTTTGTGGCATTTGCTTGGTAGCCTGCCATCTCCATAACTTTTTTATTTGCAAAAAAAATCACACCCCAGCCACCATCTCCTGGATTATTTAAACTTGAACCATCTGTATAAATTAGCATTTTTTTCATCAAAGTTATTTTAACATTTTTTGAAAATAAAAACTAATAAAAAGCCCGAAAATTTAATTTTGAAAAAGCTGAGAGGCCTTGCCTCTCAACTTTTTCAAAATTAAATTTTCGGGCTTTTTAGATCAAAAAATGATATAATGTTTTTATTATGGAAAACATCACAAGAAAAATATCATATACAGTTTTTGCTCTTTTGGGAGTTCCTGTGTTTTTATATTACAGCCGAGAAATTTTAATCCCAATTGTTTTTGCTTTTTTGATTTGGTTTATTATTTTAATTTTCAAAAAATTTCTAGAAAAAATTAAAGTTTTTAATCACCAAATACCAAACTTTTTACAAAATATTATTTCAACAATAATTGTTTTTGTTTTAATTTTTGCAATTTCGTCTTTGGTGGCAGATAACGCAAATGAATTTGCTAAAGTTTTTCCAGAGTATAAAGAAAATGTAAATGCTCAAATTTTAAAACTTTCAGAATACACAAATGTAAACATTGTGGAAGGTATTACAAATTACATCAAAGGAATTAATTTCTCAAAAGTTCTTTACAGTTCTTTCGGTTTTGTCACAAACGCTATGGGAACACTGTTTCTGATTTTAATTTACGTTATTTTCCTTTCAGGAGAGAAAAAATATTTTAAAAAGAAACTTCAAAGTTCATTTAAAAACTCTCAAAGTTTAAAACACACAGAACTTGTTTTAGAAAAAATTTCATACTCAATTCAAAGATATTTATCTTTAAAATCAACAATCAGTTTGTTAACAGCAGGATTGTCTTATATTGTTTTGGTTTTTGTAGGAGTTGATTTTGCTTTCTTGTGGGCATTTTTGATCTTTATTTTTAACTTTTTGCCAAATATCGGATCAATTATTGCAACTTTTTTTCCAACAGCTATTGCTTTGATTCAGTTTCCAACAATTACCGAAGGTATAATCGTGCTTATTTCGATCACTGTTATTCAACTTATAGTAGGAAATGTGGTTGAACCAAAAGTTATTGGAAATTCTTTAAACTTAAGTTCTTTTGTAGTTATTTTGTCCTTGGTCTTTTGGGGAGCTGTTTGGGGAATTGCTGGAATGTTTTTGTCAGTTCCGTTGATGGTTATTTTGATGATTATTTTGTCAAATATTGAAAAAACAAAACCCATTGCTATTTGGCTTTCTGCCACAGGGGAAGTTTCAAAAGTAAAAGGAATCGAAAAAATTAAATAATTTTTGATTAAATAAAAAGCAGAATTTGCCTTCGGCAAATTCTGCTTTTTTTTGTGGAGATGGAGGGATTTGCACCCTCGTTCAAATAAACCTAATAAAAGTATCTACAATAATAGTTTATTTTAAAATATCATTTTTAAAAATAAAAAATAAACAAAATTTTTTAAAAACTATCTCTTGTAAATTCAACTGCATTTCAGAGAGTAAATACAGTTTATCTTGAAAATATTATCAGACAAACTTTCGTATCAAGAAATCAGAAAGCCGTCTGCCAACATAGCTGGGAGAATTTATCTCAACCTAAAACTATGCGTACGCGTATGCTGGAGCAAATGGACTTGCCACTGCTTGTTTGAATTTTTTTGCATTTATATTCTTTGGAATTTTTACAATATTTCCAAATTGTATTGCAACTTGAATTAAAATTTTACTTGTCAAAGCTGGTACATCCCCAGTTAGACATAATTATATTTATTTTTTTAACTTTGTCAAATTCAAAACTTGAATTTACTATATTCCAAAATCATTTTTTCTTTTACTAATTTTTTGTTTATGATAAAATATAAAATATATGACTGAAAATAAAAATACAGATGATCAAAAAGATTATGATAAACTTTATCCAAAAACACCTACTGTTTTAGATGAAAACGAGATTTTAGATTTTTGGAATCAAAATAAAATTTTTGAAAAATCAATAGAACAAAACAAAGAAAAAGAACAATTTGTTTTTTACGATGGTCCGCCATTTGCAACAGGAACTCCGCACTACGGACACATTGTTCCTGGAACCATCAAAGACGTTTTCCCAAGATACAAATCAATGAAAGGGTATTATGTAAAAAGGCAATGGGGTTGGGACTGTCACGGAATGCCTATTGAAAACATTGTTGAAAAAAAACACAACCTAAATTCAAAAAAAGATATTGAAGAATTTGGAATCGAAAACTTCACAAAATCAGCCGCAGAATCTATTTTCACTTACAAAGATGTTTGGGAAGAAACAATCCCAAAAACAGGACGATGGGCCGACATGACAAAACCGTATTTAACAATGTCGCCCGACTATATCGAGTCTGTTTGGTGGGCTTTTAAAGAGCTTTACGACAAAGGACTTGTCACAAAAGATTTCAAAGCAATGCACATTTGTCCGCGTTGTGAAACAACACTTTCAAACAGAGACGTTTCAGAAGGATACAAAGATATCAAAGACCTATCTTTGATTGCAAAATTCAAACTTGAAGACCAAAAAAACACTTTTGTTTTAGCTTGGACAACAACTCCTTGGACACTTCCAGGAAACGTGGCTTTGGCTGTGGGTTCAGATATTGATTATGTAAAAGTAAAAGACGCAGAAACTGAAGAATTTTTCATTTTTGCCAAAAACAAAAAAGAAGAATTAGAACAAAAATCTCAGAAAACTTTTGAAGTGATCGAAGAGTTAAAAGGAAGCGATTTGATTGGACAAAAATACGTTCCACTTTTTGATTACTACGCAAAGAACAAAGATTTAAAAAACCAAGAAAACGGTTGGTTAATTTACGATGCAGATTTTGTAACAACAGAAGACGGAACAGGGATTGTTCATATTGCGCCTGCTTTCGGTGAAGACGATATGGAGCTTGGAAGACAACAAAGCCTGCCATTTGTTCAACATGTTGGAATGAACGGAAAATTCAACAAAGAAGTAACAGACTTTGCTGGTTTGAAAGTTCGAAAAACAGACTTTCACGAAGAAGCCGATATTGAAATTATCAAATTTTTAGCAGGCAAAGGAGCACTATTTCACAAAGAAAAATACGAACACTCATATCCACACTGTTGGAGATGTAAAACTCCACTTTTAAACTATGCAGCATCGTCTTGGTTTGTAGATGTGCCACAAGTTAGAGAACAACTTGCCGAAGAAAACAAAAAAGTAGGTTGGGTTCCAGAATACGTTGGACAAAAACGTTTCCAAAACTGGCTTGAAACTGCCAGACCTTGGGCTGTTTCTCGTTCTCGATATTGGGGTTCACCAATTCCAATTTGGCAAAACACAGAAGATCAAAACGATTTTAAAGTTATTGGTTCTTTAGAAGAGTTAAAAAACTATACACGAGGAACAAACAACTTTTTTGCTATAAGACACGGACAATCAAAAGCAAATGTCAATGACAATTTATCATCAGAAATCGGAAAACACGGAGACGAGTTAACCGAAGAAGGTAAAAAACAAGTTTTAGAAAGAGCAAAAGAACTAAAAGAAACTGATTTTATTCAAAAAAATTCACAAGTTCAAAATTCAGACAAAATTGACATTATCATCTCATCTCCATTTGTAAGAACAAAACAATCAGCCGAAATCATCGCAGAGGAACTTGGAATTTCAAAAGATTACATTGTATATGACGAAAGAATTCAAGAAAGAGATTTTGGAAGTGCTACTGGAAAACCAAATCCGCTTTTTGACAAATGGATTGAAAATGAAGCCAAAACAGAAAACCATAAATTTGAAGGAGGTGAAAGTCACGCTGATATTGTTAAAAGAACAATGGAATTTTTGTTTGAAATTAATCAAAAATATGAAGGTAAAAATATTTTGCTTGTCACTCACTTTACACCAACTTATGTTATGGTTGCAACTTCTTTGGGTTATAACATGGAAAGAGCAAGAAAAATGCTAACACAAGAATGGAAAACAGTTCAAAACTCACAAGTTTATCCAATAAATTTTGCTCCATATCCACACGACCAAAATTTCAAATTAGATTATCACAGACCGTATATTGATGATGTAAAATTTGTTCACGACGGTAAAAACTATGAAGTTATAACAGATGTTTTTGACACCTGGTTTGACTCAGGTTCAATGCCTTACGCTTCAAGACATTATCCTTTTGAAAACACAGATTTATTTAATCCAGAAAAAGACTTATCATACCCGGCTGACTTTATCTCAGAAGGACTTGATCAAACTCGTGGATGGTTTTACGTTCTGATGGTTTTGGGATATATTTTGTTTGGAAAATCTCCATACAAAAATGTAGTTGTCCACGGAATGCTAATGGCCGAAGACGGAAAGAAAATGTCAAAATCTTTGCAAAACTATCCTCCAATGGAAAAAGTTTTGAACATTTATGGAGCTGATGCTTTAAGATTGTTTTTGTTAACATCTTCAATTGTAAAAGGAGATTCTCCCGGATTTTCTGAAAAAGGAGTAGACGAAATTTTGAAAAAAGTTATCATGAAGTCAAAAAACATCTTATCTTTTTACAACCTTTACAAAAACGAAGTTTCAAATAAAGAACTTGACTACAAAAAATCTCCAAATGTTTTAGACAAATGGATTGTTAAAAAAACAGAAAATTTGGTTCAAAAAGTTACAGATGGTTTAGAATCATACAAGCTTGATGAAGCTTCAAGAGAATTTGTTTCGTTCATTGACGACTTTTCAACTTGGTATATCAGAAGATCAAGAGACAGATACAAAGGACAAAATCAAGAAGATAAAGACTTTGCAATTTTAACAACCAAAGAAGTTTTGAAAACTTTTGCTAAAACAATTTCTCCATTTGCTCCATTTTTGTCAGAAGTTTTGTGGAAAGATTTGAAAAGCAACGACGACAAAATCTCTGTTTGTTTGGAATCTTGGCCTGAAATAAAAAAGAACTTAAAAGACAAAATCGTTTCAAACAAACATATTTTGGAGCAAATGCAAATGGTCCGAGACATCGTTTCATTTGGTCTTGAAGCAAGATCAGAGGCAGGAATAAAAGTTCGACAACCTTTGCAAAAAGCACTTGCGGTAGGAGATTTTTCAGAAATTTCTAAAAATGAACAATTTGTAGAAATTATCAAAGATGAGTTAAATGTAAAAGAACTTGTTTTTGCAGAAAACCTAGATGAGGTTCAGGAAAAATACAAAGAATTTGAAAACAAGGCTTTGGAAAACAAAGAAAGTGACAATGAAATTTTTGTATTTTTAGATACAGTTCTAAATGACGAACTTAAAGAAGAGGGAAATTTCAGAGAGTTTTTGAGACTTGTTCAAACCTTAAGAAAGAAAGAAGGTTTGCAAGTTAAAGATGAAATTGAACTTAAAATTGACGTTGACCAAAACTCAAAAGACTTTATTGAAAAAAATAAAGAAGAGCTAAAAAACACAGCGGGAGTAAAAAATATAAATTATTCTGAAATTCCAACAGGGGAAAGTGTAAAAATCAACGATATTGAACTTAAAGTAATTTTAATTAAATAAAGTTAAAAAGCCCAGAATTTTGGAGAATTTTTGGCGGAAAAAAAACAGGCGAAGCCTGTTTTTTTTCCGCCAAAAATTCTCCAAAATTCTGGGCTTTTTAACCACTCAAAACTTCCAGGTTTAAATCGACTGAAAGCATTGAAAATAAAAGAAAAACAGCACATTTAAGTACTGTAATTCCTGTTTTGGGTGCCTACTCGGAATCGAACCGAGATTGTCGGATCCACAAACCGAAGTAATAACCGTTATACCATAGGCACCATTTCTACAAAAAATCTATTTTTGTTTGTGTATTATAGCATTTTTTTTATTTTTTTTAAAGTATTTTATGCTATAATTTAAGTATTAAAAATTTAATTAAATAAATATATGGAAAAAATAGATACAACAAATATAACAAAAACAGTAGAAAATTTTGCTTCTGAAAAAACAGGTTTAAGTCCCGTGTGGATTGCTGTTATAACAGTTGCTTTGGTATTTGTAGTTTGGGTTGTTAAAGTTTACAACTCTTTGGTACAAAAAAGAATTAGAACAAAAGATGCTTGGTCTGGAATTGATATTCAAATTAAAAACAGATACGACTTGGTTCCAAACTTGGTTAACACTGTTAAGGGTTATGCATCTCATGAAAAAGAAACTCTAGAGAGGGTTTTAGAAGCTCGTTCAAAAGCAACAGCTATAAAAATTGACGCAGCAAACGTAACAAAAGAACAAATGGCGATGTTTGCAGGTGCTCAAGGAGAACTTACAGCAGGGCTTGGAAAACTTATGGCAATAGCTGAAAACTATCCAGAACTTAAAGCAAATGAAAACTTTTTAGAATTGCAAAGAACTTTGGAAGATTTAGAAGATAAAATTGCTGCAGCAAGAAGATTTTACAATGGAACAGTTAGCGACTATAACGAACAAGTTAAAATGTTCCCATCAAATATTATTGCAAAAATTTTCAACTTCACTCAAAGAGAATTTTTTGAAGTTGCAGAAGAGGAGAAGAAAAATCCTGAAGTTAAGTTTGATTAAAAAATAAAAAATGGCAGTTAACGCGTATACCGAATCTGAAAAAAATGTTCTAAAAACCTGGCTTTTAATGAGCGGGTTTTTAGTGGTTGTTATTTTACTAGGTTGGTGGCTTTCTTATTATTTGCAAAATCCAGTTATTTTGTATGTAGCAGCAATTGGGTCTGTAACTACAAATTTTATTTCTTATTTTAATTCAGATAAAATTGCTTTGGCAGTTTCTGGAGCAAAAGAAGCTGACTATAAAAACACTTTACACAGACGAGCAATCAGAGCCGTTGAAAATATGTCTATTGCCGCAGGACTTAAAAAAACTCCAAAAGTGTATATTATACAAGACGATGCGATGAATGCTTTTGCAACAGGTCGTGGCCCAGAAAAATCTTCGGTTGCTTTTACAACGGGGATTTTGGAAAAACTAAATAAACTTGAACTTGAAGGGGTGGCTGCACATGAGATTTCTCATATTAAAAACCGAGATATTTTAGTTATGACAGTGGTGGTGACTTTGGTTGGGTTAATTTCAATGGTTACAGACTTTTTTTTGAGAACTTCAATTACCGGCTCAACTACAAGCAATAGAAATAACAACAACGCAGTTTTGGTTTTAATCGGAATTGCTTTAACGGTATTTTCTTTGATTGCAGCTTATATTATTCAATTTACAATTTCAAGAAAAAGAGAGTATCTAGCAGACTCTTCGTCAGTTTTGTTAACAAGGTATCCTGAAGGACTTGCAAGTGCTTTGGAAAAAATTAAAAATGAAGCAAAGCCATTAAAGAGAGCTAAAAATGCAACAGCACATTTGTTTATTTCAAACCCTGATGTCGAAGCAGATAAAGATCGAAGAAAGAAAAATCCATTTGCCTTTGTCCAAAATATGTTTTCAACTCATCCACCAATTCAAAAAAGAATTGATATATTGCGAGAAATTGATCAAAAGAAAAAAAGAGTGACAAAAACTGGAAGGGCGGTAGATGTTTAAAACAAAACAACAAAAACTTTGTTGTTTGGTTTTTGTTTAACCGGGCCCGAAAATTGAACCAAACTCCAAAAACACAGGTTCAATTTTCGGGCTTCATCACTTGCTTTTTTATTTTAAAATGATAAAACATTCTTATGGCTCTGGGTGTTATTAAAGATCAGTTCCTCCTAAATACACAATTGATTTTAACACCCAGAGCCCACCACCTTTTTTTGAAGGAGGTTTTTTATTTGTCTTAAAAATAAGCTTAAAAATTTGACTACACTTATCCACACAAGTCAAATTTTATATTTGCCTTATTATTTTGCTATGTTATAATTATCTTTGCTCAAGCGTGCTTTGCACGTCGTCAAATTGTTAAGTGACCAGATCTATCTGGCACGCTTGAGCAACCACCCTTCTGTTTTGAAGGCGGTTTTTTTATTTACCAACAATTTTCAAACAACCGTCAAGTTAATACTTGACAAATAAAATATATTTGTTAAAATATATTCAGAACTAAAAAAATTGTTTAGATTCAAAAAAGCCGGAGCGTATCCTAGCACGGTGACCAAACAATATTTTTAGTTTTAGAAAATAAGTGTGAGCTGGGAAACTTATTTTCGAAACTTCTTGCCTTGCTCTTAAGTAGTAGGCAAGAGTGAGGGCTGCAAAATGCTGCCCAATATAGGGGCTGCCGAAACGCCCCAAAAATAGGGAGCCCGCCCAAACCAATTTGGCTCCCAAAATCCCTCATCGACCTAATATGGTATTGAGGGTTGAGATTAAACACATCAATAAAATAGGTAAGACTTTAAAAATTTAATCTTACCAGGGTTTTGTCCCGGGCAATTTCAAGTGTTTTTAAGCAAGGATGCTTAAGAGATTGTAACAACCGTTGATAATTATTTTATCAACGGTTTTTATTTTATTGAAATTTTATTTAGTTTACTTTTTATTTGAAAATGTTATAATTTTTATTGTTCGGGTGTGTTTTTTGTTTTTTTTCCTGCTCCTGGGTTTCTCAATAAAAAGCACGCCTGAACCTCCACCACTTTATTTTAAGTGGTTTTTTATTTTTTTAAATAAAAATTTGGAGATATGATTTTTTTATGTTATAATACTGAAAGTTTTTTTGTGAAAATGCTTGTAAAATAAGGGTTTTTACAAAGTTTTAGGTTAAATTTTCATTAAATTCGGAGGAAAAAATGAAAAAAATTTTAGTTATGTTGCTAACTTTTTTGTTTTGTAAATTTGTATTTGCAAGCGAGGTGACTTGTCTTGCGGATACAATTTACAATGAGGCTCGTAGCGAACCTCTTATTGGTCAAAAAGCAGTTGCAGCTGTTGTTTTCAATCGTATAAAAAGTAAAAGCGCTATTTACAAAGAAAACACAGTTTGTGCCACTGTAAAGAAAAAAGCGCAGTTTGCTTCTGGCAAGCCTGCGAAAAAAGGATTTGAAAGAGAAAAATACTATAAAATAAGAAGAAATTCTTTGAAATGGTATTATGAGTTTGTTAACAAAAAATTTGTTGATCCAACTTATGGCTCTTTACTTTTTGCTTCACGTGGATACATTCACAAAGGCAAGAAAAAAACAGTAAAAATTGGTGGTCACCAATTTTTTAAGTAAGCATATTTCTAAGGCTTGAGCTTTTGTTCAAGCCTTTTTTGTTTTAAAATTTCGGGTAAAAATATTTTTAATAAAAAACACTTTATGATATAATGTTAAAGATTTAATAAATATAAAATGAGCGATTTAATTTTAGAAAAAATAAAAAGAGAAATAGAAAATTTTTCTTTAAATACAGAAGAAAATTTACAAACAGGAATAGTGTCTTCTGTTGCAGACGGTGTTGTTGAAATCAAAGGGCTTGAAAATGCTTTTATTTCAGAAATGCTTGTATTAACAAACCAAACTGACAAAAGTTTGAAAGAGTTGATTGAAAATCAAGACGAACAATCAGTTGTGGCTTTAGTTTTGAACGTTGAAGCAGATTCTATCAAAGCTGTTGTTTTAGGACAAGATGCAAATATCAAAGAAGGTTCACAAGTTTTAAGAACAGAAAAGATTCTTTCACTTGGAGTTTCAGATGAAATTATCGGAAGAGTTGTTGATGCGCTTGGAAAACCAATTGACGGGAAAGGAGAAATCAAAGTTGATAAAGAAATGTTTTTGGAAAGAGAAGCTTTCGGAGTTATGGATAGAGACTCTGTAAATGAACCTTTGCAAACAGGGATCAAAGCTGTTGACTCAATGATTCCAATCGGAAGAGGACAAAGAGAGCTTATCATTGGTGACAGACAAACTGGAAAAACAACAATCGCTATTGATACAATTTTGAACCAAATCAACGAACCGGTTGAAACAAGACCTATTTGTGTTTATGTTTCTGTAGGACAAAAAGACTCAAAAACAGCACAAATTGTTGCAAACCTTGAGAAAAACGGAGCGATGGATTATACAGTTGTGGTTTCTGCTGGTGCGTCAGCTGAAGCTGCACTTCAGTACTTGGCTCCTTTTGCAGGAGTTGCTATTGCGGAATACTTTATGGAAAAAGGAAAAGATGTTTTGATTATTTACGATGACTTGTCAAAACACGCGGTTGCTTACAGGCAGATGTCTTTGATTTTAAGAAGACCTCCTGGACGTGAAGCTTATCCTGGTGATGTATTTTATTTGCACTCAAGACTTTTGGAAAGATCAGCTAAGGTAAATGAAAAACTTGGAGGAGGTTCAATTACAGCACTTCCGATTATTGAAACACAAGAAGGTGACGTATCTGCATATATTCCAACAAACGTTATTTCAATTACAGATGGGCAAATTTTCCTTGATTTAACTTTGTTTAACAAAGGAATTAAACCTGCTGTTGATGTTGGACTTTCTGTTTCTCGTGTGGGTTCTGCTGCTCAAACAAAAGCTATGAAGTCAGTTTCAGGACCTGTGAAGCTTCAACTAGCACAGTTTAGAGAACTTGAAGCTTTTGCTCAGTTTGCTTCAGATCTTGATCAAGGAACAAAAGATAAAATGGACGCATCTGCAAAAGTTGTTGAAGCTTTGAAACAAGAAAATAACTCACCACTTTCTTTTGAAAAACAAGCAGTAGTTCTGTTTTTTGTAACAAACGCTGACTTTGTGAAAGAAATTCCAGTTTCTGAAATTCAAAGAGTAGAAAAAGAATTTTTGGAAATTTTAGAAAATGAAAAACCAGAGATTTTAAAAGATATTAAAGAAACAAAGAAAATTACAGACGAGACAAAAGAAGATTTAACAAAATTTATTTTGGATTTTGTAAAAACTTTTAAAGAAGAATATTCGACAGAAGAGAAATAAAAAACAAAGCCCAAAATTTTAGAAAAGTTTTTGGTACAAAAAAAGCAGACTTCGTCTGCTTTTTTTGTACCAAAAACTTTTCTAAAATTTTGGGCCTTGTTTTTATTTTTAACTAAAATTATGTTACAATAAACACAATGTATATAGTAAATATCATCTTATGACAAACTTATTAAATTCAGAAGAAGTTAGAAAAAGGTATTTTGACTTGTTCCAAAAAGATCATGGAAATGTTAAAGTTCCTTCTTCTCCGCTCTTGCCAGAAAACGACGCTACAACTTTGTTTACAGGTTCAGGGATGCAACCAATGTTGCCATATTTGTTAGGAGAGTCACACCCTTTGGGAAAAAGAATTTGTGATATTCAAAAATGTTTTCGTTCAGGAGATATTGATGATGTAGGGGACAACAGACATACAACATTTTTTGAAATGATTGGGAATTGGTCTTTTGGGGACTATTTTAAAGAAGAGCAAATTGAGTGGATGTTTGAGTTTTTAACAAGTAAAACTCGTGGTTTGGGACTTGATCCCAGAAAACTTTATTTCTCAGCTTTTGGAGGAGACAAAGAGAATGGTTTAGACAAAGACACACAAGCTGCTATTAAATGGCAGGAGCTTTTGGCAGACATTGATATTGAAGCACCCATTGTTACTTTTGAAAATGCAAAACAAGCAAGTCAGAAAGGAATGGAAGACGGAAGAATTTTCTTTTACGATGCAGACGAAAATTGGTGGTCAAGATCAGGAAGTCCTGAGAAAATGCCAATAGGTGAACCAGGGGGTCCTGACTCTGAGATGTTTTATAATTTTGGAACAGAACACAACCCGAAGTTTGGGAAACACTGTCATCCAGCTTGTGATTGTGGACGATTTATGGAAATTGGAAACAATGTTTTTATGACTTATAAAAAAGTTTCTGAACACAAGTTTGAAGAACTCCCAGCAAAAAACATTGATCACGGAAGTGGACTTGAAAGACTAACCGCTGCTTGCCAAAATCAGCCTGATATTTTTAAAACTGATTTGTTCGAAGATATTATTCAAAGTTTGGAAAATGCAAGTGCTAAAAAATATGAAGACCCAAAATATCAAAAAGATTTTAGAATCGTTGCGGACCACTTAAAATCATCTGTAATGATTATGGCTGATAAGCTTACACCTTCAAACAAAGATGCTGGATATATTTTAAGAAAACTTTTGAGAAAACTTATTTTATCAGCCCAAAACTTAGATATTCAAAATGAATATTATGAAAATATTATAAACGGAATCATTGGAAAGTATAAAGATGTTTATCCAGAAGTTGCTGAAAATTCTGAATTTATCAAAAACGAATTTAAAAAAGAAGTTGAGAAGTTTTCAAGGGCTTTAAAGTCAGGAACCAAAGAACTTGAAAACATTATTTCCAAAAAAGAAGTTGTAAAAGTAAATCCAGACAGAAAAGATTGTTTTACAGGTGAGTTTCAAACTTTTGAAGCCAAAAACACTTTAACTGGAAAAGAGGTTTTTGATTTGTTTACAAGTTTTGGACTTCCTTTGGATGTTATCAGGCAAGAAGCTCAAAAAAGAGGATTTTGTATTGATGAAGATGCTTTTGGTCTTTTGTTTAAAGAACATATTCAAAATTCAAAAAACACATCAGCAGGAAAGTTTAAAGGAGGACTTGCTGGAGATAGCCCAAAAATCAAAGCTTTTCATACAGCAACACACTTAATGTTGGCTGGATTGCGAAAGTATTTGGGAGACGGTGTTAATCAAGCAGGATCAAACATTACAGAAGAAAGAACAAGGTTTGATTTTACACATTCTGAAAAAGTTCCAAGAGAAATTTTAGATAAAGTAGAAGAATACGTAAATGATGTAATTGAAAAAGAACTTGATATGGAAATTACAGAAATGGAAAAAACAAAAGCCAAAGAACAAGGAGTGGTTGGATCATTCTGGGAAAAATATCCTGAGATTGTAAAAGTTTGGACAATCAAAGATGACCAAAATATTTACACTCAAGAACTTTGTGGAGGTCCGCATGTAAAAAATACGAAAGAAATGAAGGAGTTTGGAAGGTTTAAGATTAAGAAGGAGGAGTCATCGTCAGCGGGAGTCAGAAGAATTAAAGCTGTTTTTACAAGAGATTAAAAAATTTCTTTTTTCTTGACAAAAAAAAGAAAAAAACCAACACGCTGATAAACGCAAACCAAAATTAGCGTACTCGGAAATACTTTAAATCAAGACTTCAAATTTCTTGCTTGTCGAGCACTCAATATGCTTGAACAGTAAAAAATTAACTGTCGTCTCCACACAAAAACAAAAATCATACGGTTTTTGTTTTTGATTTTTTATAAAAAATACTATGAATTGACGAAAATCTTTTTAGCAACCCTTAAAAAATAGATAATCATCGATATTTTTAATTTAATATATTTTTATTTAATTGAAATTTTGATATAATAAGTTTATGGAAAAAGATATAATAATAAATATAAATACTTCTGCAGTGGTTGCTTCTGTTGTTTCATATGGTAAAAAAAATGCAAAACCGAAAATTGAATATACAGAAGTAAACTACATAGATTTTAAAAAAGATATTGATTTTGATCTTTTAAAACAAAACACTCAAAAATCTTTAGAGTTTGTTTTAGAAAAAATTTATAATTTTTTACATTTAACAGGAAACTTAAATACTGTTAATAGAGGCTACGTTTTTTTGTCTTCTCCGTGGATTAAAAAGAAATTTTATCAAATTAAAGATGAAAACCTAAAGCCTTTTTTGGCAAATTCAGAATATTTAGAAAAATTTATTGGAGACAACGGAACTGTTAGTCAGGACTCAGAAATCGTTTCAGCTGAAATTTTGTCTGTTAAAGCAAATGGTTACAATCTTTCTTTAACAGATATTGTTGATAAGAAAATTAATAAAATTGAAGCTTCGATTTTAGATACTCAAATCAAAACAGAAGATAAAAACTTTATTGAGGAAATTATTTTAAATAAATTTAACACATTAAAAATTACTTTTTCTGCTTTTTTGCCAGTATTTTTAAATCAGATTCAAAATATTGTTGGAGATAAAAAAGATTTTGCCTTTTTAGATTTTACAGGTGAAATGATGGAATATGGAATTTATAAAAATCATGAAATTAAAGATGTTGTGATTGTTCAGGAGGGAAGAAATGAAATTATAAGAAGTCTAGTTTCAGAAAAAATTTCAGAAAACAATATCGAGGCTGAAAAAACTTTTATTTTATTTTTAAAAGAGCAATTAAAGGATGAAAAGAAAAAGCAAGTTCAAGAAGTTATTGATAAGCATATAGAAAGAATTAAAAAGGAGATTCAAAAACAGACAGAGAAATATGATTTTTTGGAATTACCTCAAAAAACTTTTGTGCTTTCTTATGGCCTAATGAATTTGATTTTGGAAAATTACACTTTTTTAAATCAAATTATTTTTATTAACAAGTCATATATTAAGCAATTTGTTAATTTTGAAAATGACAACCATTACAATATTTTTACTGCTGTTGAAGCAGACTATATTTATCAGACTCAGAAAACTAATTAAAATTTTATTTTTCAAACTTTTATTATTAAAATTTTAGTGTATAATTATAAACAATTAAGATATTGAAATATTATGTTGACAAGAAACAATTCAAGGCAGCTGGCTTTACAGACAATGTTTGTTTTAGATACAAGATTTTTTGGTTTGGATTATCAAGAAAACCAAAATCTAGACACTGACAAAATCAGTGAGGTTTACTCTTATGTTTTTGAAAATTTTTATAAAGATAAATCAAGTGGTGAGGATGAATTTTCTAAAAATTTAATTTTTGGAGTTGTCAAAAATCTAGAAGAAATTGATCAATATATTCAAAAATTTGCTAAAAATTGGTCACTTGAAAAAACTGCGATTGTTGATAAAAATATTTTAAGAATTGCTATTTATGAGCTTTTGTTTTTTGAAAGTGAGTTACCAGGGAAAGTGGTAATCAACGAGGCTATTGAACTTGCTAAAAAATATGGACATAAAAAATCTCATTTATTTATTTCAGGACTTTTAGGTGCTTTATATGAGAACATGGGTTTGGAGAAAAAAGACCAGAAGTTGAATAGTTTACCCAAAAAAATTACCGAAAAGAAAAAAGTGGGTGCTTTGTGTTTTTATAAAAAAGAAGGAAAAATTAAATATCTTTTAGTTCATAATATTTTTGGAAAATGGACACTACCTAAAGGTTCTGTTGAACAAGATTTTGACAACATAAACGACGCTTTAAATTCAATTTTGAAAAGTAAAGTAAATGTTGAAGGAAAAGCAGGTGATATTATTGGTAAGAATGAATACAGTTCTTTAAAAGATGTTAGAAATATTGTTAAAAAAGACATTGTTTATTTTATTTTTGAAGTTTCAAATCCAGGTGAAACTGAAGTGAAACAGAAAAATGGAGGTTTAAATAACGTAAAATGGTTTACTGAGGAAAATTTAAAAAAAGCTCAAACTTACGAAGATTTAGAAGAAATTATTCAAAAAGGAGTGGAATTAATTAAAAAACAAAATGTCTAATTTAAATAAATTTGAAGAAAAAATCAACATAGAGTTTAAAAACAAAAAACTTTTAGAACTTGCTTTTACTCATAGATCATATTTAAATGAAGCTAAAAAATCAAACCAGCACAACGAACGAATTGAGTTTTTAGGTGATGCGGTTTTAGAACTTGCTAGTACTGAATTTTTATACAAAAAATTTCCAGAAAAAAAAGAAGGAGAACTTACGGCTTTAAGGTCTGCTTTGGTAAACACTTTTTCTTTGTTTCAAGCAGCAGAAAAACTTGGTTTAAATGACTATTTGCTTTTATCAAAGGGAGAAAAAACATCGGTTAAAGGTCGAGATCATATTTTAGCAAATACTTTTGAGGCGTTAATTGGAGCAATCTATTTAGAGTTTGGTTTTCGGAAAGTTCAAGAGTTTTTAGATCAAAATCTTTTTGGATATTTAGATGAAATTATCCAAAATAATTTACACAAAGACCCAAAGTCTTATTTTCAAGAACTTGCTCAAGAACACAAAAAAGTAACTCCTGAATACAAACTTCAAGATCATATTGGTCCTGATCATGATAAAGAGTTTGTAATGGCGGTTTTTTTGGGAGATGAAAAGATTGCCGAAGGCATAGGAACTTCAAAACAAAAAGCAGAAATTGAAGCGGCTAGAAATGCTTTAAAAAAAATGGCTTGGGATTAGTAAAAAATATGTTAAAATAGTTATTATGTTTTACAAAAAAATGAAAAGAGGAAAATACGATAAGTATATTGAAAACGCGATATTTTTTGTCGGAGTTTTGGCAATTTTGGCAATGTGGTACTATTTTTTTATGGTTTCTGAAATTTTCAAAAATTTTTTAGAATGGTTAGATCACTTTGTTCAAACTCAAACAAGATATGCTTATTTAATAGCATATCTTGCAGCAGTAGCAGAAGGAACGATTATTTTAGGAATGGTTCCTGGTACCACTTTTGTTATTACAATGGGGGTATTTTTAGCCAGAGGCACAATTGACCCTTACATTTTATTCCCGATTGTTATAATCGGTGCGTTTTTGGGAGATTTGTTGGGTTATGCAATAGGAAGTTTTGTTAAAAAATGGTTTGTAAATTCTGAAATAGAAAAAAGTGTTCAATTTCAATTAGGAGAAAAGTTTGTTCACAAACACGGAGCAAAATCTGTATTTCTAGCAAGATTTATTTCAGGAATTAAAGAAGTTATTCCGTTTTTAGCAGGGGTTTTGAAAATGAATATGAAAAGATTTATGGCATACAACTTTTTAGGGGCAATAGGTTGGTCTATTTTGTGGATTGGTGTTGGGTATGTTTCAGGTTTGTTTGTGACAGATATTGAAAGTATTGTAAAATCAATCGGTCTTGTTTTGTTGGTAATATTTTTGTTTGCAGTTTTTGCATATTACAAAAAAAACCTTGAAACTTTTACAGAGAAATAAAAAAACAAAAAACAAAAAAACACCCGCGCCTCCGGCGCGGGTTTGTGTTAACTGTTTAAGCAGCAACTTTTTTCTTTTCATATTGTTGTTGCTTTTTGATTTTATCTAGAACTCTAATGGCAAGTTCTAGTTTTTTGTGTTCTTCATGACTCAAATGAGTTTGGTTTACACATCTACCTTTTAGGTATTTGCGAATCCGTTTAAAGCTTGTAAAAGCTTTAAGAGAAACCTTTTTCGACTGGACTTCATCCAGTTGTCCGTTTAGGAACAAACGAAGCTCTTCTGGCTCGTTTGTTCTGAAATATTTTTCTAAGGTTTCCCTTAGCTTTTGATCGTTTTTTTGAAACGCCATATTTTTTCTCCTATATTTTAGAGATTTAAAAAATTCAACTTTCGTTGAAAACCAAAGAGTATTTTAATATAAAATTATTTTTTGTCAATTTCTTTAAAATTATTTTTGTGGATATTTAAAATCAGCCCGAAATTTTTTTGTATTTTTTAAATCCGTGAGGCCTTGCCTCACGGATTTAAAAAATGCAAAAAAAAATTTCGGTCTGATTTTAAAATTTGATTATCTTTAATCAAATATGTTATAATTACCGAATGAAAAATATTATTAAAAAATTAAAAGCAAAACTAAAAAAAAGAAAAGAAAATAAAAAAAAAGCTCAAAAAGGTTTTCAGAAAAAAAGTAAATGGAAAGTTTTCAGAAAAATCATTTTTTGGTTAATAATTATTTCACTTTTAGGGTGGGCTTTTCACAATATCGCTAAAAAGTTTTATGGCAACCAAGAAAAAGAACAGAACTTTTTAATCATTGAGCCAGTTTCAAAAGGCGATGTTTCTTCTTCTTTTACGGCCGAAGGAATGATTAAAGCTGAAAGAAAACAAAACTTAGATGTTTACAAAAAAAACTACAGATTAGACTTGTTAAAAGTTAAAAACGGTTCTTCTGTAAAAAAAGGAGATATTTTGTTTGCTTTTGATTCATCAGATTACTCAACAAGTATTCAAAGAGCATACATATCTTATCAAAAAGCACTTTTAGATTTTCAAAATCAAAAAGTTTTAAAGCAAATCTCACAAGATATTGGAAACTCAGAAATTGCTTTGGGTTCTTTAGAAAGAACGATTTTAAGAAAAAAACAAGAAGTAAAAGAATTAAGAGAAAAGTTTTATTCTAAAAATTTAGAACTTATCCCAAACGAAGATGGGGTGAGTGATGATGAAGATATAGAAAAACCAACCATTTCAGGAGAGTATAAGTTAGAAAAAGAAGGACAATACGAAATCGAAATATATAATTCTTCTACAAAATCAGGTTACTCTTTTAGATATACAGGACTTGAAAATGGGGTTGGTTCTGTTATTTTTGGAAAACCACAAGATCTTGGGAAAAATGGTTTAGAGATCAATTTTTCACCTCAAAGTTTAGATGATTGTAGAAAATGGATTTTAAAAGTTCCAAACACAGAACATAAAGATTATAAAGATAATGAAAGGGAATACAAAGAAGCTTTAGAAGATTTGATCGACTTTTACAAAAGAAATGAATTGGATTTGAAATCTTCAAAACAAAAACTTAAACACGACATTGAAGTTGATCAACACAATTTCGATATTCAAGAGGGAAGACTTGCTTTAAATGAGGCTTTAAAAGCTTATCAGGATGCAAAAAGAGACAGAGACGAACTTGTGGTCAAAGCTCCTTTTGACGGAATAATAAATGGAATGCAAGATGTAACAGTGGGTGAAAAACCCAAAGACACAGACGATGTAATGAAATTTGGAACTTTGATTTCAAATGATTTTGTGGTTGAGTTTGCACTTCAAATTACTGATTTGGAGAAAATTAAAATTGGGCAAGAAATAGATGTCGATGCAAATTTAGGTTTTGAAACAAAAACTTTAAAAGCCGAAATTGAACAAATCGGAGCGCTTCCGGAGGGTGGACTTTATCCTGTTGTGGCGAAAATTGTTTTGGGAGAGGAAAAAGTTTTCTTGAAAGAAGGTGTTGCAGCAACAGTTAAAATCATAAGTGAAAGCAAAGAAGATGTTTTAAAAATCCCAAACAGTGCTATTTCTTATGATGCTGATAAAAAATATGTTCTTCTAGTTATCCAAACACAAGAATTGCAAAAAAGCAAAGACGACAAAAATTCAGAAGACGGAATTGTTAGTTTAGAAGAAAATAAAGTAATAACTGAAAAGAAATTTATTGTAACAGGCCTTGAAGGTTTACAATACACAGAGATTAAAGAAGGACTGAAAGAGGGGGATAAAATTGTTACAACAACTCAAATTCAGTCTGGACAAACAGATTATGATGAGTTTGGGGGTGGCGGAAAAATGGATGAAGAAATGAGTGTGGAAGAATACTAAAAAATATGAAAAAAAATAGTTTAGAAATTATAAATTTAGAACACATAGAAAAAGAATATTTTTTAAGTCAAACTCAGTCTTTTAAAGCCTTAAGAGATATTACTTTAAAAATCAATAAAGGAGAATTTGTTGCTATTGTAGGAAGTTCTGGTTCTGGGAAATCAACTTTAATGAATATTATTGGTTTTTTAGATATTCCAACAGCGGGTGAGTATGAATACAAAGGTATTAAATTTGATGAATTATCTGAAGATGAGTTAACAGAATTAAGGTCAAAAGAAATTGGTTTTATCTTTCAATCTTTTCACTTGCTTCCATCTAAGACTGTTTTTGAAAATGTAAAATTGCCACTTGTTTATTCAGGTGTTGTGAATACAAAAAAACAATATGAAGAATATGTAACTTCAGCTTTGGAAAAATCAGATTTAGACAAAAGTTTATGGTATAAGAAACCAAACCAGCTTTCTGGTGGTCAAAGACAAAGAGTGGCAATTGCAAGAGCCCTTGTAAACAAACCTGAGGTTTTGCTTGCAGATGAGCCTACTGGAAACTTGGACTCAAAAACTGGGCAAAAAGTTTTAGAAGAGTTAAAACAACTCAATCGAGAAGAAAATGTAACCGTGATTATGATTACTCACGACAAAAATATTGCCAAAAATGCAGATAGAGTCATCACCGTTAAAGACGGAATTATTATATAAAATTATGAAAAGATACTTAAGTTTAATCAAGGAAGGATTTATTTCACTAAAATCAAATATTTTGCGTTCAAGTTTAACAGTTTTGGGAATTGTTATTGGTATTTTTTCTGTAACAGCCATGCTTGCTTTGGGAGATTCATTGTCAAAATCTGTCGAAGATCAATTTAATGCTTTTTCATCTGGAGATTTAGAATTTTATATCACAGGGCAAAGGGCTGTGGGTGAAGATGTTTTAGATTTTATCGCTGAAAAAAAATATATTAAAGATACAGTTGGAGTTTTAACTTCAAGTGAACCTTTTTCTTTTAAAGACAAAGAATTTTATCCAACTTTTCATGGTATTTTAGGGGATTATTCAAAATTTAATAAATATGAAATTTTAGAGGGTGAAGTTTTTGATTTTAAGGATAGAAAGAACACAGATTATATTGGCGTGGTGGACAATACTTTTGAAAAAAAATTCAAAGAGCAGACTAAAAAAAGCTCGGTTGGAAAAACCATTTTGTACAATAAAAAAACCCCCATTAAAATTATCGGTGTAATTAAAAAACAAGGTTTTCCATCTTTTGGAGATGGGGAGGTTTTTTTGCCTTACAAAACCGCTAAAATTATATTTGGAAAAAGAGGTTTTGATAGAATTGGTCTGAATTTAAACAATATAGAACATAAAAAAGTTGTTCAAAAGAGTTTAAAAGAATCAATTAATTTAATGTATAAAATGCCAAAAAATAGTAGTGACATTTTAAATTCTGATAATGATGATACTTTTATAGAACAACAGCAGCAAGTTATGTTTTATTTTAGTTTGTTTTTGGGGGCAATTGGAGTTATTGCATTGCTTGTGGGTGGAATTGGTACTATGAATATGATTTTAACAACAGTAACTGAAAGAAAAAAGGAAATTGGTTTAAGAAAAGCCATTGGGGCAAGATCTTCTGATATTGTAACTCAGGTTTTGTTTGAATCAATTATTTTAACTTTAAGTGGTGGAATTTTGGGGGTTTTGTTTACAAATTTTATAATTTTTGTGGCAAATAAATTAATTCCAGAAGATTGGGAGATTACACTTTCGGTTTCATATTCTGTAATGTTAATGTCAATTGCAGTTTCTGTTTTAATTGGACTTATTTTTGGAATTTCTCCAGCCAGAAAGGCAGCTAGAATGCAACCAACAGAAGCTTTGAGAAGTGAGTAGAAAAACAAAGCCCGAAATTTTTGGTGAGTTTTTTGAAAAAATAAAAGGCAATGCCTTTTATTTTTTCAAAAAACTCACCAAAAATTTCGGGATAGTTTAAAATTTAAAACTTTACTTTTTTTAAAAAAGGTATATAATGTATTTATAAATCTCCGAAAGGAGTTTTTTAATAAAAAAAATTATGAAAGTTATAGAATATTTAAAAGATGTAAACGCAGAAACAAAAAATATCAAATGGCCTACAAAAAAAATCACAATGTATTTTACATTAGGAGTTTTGGCAATTTCTTTATTTTTTGCAATTTATTTAGGGCTTTTGGACTACGTTTTTACTCAAATTACAAGTAAATTTATAATATAATTTATGGATAATACACAAACAAAAAAACAGGCAGGAGACGGAAAAAGAAATTGGTATGCAATTTACACAAACACAGGTTACGAAAATGCAGTTGTAAAAAACTTGAAACAAAGAATTGATTCGATGAATATGCAAGATTATATTTTCGATGCAGTTGTGCCAACCGAAAAAGTAACAAAAATCAAAAACGGAAAAAAGGTTACAGAAGATGTGAGACTTTATCCAGGTTATGTAATGGTTGATATGATTGTTAACGATGAATCTTGGGGAGTGGTTCGAAACACACCAAGAGTTTCTGGTATTTTAGGAACAGATATTCACCCAGTACCAATTACAGATGAGGAGATGCTTGCTGTTGTTAACAAAATGAAAGGAGATGATACAAAAATTGACGATAACTTATTTAAGGTTGGAGAATTTGTAAAAATCACAGAAGGACCTTTCAAAGACACAGAGGGAAAAATTTTAGAAATAAATCAGAAAGAAGGAGTTTTGAAACTTGTCATTTCAATGTTTGGAAAAGACACAGAAATGGAACTTTCTTTTTCACAAGTTAAATATATTTAAATTGAAATTTTTTAGAAATAATGTATAATATAGTAACTTTTTAATAAAAAAATATGGCAAAAGAAATAACAAAAGTATTAAAACTACAAATTCCAGCAGGAAAAGCACTTCCTGCACCACCACTTGGACCAGCACTTGGACAAGCTGGAATTAACATTGGAGAATTTACAAAAGAATTTAACGACAAAACAAAAGACCAAATGGGAGACTTAATTCCAGTTGTGGTAAATGTTTTTGATGATAGATCTTACGAAATTCAATACAGGAAACCACCAGCATCATTTTTAATTTTGAAAAAACTTGGTATTAAATCAGGTTCTTCAAAAAATGTTACAAAAAAAGTGGGAACTTTAACAAAACAACAAGTTCAAGAAATCGCAGAAGAGAAAATGGAAGACTTGTCAGCAACAAGTGTCGAAGCAGCGATGAAAATTATAGAAGGGACTGCCAGATCAATGGGAGTCGAAATCAAATAAAAATAGTAGAAATTGGCGAAAATCTTTGTCGATTTCATAAAAAAAAACGCTCACCGTATATCAAATACGTATCGCGATTTTTTTTATTCATCTCCTCGATTTTCATCCAATTTCTGCTATTTTTTAAAAACTTGAAAAACAAGAGGCTAACTTTGTCAGCTGCACAAAAAAACCCCTCACCGTATGTGTTATTACGGTGAGGAGATTTTTTGTTTAGCTGACAAAGTTATTCGCTCATTTTTTAGGTTTTTTAGAATACTTGGATGGCTGTCATGATAATCGGTGTCTTGTTAGTTTTCTTCAAAAGCAACAACTCCACCTTTGACCTTATTTCTTCTTTTAGTTTATCCACATCGATTTTTCCACCTTCAGCAGAGTGAATTTCATCGGCCACCAGTTTTGAAACAATAATCCTTGTCTCGCTTAAAAGTTCTTGTGAATCTCGCAGGTAAACAAATCCTCTTGATAAAATATCTGGAGATTTTTGAATTCTCTTTTTTGCCATATTGATTAGAACTACAATATTTACAAAACCTTCTTTGGCAAGCAAGCTTCTGTCTGCAATCACGGCTTTTTGTGATTCTGTAATTGTAAATCCATCAACCAAAATTGGTTCTGAAGGAATTTTTTGTTTCAAAACTTTTACTTTTTCAGGACCTGAAATTTCAATAATATTTCCATTGTCAGGCACGATTGTGTTTGATTCTGGAATGTTTGCATAGTTTACAACCAAGTTTCTGTGTTCTTTAAGCATTGAGTGGAAACCATATCCTGGCACAAAAAATGTTGGGTTTACAGTTTTAGCAATCCAAATCATTTCTTCTGCGTTTCCGTGTCCTGTTGAGTGAATCTCGGCTGTTCTATAAGTAATCAGCTTCAAGTCATTTCTTAAAAGTTGATCTTTCAGTTTCCTGATTGAAATTTCGTTTCCAGGAATTGCTGATGAAGACAAAATCACAGTATCTCTTTTGTTAAGTTTGATAAACTTGTGATCACCACGGGCCATTCTTGGTAAGGCTGCGTATTCTTCACCTTGACCTCCAGTACAGATTACCACAATTTTTTCCGGTGGATATTTATCAACATCTTTCATTTGAATTAAAGTGTCTTTTTTAGGTTTATAGTATCCAGCTTTAATAGCAATATCCATATTTGTTTTAATAGATCGACCTTCCAAAACAACTTTTTTTCCTAAGTCTTCGGCGTTTTTGGCAAAGGACATCATTCTTTCAAACTGTGAAGCAAAAGTTGCAATAATAACTCTTGATTTTGCGTCTCTGATGATGTTCCCAACATTTCTTTGAATTGTTGGTTCTTGGATTGACCAACCTGGCTGTTCAACGTTTGTTGAGTCAGAAATTAAAAGAACATTTTTTTCTTTTGCAATTCGAGCCCAGTTTTCTTTTTCAAAATCAGCTACTTCTCCATCTGTGTGAGCAAGTTTTAAGTCACCAGTTACAACAATATTTCCGTGTTCTGTTTTCATTGAAAATCCCATTGATTGAGGAATTGAGTGGGTTACGTGAAAAAATTCAAAAGAATAATCTCCAATTTTGATTTTATCTTGTGCATCAACAACTTTAATATCGATCGGATCTAAAGAGGGGAACTCTTCCATTCTTTTTTTGATCAAAAGTGATGAAAGCTCTCTTGTATAAATTGGCGGGTTTCCAAGTTTTGTCATTAAAAAGGGAATACCTCCAATGTGGTCTAAGTGAGCGTGAGTAATAATAATTCCTTTGATTTTTTCTTTGTTTTCAACCAAGTATTTTACGTTTGGAAGTTTATAGTCGATCCCTGGTGTTTCTTCTTCGGTTGTAAACTCAAAACCAACATCGGAAATATAAATGCAGTTCTTGCTCTCAATGGCAAACATATTTCTTCCAACCTCTTCAAAACCACCAATAGTTAAAACTCGAACTTCGTTTCCTTTGATTTCTGGAATATTTTTTAAAGGAGTTTTAAAGTCAAAGTCCATTTTGTAGTTTTGCGGAACTTGTTTTGGAAATCCACCTGCTTTTTTTGAAGCAAGAGATTTTGTTTTCTTTCGTCCTGAATTTTTTGAGTTTCCAAAATTGTTTTTTTTTGAATTTTTTGAATTTTTATTATATTTATTTTTATGAAAATTACTTTTGTTATTTTCTTTATTGTTATTTTTATTCATAATTTTTAATTTAATCAAGTATTGTTTTAAAAACAATATAAAGTTATAAAATAAAATATTTTTTATTTTATAACTCAAACTGTTTTTAAGTTTTTAAAAACTAATAATGTTACCAATATTTACATACCAGTTGTTTATATCTGAAAATCTAAGCTCTCTTGAATCAATTGTTTTTCTTTCAAAACCTTTTACTCTTTTGTCTACTATATAAATATAGTCTGGTGAATAAATCGGAATAAATAAATTTTCTTTTTGAATTTCTTCTTTAATAACTTGATATTTTTTTTCTCTTTCTTGTTTTGGAATAACTTTTCTTAAATCAGCCACTGCCTGGTCAATTTTTTTGTTATTTGTTTTTGAAATATTAATTTGTGGGTCATCAATTTGAGATGAGTGAAACAGGAAATAATAATCAGGAATCACAGATGTTTGATATCCATACAAAGCCATGTCAAAAGATCTTGGTCTGATTACATTTTGAATTAAGTCATTGTTGGTGTAGTGGGTAATGTTAACTCCAATTCCGTATTCTGTTAAACTTTTAGAAATTTCAGAAGCTATATTTTTAAATTCTTCAGAATTTAAAACAGCTAAATTAATTCTAAATTCTTTTTTGGTTTTAGAATTTGTTAAAATATTTGTTTGATCGTTTTTTTGGTAACCAGCTTCTTTAAAAAGTTTTTCAATGTCTTTTTTGTCTGTTTTTTGTTCAACAAAAGTATCAAAGTATAAAGGGGAGTTTGTTGTTTTTGCATATCCAGATAAGTTTTCTTTCACAATCTTTTCTCTATTTATAATTTTTGAAATAGCTTCTCTTGCTTTTAAAGAAGATAAGTTTTGGTTTTTTGGACTTAAAAATAGACCAAAAATTCTTGTTGAGTTTAGATTCTGAACTCCATATTTTGAATCATTTTCTTGATTTACAAATTGAGAAATCTCTTCTGGTGGAACTGCAAAAATATTTTTAATTACTTTTTCATTTGAATAAAGCAAAGATTTTTTGTAAGCTTCTAGGTTGTTGAAGACAACCAAGTTAACCTCATCTAAATAAGCTTTTTTGTCAAAATAATAAGGGTTTCTTTTTAAAACATATTTTTTAATTTTTCCAAACTGGTCATCTCTTGTTGTTTTATCAATCTTGAAAGGGCCAGAACCAATAGGGTGGTTGTTAAGTTCGAAGAAAGGAAATTCAGCTGGTGTAATATCTTGCCAAAGTTTTTTGGGTAAAATATACAAATTTGCCAATGTGTTTTTGAATTGATCGTATTCTTTAGGAAGAATTATTTTTAAATTTTTCTGATCGATTTTTTCTGTTTCAACATCAATCCATTCACTAAAATAAGGTGATTGGATTAAAGGGTCTTGGATTTTCTCGATTGTAAAAATAATATCATCACTTGTTAACAAATCTCCATTTGAAAATTTTACATTTTCTTTGATTGTTAAAGTGTAGGTCTTACTATCTTCTGAAATTTTAAAATCAGCAATGTTTGGTACAATTTCTTGTTTTTGGTTGATTTTTAAAACGGTTGAATAAATCAAAGGTAAAATGTCTTTATCTGTTTTTGAAGTTGCTAAAACTGGGTTTACATTTCTTGGGTTTTTTCCAATTATAATTTCTGTAATACTTCCACCATTTTTTGGCACTTCTTCTAAATATCTTCCTGTGAAACTTGAAACTATAATCAAGATAATCAAAGGAATAGTAAAAATTAAAATGTTTTTTTTGTTTTTTAAAATTATTTTTTTTAAACTAATTGTTTTTGTCATAGATAAAATAAGTTATTTTTAAAAATAACTGGTTATTTTTTTAATACATTTATAATATAGAATTATTATTTAAATAATAATTATTTAACAAGTAAAGCCAAAACTGCAGTTAGGAAAAACAAAATTGCTAAAAATGTTGTAAATTTTAACATTGTTTTTTCAAAACCTCTTCTTGTTGAAATGTGGTTTGAAGAATCAGCTCCTCCAAATCCTGCTCCCAATCCAGCACCTGTTTGTTGTAGCAAAACAGAAATGATAAGTAGTACTGAAATTACTATTTGTACTGTCGGTAATATTTTAGTTATAAATTCCATATAGGTAACATTTTAACAAAATAAGATTTTTTTGCAACAAGTAAATAAGAAGTTTAAAACATAAACTTGAATGAAACAAAGCCCGAAATTTTTGATAAGTTTTTTTGAAAAAACAAAAGGCGTTGCCTTTTGTTTTTTCAAAAAAACTTATCAAAAATTTCGGGATTTGTTCTCAATGTGCCATTGCAATAAAATAAACTCTTTTTGCTCCTGCTTTTTTTAAAACTTTTTCGGCCTCCTTTAAAGTGGATCCTGTTGTATAAATATCATCAAACAAAATTACATTTTTATTTTTTAAATCAAAACCTTTTTTAACATCAAAAGCATTTTTAACATTTTCTTTTCTTTTTTTTATATTTTTCATTTTGTTTTGAGGTTTGGTGTGTTTTTTCTTTTTTAAAATATTTTCAATTCTAACAAAATTAGAGCCGCCCATTTTTTCAAAATATCTTAAAATCAAAATATTTTGACTATAAGTTCTTTTCAGTCTTCTTAATATGAAACAGGGAACTGGAACTAGTACAAAATCATTAAAATTTTTTTCAAATTTTAACTTTTCCTGAATATCAAAAATATTTTGATACAAAATCTGAGCAAAGACGAAAGCTGGTTTTTTATTTTTGTGAAATTTCAATTGCCAAAACATTTCTTTGATTTTTTTATTTTTATAGTCTAAAAAATAAAAAAGTTTTTCGTCACTTTTAAAAATTAATTTATAATTAATTTTTTTTGCTTGCAATTTTTGTGGTAAAAAAATATCTAAATATTTTTTTAATATTTTTAAAAAATCTTTTTTTCTGTTATAATACATAAGATAATAAAACTAATTATGTCTTTTTTAGATAATATAACAAAACTTTTTAATAGTAAAGTAGAAGAGGGAAAAATTCTAGGAGTAGACATTGGTTCTTCTTCTATTAAAATTGTGCAACTTTCCTTAAAAAAAGGTGTTGCAGTTTTAGATACATTTGGTGAAATTTCACTTGCTGTATATGCAAACAAAGAAGTGGGTAAGCCAGTAAACCTAAGTGAAGACAAATATGTCGAAGCCTTAAAAGATTTAATGAAAGAGTCTCAGGTTGATGCAACAAGTGCTTGTTTTGCTATTCCGTTAAAATCAACTTTGATGTTTAATCTGAAATTACCAAAAACAATTGAAAAATCAAAGTTAAACGATGTGGTAATGGTTGAAGCTCGAAAATATATTCCAGTTCCTATCACAGAAGTCCAACTCGACTGGTCTGTTATCCCTGCCACTTCAAGACAACAAGAACAATCAGACCATTATGATATATTAGTTGTAGCCATTCATAAAGAAACTATAAATAAGTACGCAAACATAGCCACAAACACAGGTTTAACATTGAAGTTTTTAGAAATTGAAACATTTGCCACAATTCGTTCTGTTGTAAAACACGAAAGAAATACAACGGCTATCGTGGATATTGGTTCATCAATTACAAAATTTTATATTGTTGAAAAAGGGGTGGTTAAAAAATCTCATGTTATAAATATTGGATACACAAAATCTTTAAAAGAAAGTGAGGCTACTCCTGAAAACCCAGAGGAAAAAGTTTCAGTTGGATCAGGTGTTAGTGGAAATGCTGCAAAACTTTTAAGAGAAACAATTGTCGATGGAAACAGCATACCTCTTGATATTACAAGAATTATAAGTAACGTTAAAAAAGCCATTTTAGAATATCAAAGAGATACTAAAAGTGATGTCCCAGAAGTTGTTTTCACAGGAGGGGGTTCTTTGTTTGACCATATTATTTCTTATGTTGAAAAAGAGCTTTCCGTTAAGGTTTTGAAAGCAGATCCATTTTCAAAAGTTCAATCTCCAGCCTTTTTAGATGACGCCCTGCGTGACGCAGGCCCCGAGTTTGCAGTAGCAATAGGAATTGCTTTAAGAGGTTTAAGGTTATAAAAAAAACACGATTTTGGCAAACACAACCACACAGCCAAAATCGTGTTTTTATTTATTCTAAATTAAGGGCCGAAAATTTGACCCCACCCAACCACCCAGGTCAAATTTTCGGCCCACCCAAACCTTTAAAGTTATCAACATTTTTTCTTAACTTATCTTTCTTTTTTTGATAAAATGAATATGTATGAACAAATCAAAAAAATATATTTTAATATTAACAACAGCGTTGGTGGCAACGCTAACAGCAGTGGCAGGAAGTGTTCTTGCTACAAACTGGACAGAGCCAGTTTCAGGTCCTCCAGGATCTAACACACCAGCTCCTCTTAACGTAAGTGGAGTAGGACAAACAAAATCAGGAAAGCTAACAGTCGGAAGTTTTCAGTTTGTAGGCGGAGATGTGTCACTTACAGGTAACGCTGGTAACATTTTTTTAAAGAAAAATGGAGCAACAGAATTGGGAAAGATTATCACAGATATTGATTATCTTGGTTTTGGAAAAGGTGATAAAAAAATTTTAAAAGCTTTCAAGAAAGCATCAACTGGTGTTGGGGCTTTCCAATACTGTGACTTAAATGGAGGAAATTGTGTGGCAACTGAAAATATAGTAGATATAAACTATATTACCAATGTTCTAACAGGTTATTGTGCAATTGGAAGTTCGGTAGAAGAATGTCGTAGAGCAACAGGTTCTCCAACAGATGGCACAGATGGTACAGGTGGCACAGATGGTACAAATGGTACAAATGGTAAACCAGGAGATACAGGACCTAGTGGTTATACAGGTGCAGCTGGTCAAGATGGACGAGATGGACAAGATGGAGTAGTTGATGAAACAGTACTTAGACAATACGTTACACATGCCTACTTAAAAAGTCGTTATTGTTCTCCAAAGAATAGTTTCTTAAATATGATTCCACTATATGGTCAAGATTTTGATAGAGATAATAATAACGCTAACTATCTTTGTCATACTTGGAAAAGAACTGGCTGGGAAGGTTATTTAACATTAGACGAGGGTAATCCACCTTCTGGTGCAGTAAATAGATCACCGGGAGACAGAGAACCTTTGCTAAAAGGAATTGAGTTTTCATCAAGTCAAAATATAAAACTTGGAGATATTATAATAGGACGAGGAGATGCTAGTTCTTTCACAATGGCCGACCCGTTACTTTCAGAAGGGGTAAATTCGCCAAGGATTGAAAATGGAGAAGTGGTAACAGATTCAAGTGGTAACCCTGTACTTCGTTCAGAGGCTGAAGTAAGAAGAGCTATAGAGGATGCTTTTTCTGGACCAATGTTAAATGTAGAAGGAGGAGGATTGAAGTTAGGTGGAAATTTGTATGTAAGAGGGGGGTCTGCAGAAGGATCAGTAATAGATGGTGGTTTAACTGTTAGAGGTACTAATTTTGAAGAGGGTAGTGATTTTTCTCTTTCAACAACTCACGGTATAGCAACAAAAAAACTTTCAGTATGGGGAGGTGAGATACATCTTTTTAGTGGTGGAGATAGAGAAGGTGTAACGGATGAACAAGTGGGTGAGATAAGTATTAAACACGACACAATTACAATTAAAAATGGACAAGCAGGTGATAATGGTAGTGTTATTTTAACAGGTGGAGGAGCAAGTAAAATCCCTAACTTGGAAATTGGTACTTCTGATACTGAAAATCCTGTTTCTGGAAAACTTGTAGTAAACGGGACAGCAACAATTGAAAAACTGGAACTTAAAGCACAAGGTGCTGGAGAAGGAACAGAAATAAGCGCAGTTAATGGAGGCGTTAAGCTTGGTGAAGTTACTATAACACAAGGTGCTAGTGCTAATGAAGTTACAATAGGCAATGTAACTATTGCTGTTGTTAACGGTAATGTAACTATTGGTGGAGTGACTATACCTCAAAATTTAGATCAAAGAATTCGGAATTTGGAGAGTTTGGCACACAGTAGGGTAAGTTGTGGAAATTGAAGTGGTTCTGGATCTGGTTCAGGAACTGAACATGGAAATTTAGGTGGCCCATCACGTGGAGAATAAAACAGAATCAAAACTTAAATAAAAAACTGAAAAACTTTCAGTTTTTTTGTTTTTTAAAAACAAGGCCTTGCCTGTCACACTTAAAGTATTCCTTATTAATTGAATCGGAGGGACTCGGCTAACATCGCTGAAAAAACATACTCGTTTCACTCGTTGTTTTTCTAGCGCCTTAGCCATTACGCGCACCATTTTTACCCAAACAACGACCACGCAGGGTAAAAATATGGTTGCGCTCTTTTCGAATCCCTCCGGAAGCTACAAGACACAGAAAAAACTTAAAGCTGTCGCTTTAAGTTTTTGTGTCTTGTGCTTCCGGAGGGATTCGAACCCCCAAAAGCGGTTTCGAAGACCGCTGTGATATCCATTTCACCACGAAAGCATAAAGATATTTTAACATAAAAATGATTAAAAAACAGTATTTAATGTTATAATATAAAAATGGAAATAAAAAAAGCAGAATTTATCAAAGGAATAAAAGGAACAGATGACATTTTAGAAAGCGATATTTTAAACATCGCTTTTTATGGTCGTTCAAACGTGGGGAAGTCATCTTGCATCAACGCAATTTTAGGCAGAAAAAATTTAGTTAAATCTTCTTCAAAACCAGGAAAAACAAAAGAGATAAATTTTTTCAACCTAAATGACCAAATGTATTTTGTAGATCTACCAGGTTACGGTTATGCCAAAATGTCACAAAAAGAAAGAGAGAAATTAAGAAAAAATATTTTATGGTACATCATGTATTCAGAAGTAAAAAACCGAATAAACATAATTGTGCTTGATGCAAAAGTTGGTTTGTCTGATTTTGACAAACAAATTCTACATCAGCTTTTAGAACAAAAAGAAAAAGTTATTTTGTTATTTAATAAAATTGATAAGTTAAATCAAAAAACCTTAAGTGCAAATATCAAAAAACTTAAAGAAGAAATTTCTGATCAAATTGAAATTGTAAAAATGTCAGCTTTAAAACAAAAAGGCACAAAAGACTTTTGGAAAATTTTAGAAAAAAATTAGAATAGAAAAAAATCAAAAATCAAGGCCTTGCCTTGAGATAGGCAAGGCCTATCTCAAGGCAAGGCCTTGTTTTTTCTTTTTTAAATTCAAAAAATATGCTATTATTTATATTAAGATAAGTTAAAATAGGCTAAATAGATCTGTTATTGACAAATTGAAATAAAGTAGTATAATAAAATAAACATGAATCAAAAAAATAATAATTTAGATGTGGAACAAACAGTAAAAATAATTTCATTTTTTATCCAAAACTTAGATGTGGAAGATGAAATCAAAGCGTTCTTTTTTGACTATATTCAGAAAATAGAAGACCCTGAAGAAATGCAAAACTTTTTTGATTTTTTAGAAAATACTTATGTAAATCAAGAAATGGTTAAAAAAGAAAAAGATTATATTCAGAAGATAGAAGAGATTGACAGCCAAACTATTAAAGAGCTTAATAAAATTTTAAAATAATATTATGAACGAGAAACAACCAAAAAAAATATCAAATGCAGAAGTACCTAAAATAAAAGGTGGTTTTGAAATTGAAGAAATAAAAATGGAGAAAGGGGATGTTGTTTTGAAATCAGAGAATAGTAATGGTAAATTAAGCGCTGAACAAAAAGATAAAATTTATTTAGAACAAATTAAAAATTTACCAGACACAGAAAAGGGTAGAGAATTAAAAAAAAAATATTCAAAACTTTTAAGTTCTAGTGCAAAAGTTGATGAAAATAAAAAAGAGCAAAAAGAAATTTCTAATAGTTTAAAATATGTCAAAGAACAGTTTGAAGAAGGGAAAAATTTAAAAAATAGCAAAGACTTAAAAAACTTTGTTGATAGTTTAACTTTAGATGAGAAAATCAAAGCAAGGCAGATTTTTTATGATATTCAAAGACAAAAAAAGAAAGGAAAATTGGAAAAAGAAATAGAAAAAAAACAAATTGAAGATAATCAAGATGGTGTTTTTGAAGTGCAAGAAGATGAGGAGAATTTATTTGGTTATAAAAAACTTAATCGAGTTTTAGACAAAGATGAAGGCAAAAAAGTTAAAGAAAAACTAGAAAAACTTCAAGGACAAGAGAAAGAAAGAAGAAAAGAAAATATTCAAAGTGTGAAAGAACAAAAAGAAGAAGAAAAGAAAAATAAAAAAGGTTTTTTCAAAAGACTTTTTTCAAAAAACACTTTAAAGTTTGGAGTAGAAACAGCAAAAGATATTGGTTTAAAAATGTCTGGACTGAAGGCTTTTACCCTTTGGAGAGAGAGCAGACATTTTCAAAAAAATAAAAAAGCTGAAATTGAAAGTTTTAAAGATAATAATATTCCAGAACACATTTCAGATCTTGTAGATGTAATAAAAAATGGTGACAATTCAGAAGAAAACAAAGTTTTAAGAATTGAACTTAAAAATAAACTAAGAGAAGAAAAAGAAACAAATCCTGAACAATACAAAAAAGCAGTTGAGGTTTTGTTTAAAAGCAGAAACCAAAAAAATAAGGTAAAAGAAGAAGTTTTAAAAAACTTGGAAAAAACATATTCAAAAGAAGAACTTGATAGAAAAAGAGAGCTTGCAAAAGAGTCAATTAACACAGCTTTGATTTGGATGGGTGCAATAACTGGTGGTGCAACAGCTTATGGTGCTGTTATAACAAGAACTTTCAACAATATTGGTTTTACAGCTGCAAAACAATTTGAAAACAAAGACGGAAAAATTCAATTTTCTGAAATGAAAAATATTTTCAAAAATATTTCAAAAAATTGGCAAGAGAAAAGCGCTGTTGGGAAAATTTCAACTGCTGTGATGTATGGAGCACTTGGATACATGCTTTACAACGGTTACGATATGTCAAAAAATGGAACCATTGATGAATACAACACACTTGTAGGAAAAATTATTCGCGGGGAACTTCCTTATTATCCAACTGGAGATGAAAAAAGTGTGAATACAGGAAAAATTGAGACAACTTCAGACATAGAAGCTGATGGAAAAGTTCCGTTTGCTCCTTTAAAAGATGCAGTCGATAGACAAGAAGCACTTGCAGATTATAAGCAAAATGTTGCAGAGGCAAAAAATACTTATAAAATAAGTGTGGAAAAAGACAGCTCAATTTGGAAAGTTTTAGAAAGAGAAGACAGTTTTTGGGAAAAATTAGGAGCTGAAAAATTAACAGATCAACAAAAGGAAAATGTAATTGGAAATATTGTAAAAAGGCTTCAAAATAATTCTGAATTTGCAGATTTAAAAGAGGAATTTTTAAATTTAAATTCAAATGAAAACATAGATTTGATGAAACTTCAAAAAGTGATTGATCAAGACATCGAAGTTAAAGGGCAAAAATTTGATAACTTAATTCAAAGAGCAGATATGCTTGATGGACATAAAGATGTTTTGTCATACAAAGAAGCTGATATTGATCAATATTTACACCCAAAAACAGCCCAAGAAGTTACTGTTATTGAAAATTCTGATCCTAATGATATTATTGAAAAAACTCATGACCCAAAAAATGCTTGGAAAACTTTGGATTTGAAAAATGCTGGAAAAGTTCACAATGGTTTTTATGAAATCACTTCAAAAGATGGAGCAAAAGGAATGTGGGGCATTTTACGAGAAGAAGTTTTCAAAAATGCCATGAATTTAGATAAACCAAAAGGAGCTGAGCTTTCTTTGGATTATGATGAATTAAACAACCTAACAGCAAACACCATTGAAAGAATCAAATATTTAATAGCTCACGATAAAGTTTTTGCAGAAAAAATCGGAATTTATAATGTAACAGAAATTTACCCAGGTCAAAAGTTAAATGTTGAACTTATTAGAGATAAAATTTTAAACAAAAGGTTTGGAAACTATGAAACTATGGTTGACCGAGCTCGAGATTTTGATAAGCCAAATATTACTTTTGCTGAACAAAACGCTATTGAGCAAGTACATACACAGGTTGAAATAAAACCAAAACCAAGTGCTGTATACCAGCCAACAATAACTCAAACACCAGAAGGGGAAGTGGAAATTTCTAATGTTGCTTATGACGATGAAAAACCAGTTTCTGTTTCACAAGTTGAGGTTGAAATGCATCCAGATGTTCAAAGTACTGGAGTTCAAAGTGGAACAGAAGCAGTTTATGATCCAAACAATCAAAACATTTCTAGTTATCCAGAAGAAACAATGATAAATCAAAATATAAATGTTGAGCAAGGTGTTCAAAATCAGAATCAAGAAATAACAAGCAATGAAAAACCAGTTTCTGAACAAAAAATGAAAGTTCCAGAAAAAGACTTTTACAAAGATGCAAAAGAAATACCATATAAAAATCAAGGTATTATAGTAGGAACAACAAGTGATGGGATAAATTATGCAATCCCAACAAAAGTTTTAGAAGATGCATATAAAAAATTAAGCCCTGATGAAGTGATGGAAAAAGTATATAATCCTGATGATTTATTAAATAAATATACTGATTTAAACACAAAATCAAAAGGAATTGATTTTCTAAAAAGACAGGCACAAGAAAGCATTGATTGGGAAATAAAAAGAAGTGGTAATGATAGGTAAAATAAAAAGTAAGTCAAAAGGCTTGACTTTTTATTTTTTTATGTTACAATATGGTTAGTTTTGGTTAGGAGTAATTTAAGTATTTCTAATTCGTTCTTTAATTTTAATGCCTTAACCGGCAGGAGTTCAGAGATGAACAATTTTAAAAAAGGTTTAGCAATAACCTTAATTATTGCTGTTATGGGGTCTTTGATTGGTTGTTCATCAGCCAATCAACGGATCCATGAGATTCAAACCTTGAATTCCAAAACTTCTACCATTGCAAATAAACAAGCAATGGTGGAAAGCAACCTTACACAAATTAAAAATTCGTGTAATGGTTGTTCAATGGGAACTTTAAGAAATACCCACCGAGCAAATCAAATTTCCGCTGCAGTTAACGCAGCAATCGGAGAAAAGATCGCGGAAAAAGCCAACGATCTTTGATCTTAAAACAAATTATAAACCCAGACAGGAGGCTGGGTTTTTTTATTTTTAAATATGTTCACAAAAAGACTTGACAAATAAATTATTTATGATACAATACTATTGTGATTATAAATCACACAGTTCTTTAAAAAAGTTTCATTTGAATTCCAAAATAAATTTTAAAATGACCTATGCAGAATTTTGCAAAAAAGTAAACATAAAAAACTTTTTTCCAAAATTCTGCATAGCAGAGTTTTTTAAATTTATAAAAGTCCGAAAGGACAGGAGTTCGTAATGAACAATTTATTTAAGGGATTGATTACCACCTTAACGGTAATCGTTTTTGCAGCAAATGCTCAGTCGCCTGAGCAACTTGTTGCAAACTATGTTGGGTCTTACACTGGTTGTAAAACCAGTGTAAGTCGAGTTTCTGGCTCGAAATTTCGGGTCAGTTCGTGCGGAAAAAGTAGAAACATTACTTTTTCTAAAAAAACAAGAGCTCGCATGGCGAAGGCTATGTCGAACCCAAGTTCGAACGCGAGCCTATATAGCGTCTGTCCTCAACAGGCAGGTGCTATTCAGCAGCTTGCAGCTGCTAAGCCATCAAAAGTGGTTTATAAGGATCGGGTAGTGGAAAAGGTTGTTGTTCAAAAAAAACAGTTACCTTTTTTCAGCGTTCAAGATGAGCAGTTTGCTGATCTTGGATCGAACAAAAATGTTCGAGCAGCAACAACTGCTGTGATTAGAGGGGTTACTGCTGTTAGCGTAGCAGGGATCAATGCTGCTGCTTCTGAGCAATGGGGTGATGACTACGTGGCTGGACAAGCTGCGCGTCGTCCGAATCAGATTATTAATAATCTGAGTTCTTCTGCCACTGGTGGTAGTGTTGGTAATATTAATAATTCCAACACTAACTCCAACACTGCCTATGGTGGTGCTGGTGGTCAAGGTGGCGCTGGTGGAGCTGGTGGGATTGGTGTTGGTGGTACTAACATCAATACCAACAATAATAACAACACCAATAACCCTACAACTACCATTAATCCACCGTCTGACTCCAACACTGATCCAGATAATGGAGGTTGGATCAACGATGGATCGTCTGATTCAAACACAAACCCATCAGCTGATGCTGGTGGAAGTGATTGGGTCAATGATGGAGGAGCTGCCGCTGATGACATCACTGGCAATGCTGACAACAGCAACACCGATGATGGTGCTTGGGGTGGTGGCTTCAATGACTTCAGTGACACAGGAAGTGTTGTTGAAGATAATAATTTTGCCGATAACGCAGGAAGTGATTTCGGCAACGGGGATGATGGAAACACCAACCCTGATTGGTAATAAAATCCTAATTTTTTTAGGTAACGGCATTCAAGCGAATGCCGTTTTTTTTTGTGTCTGGTTTTTGGAGAGTGTGTGGCGGAAAAACTGGGTGGTTGTGTTTGTTTTTCCGCCTTTTATGTTTTTAAATTTGATAAATGATTAAAATAAAATTTGAAAAGTATTTTAACGTTAAAAAAACAAGTAGAGCTCGGTGCCTTCGGCAGTGTATAAACTGTGCATTTCTATATTAGAGTAAACACTTGACTTTATGTCAATTATGTGTTAATATTCTCTCACAATACATATTACGAAGGTAAACTCTTGACAAATTAAATAAATTTGTGTATAATATGTTTGTTATAAATATAAATTAATTAAAAAATATGAAAAAATTATTACAAAAATTTAAAGCAATTATTGTTGCAATTGTTGCATTTTCAACAATTGTAGCAACTTCTTATGCTACAAGTTTGGGAACAACAACAAATATTCCTGAATTGCAAGCAAATGTTAAACACAACGGTTCTTGGAGTGGTTATAGCACATCAAGAAGTGTTAATAAGGGTGATGAACTTGTTTTTCAAATTCATGCTTATGCAAACGGTGGAGACGTTTCAGGTTTAAAAGCTAGAATGGATAATTTAAACCAAGCTACATTTAATGCAGGGCAAAGAATAACAGTTAAATCACAAGTTAGAGCATCAAATGCTTCATCAGAATCAGGTACAACAAGAATTACTTTTAACGATAAAGTAAAACTTGTTTACAAAGGTTACAAATGGGGAATTAGACGAGAAGGTGGAAACCCAGGAACTGAACAATTCAGAACTTTACCAAATGGACAAAACGGAGCTAAAACTTTAACTTCAAGTGGAGTTTATTTAGGATCTTTAAGTCAAGATTACAGAAGTAACTTATTGATTAGATTTGATGTTTTAGATGCTGGTACAACTCCTGCTGAAGAAGAAGCAACAGTTGATACTTTAAATGCAACAGGCATTACAAAATACTGTGCTACACTAAAAGCAGATATTGACTTGAATGACGATGATTCTACAAATGTAAGATTTAAATACGGAACATCTTCAACAAATCTTTCAAAAGTAACTTCATATGTTACAAGAAATTCTGACGGAACTTATTCTGAAAGAGTTTGTGGTTTAAATGAAAATGAAAGATATTATTTCCAAGCTTATTTAAATAATGGAAATAAAGGTGGAATTAAAAATTTCAAAACAGATGAGGATAACAATCCTTCAAATGAGGACGCAACAGTTGATACTTTAAGTGCAACAGATATTACAAAACACTGTGCAGAACTTAGAGCAGATATTGACTTGAATGATGATAATTCTACAAAAGTAAGGTTTAGATATGGAACATCTTCAACAAATCTTTCAAAAGTAACTTCATATGTTACAAGAAATTCTGACGGAACTTATTCCGAGAGAGTTTGTAATCTAAGTGAAAACAAAAGATATTATTTCCAAGCTTATTTAAATAATGGAAATAAAGGTGGAATTAAAAACTTCAAAACAGATGAGAATAACAATCCTTCAAATGAAGAAGCAGAAGTTACAACAAAACCCGCAACAAATGTTTCAGAACATTGTGCAACTTTGAAAGGTTATTTAAATTTAAACGATGACGATGATGCTCATGTTAAGTTTAAATATGGAACAGATAGAGATGATTTAAGCAAAACTGTTTCTGCTGGAACACTTTCAAGCAATGGAAATTTTTCAAAAAAAGTTTGTAGTTTGAAAAAAAACAAAAAATATTACTTTAAAGCTTACATCCCAGGTGGAGATGAAGGTTCTGTAAAATCATTTAGAACAGATAGAGATGATGATGATGACGATGATGATGATGATGATGATGATGATGATCAAAAAGCAGAAGTTACAACAAAAAGAGCAACAGAAATTTACTCATATACAGCTCAACTTAACGGGCATGTAGATGTAAATGATACAAAAGGTCCAAGAGTTTACTTTGAATATGGAACTTCAAGAAGTAATTTAAACAAAGAAACTTCAAAAGCAAGAGTGCATGACAATACTTATTTCCAATCTATTGTTGGATTAACACCAAACACAAAATACTACTTCAGAGCAATGGTTGAAAATAGAGATGGAGATATTGTAGACAGAGGAAGTATTTTATCATTTGTTACAAAAAGACAAGTTGTTTCATCAAGAACAGATGCAATGACAACAGGAGCTTATGCTGGAACTTATGCAGCTGATGTTTATGGACAAATTGTAGGGGGAGACGAAAGAGTGATTTGTTATTTCAAATACGGAAGAACAACTTCTCTTGGTTCAAGAACTGCTTCTGTTACAAAAAATGCAAACTTAAACAAGGCTTGTTCTGCAAAAATCAGAGGTTTGAAACCAGGAAAAAGATACTACTATCAAGCAGTTGTGGTTGATGATGGAAAAACTTATACAGGTGTGATTAAATCTTTTGTAACAAAAAGAGTTTATACAACACCAAGACCTAGCAAACCTAGACCTTCAAGACCGATTACAATTAACGAAAACGTTACTGTTTCTGTTGAAGAAGTGATCGAGGAAGAAGGTATCAGATTGCAAATCAACAAATGGGTATCAGAAGATAAAGTTGATAACTATGGACTTGAAACAACAGCTCAAATTGGAGATACTGTTTACTATAAAGTTCGAGTTAAAAACAACACAAATGATGATATTGAAGATGTAACAGTTACAGATCATATTCCTTATGAACTTGAACTTTCAGATCAAAGAGACATTGACGATGATGTTGATAAATACTTAACTTGGAAAATTGGAAAGATGAGACCTGGTGAAGTAAGAACATTTATCACAGAGATGACTGTTTCTGACAAAGCTCAATATGGAGATACAATCTCATCAAGAGCTGAAATCTCAAAAGATGGAGAAAGAGAATATACAAACTATGTTGATATTTTCGTGAGAAGATCTGACCAAGCTGCATCTATTTTCGGAGCAAATTCATCATTTTTCCCAACAAGTTTAATCGGATGGTTAAGTTTGTTAGCATTAATTCTTTTTATTGGATTTTTGATTTCAAAAATCTTTACAACAAAAAGAGAAAATGATATACAATTAGCTGCTTTCAAAGAAGCTCAAAGAGAAAGATATATTAGAAAATAAGTTAATTAAAAAACCTCATTTATTAAACTATTTGTAGGTTTTTTAATTTATGATATAATATAAGTATGGAAGAATTAAGAATTAAAACAGGCGCAGGATCTTCTGATAGTTCAAAAACAGAAGTTACGACTCCAGCACAAACACAAACAGCAAGTATTGTAAATTCAAACTCAAAATTTTTACCACAAGATATAATCTTTTGGTCTGAGATGTTGATAATCACTTTTTTGATTTTGTTTTTGACATTTAAATATCTTGTTCCTAAAGAAAAATAGAAAGTTTGTTTGTGAAATTTAAAAAACTAAAATTAAATTTTAATTTTAGTTTTTTAATTTAAAATTATTTTTTGATTTGGGTTTTTTGTGTTATAATTTGGAGCATGGTTTATTTAAGTAAAGAGAAGTTAGAAGAACTTAAAAAAGAGTTGGAAGAATTAACAACTGTTGGTCGAAAAGAAATTGCAGAAAGACTTGATGAAGCAAAATCTTATGGTGATTTGAAAGAAAATGCAGAGTATCATCAAGCTCGAGAAGATCAAGGAATTATGGAGTCAAGAATTTTAGAAATTGATGACATAATTAAAAATTCAGAAGTTTTTAAAAAACACAAAGCAACAAAGGTAGAACTTGGTTGTGTTGTTGTGATTGCTAAAAAAGGTTCAAAAGAAAAAAATACTTATGAAATTGTAGGCTCTCAAGATGCTGATATTTTTGCAGGAAAACTTGACAGACACGCTCCACTTGCAGTTGCGATGATGGAAAAAACAGAAGGTGAGTTTTTTGATTTTAAAAAACCAAATGGTGAAAGTATAACTTATAAAGTTGTTGATATTAAGTAAGTTTTTGGGGGAGGTTGATTAAAGCTCGAAATTTTGAAGCAAATTTTTGGAAAAAAGAACAAGCGACGCTTGTTCTTTTTTCCAAAAATTTGCTTCAAAATTTCGGGCTTTAATTTCCAACTTTCTTTTTTTAAATTTTGTGTTATAATACTTGCATAAAAGAAACCAGAGAAAGCGGGTATTTATAAATCCTGTCGAGGTTAACTTTGAGTTAAACTATTATCTGGCTTTCGTTATATGTATAATGAAAGTTTTTCTTTTATATAAATTATAAAATATGGCAATTACAAGACAAAAAAAAGAAGAGATTTTTGCAAAAACAAAAGACATATTTGATAATTCAGAAGCATTAGTGTTTGTTCACTTTGATAAAGTATCAGGTGAAGAAATCAGAGATATGAGAGCCGAATTAGAAAAAGAAGGTGTTTCATATTCTGTAATCAAAAAAACATTGATTAAAAAAGCAGCTGATGAATCAAAAGTTAAAGGTTCATTGCCAGAACTTGAAGGTGAAATTGCTGTTGCATATTCAACAGAAGATATGACAGCACCTGCAAGAAAAGTTAAAGAATTTTCAAAAACTCTAAAAGACAGAATTAGTATTGTTGGAGGATTTTTTGAAGGGGAATTTAAAAATCAAGCAGAAATGACAGAAATCGCAAATATTCCATCACTTGATGTATTAAGAGGAATGTTTGTAAATGTTATTAACTCACCAATTCAAAGATGTGCAATTGCACTTGGACAAATTGCAGAGAAAAAATCTTAAAAATAAATTATAAATTATAAAAAAATATTATGACAGAAGAAGTAAAAAACACAACAGAAGAAGTTGTAGAAAATACTGAAGCACAAGCTACAGAAGAAGTTAAAACAGAAGAAGTTAAAGAAGAAGCTCCGGCAGTAGCTGAAGAAACAAAAGAAGTTGAAGTTCCAGCAGAATTTAAAGACATTGTAGAAAAAATTGAAAAAATGTCAGTGATGGAATTAAATGAACTTGTAAAAGTTTTTGAAGACAAATTTGGAGTTTCAGCAACAGCAGTTGCAGCAGGACCAGCAGCTGGTTCAGATGCAGCAGGAGCTGAAGAAAAATCAGAATTTGATGTTGAATTAACAGATGCAGGAGCTTCAAAAATCGGAGTTATTAAAGCTGTAAAAGCAGCATTGGGACTTGGACTAAAAGAAGCAAAAGATGCAGTAGATGGAGCACCATCAGTTTTGAAAGCAGGAGTGAAAAAAGAAGAAGCAGAGGAGATGAAAAAAGCGTTAGAAGAAGCAGGGGCAACAGTTACCCTAAAATAAAAAACTTGAAAAATTGGCGACTTGCTTTGTTGCCTTCATAAAAAAATCGCTCAACGTAATAACACATACGTATCGCGATTTTTTTATTCGGCGCCGCGCAATTCATCCAATTTTTCAAGTTTTTTTAGTGTTTAAACAAATCTTTGTCGATTTTCATCCAATTTCTGCTGTTTTTAAAAACTTGAAAAACAAGCAGCTAACTTTGTCAGCTGCACAAAAAAATCCCCTCACCGTATGTCCAATATGGCTCGGGGTTTTTTTGTTTGCTTCCGCGTTATCCATCTTGTTTTTTGAGTTTTTTAAAACACCAGAAATTAGCACCAAGCTTTGTTGGCTTCGTGTAAAAATATTTTCAACGTACTTCAAGTACGTCTCAAATATTTTTCACTCGCCGCCTCGCTCGGCATCCAATTTCTGCTGTTTTGACTCCAGAAAAGGTTAAAAGTTGAACTAAAAAATATAAAAAATCAAGTTTTAAATGTTTATAAAAAATTTGATTATTTTTTTATATATTTTATCATTTAGAAAATATGAGTAAAGTTATAAATAAAAAATATATTATTTTTATTGGTTCAGTTCCAAAAAGTGTTTTAGAAAGTATTAATAATTATATTTTAGAAACAAATAAAAATTTAGAAGTTATTGTTTTTCAAAATGAAAAAAATATAACTAACGATTTTTTAAAAAATAATAGTATTTTTATTGTTGATTTTGATGATAAAAAAAATATAAGAGAAAATTTAAAAAAGGTTGGTGAAAAAAATATTTTTTCAGTTACAGCTCGTGGTGAAAAAAATATACCATTATATCAAAAAATAATACCTTTTTTGCCTAACCATGTAAAAACTCCAAAAGCTAAAGCTTTAAGTTTTTCAACTGAAAAAACTTTGATGAGACAAAAGTTTGAAAAAAAATGTAAAAAGTTAAATCCTAAGTTTAAAATTATACATAAAAAAACAAAAAAAATAGTTGATGAAATATGTAAAGATATAGGTTTTCCTTTAATCATAAAACCTGCTGGGTTGTCTGCAAGTATTTTAGTTTCTTCTGCTTATTATAGAGAGGAGCTCGAAGAAGGTTTAGATTTAATTTTTAAAAAAATAAATACAATTTATCAAAAGAAAAAGGGTCGAGGAAAACCAACAGTTTTAGTTGAAGAAATGATGGAGGGCGATATTTATTCTGTCGATGTACATATAGATAGTAAGGGTAAAATTTATTTTAATCCTTTTGTCGCATATACAACAGCTAGACAAAAAGGCTTTGATGATTTCTTTTTGTATGAAAGAATAATACCTTCTGGTTTGGATGATGATCAAATTAAAAAAGGTCAAGAAATAGCGAAAACTGGTATAAAAGCTTTAGGTTTGAAAAATTCAACTGCGCACATAGAACTTATAAATAAAGGAAATAATTGGAAAATTATTGAAATTGGACCAAGGGTGGGTGGTTATCGTTCAGTTCTGTATAAAAAAACTTATAATATTAATATAGATTTAAATGATGTTTTGATTAAAACCGATGAAAAAATAAAAATACCAAAAAAGAAAATTGGTAACATGACTACAATCCAACTTTATCCCAAAGAAGAAGGATATATTAAAAAAATAGAAGGTATTAACAAAATTAAAAAACTTGAAAGTTTTTATAGTTTGAGCAAACAGTTAAGAAAAGGACAGAAATCAATTTGGTCGAAAAATGGTGGAGATGGAGTTTTAAGAATAACTTTATTTAATGAAAATTATGAACAGTTTATAGCAGACAAAAGAAGGGCAGAGAAGATGATAAAAATAGAAACTGTTAAACAAAGAAAAAAGATTTAAAAAACAAATTTAACTTCGTTAAATTTGTTTTTTTGTTTTTTAAAATCCCCGCCGCCTTCGGCGGCGGGGAAAGTTTTTTTAATTCAATAAAATTTTTTAGAATTGACAAAACAATCAGTTGTGTTAAAATATCTTTGGTGAAACGATTTTTTTACTGTAAAAAAAACAGTGCCGACGTAAGTCGGCACTGAAAATAAATTTTTATAAGTAAAAAATATTTTTTTAAAAACGGTGGAAACACTAGGAGAAAATAATGAACGCACAAGAACATATTTTAGTGAAGTTAATCGCAAGGGGTATTTTGGTTGACTTTGACAAAGTTGATTCAAAAGAATTTCCATTCGCTTTTGAAACCCAAGGGGATTTGAAGAGACACTTGTCAAATATCGAGAAGGAGTGTCGTGATGTTTTAAAAGAAAGGTATGAAAAACTTTCGCACTTTGAGGTTCCAGAGGTAACTTTTGGATCTTCTCTAAAACCGATCCATATTGCAGGGATATTTTCTTTGCACAAGTTAATGGAAGGACTTGATTTTTCTTACAAAAATCTGTATGAAAGATTTTTAAAAGAATTATGGATAGGTAAAGATCCTGATGATGTTTCTGTTAATAGACAAAAAAGTTTTGAAGAAAGTGCACAAAAAAGAGCAGAATATCTTTCGGAAACAGCGAAAAAATTGCTTTCGAAAAAGGATAGGTCTGTTGTGATATTTAAAACAGAATATTGGCCTGTCACAAAAGAAGATGGACCACTCGATGTAATTGACTTTACAAGAGGGTATGCTGATTTTCTCTTGAAAGACAAAGAGCAGTTTGATTCATTTTTGTGTTCTTTGTTTTCAGAACGAATTTCTGTGTTCAAAGATCTCCTTGGGTCTTTCAATCCTTACATAGTCTTTGATCAGTCTAGTAAAAACCATAAGGTGATAAGATTGAAAAGTGATAAAGGGGAACATACTGTTTACCGTGACAGTTCAGGATATGAATGCCGGATCTATATAGCACTTATGATATAAGTTTTTAACAAACCCCCGTCAGCGAAGCTGGCGGGGTATTTTTTTAAATTCACAAAAACATTCCAGCAAAATCAAGGCCTTGCCTTGAGATAGGCAAGGCCTATCTCAAGGCAAGGCCTTGATTTTTTCTTTTAACTTTTAGGGAAATGTTTTTGGGGGAAAATATGATATAATATTTCATATGTCAGAAATAAAAGATGAAGCAAAATCTTTGAGTAAATTTAATAGACTTTCAAACTATTTAAGTGTTGCTCAAATTTTTCTAAATGATAATTTTTTAGTAGAGGAAAAACTTCAAAAAAAAGATATTAAAAAAAGACTTTTAGGGCACTGGGGAACTTGTCCTGGGATTTCTTATGTTTACGGGCAAACCAACAGGCAAATTATTAAGAACAAAAAACATGATTTTATTTTAACAGTCGGAACAGGACACGGTTTTCCTGCTTTTCAGTCTGGAATTTTTGTTGACGGTTCTTTGTCGCATTTTTATCTTAAAAAAATTCCTTATTCTAAAAAAGGCTTTGAAGAAATCATTAAAAACTTTTCAACTCCTTATGGCTATCCATCACACTTAAACCCAGAAGCACCCGGGGTGGTTGCAGAAGGGGGAGAGCTTGGATATTCTTTGGCCATTGCTGCTGGAACAGTTTTGGACAATAAAAACTTAATCAATGTTTGTATTATCGGCGACGGGGAAGCTGAAACTGGTCCTCTTTCTGCCTCTTGGAATATGAACAAGTTTTTATCACCCAAAACAGACGGGGCAGTTTTGCCAGTTTTACATTTAAACGGTTACAAAATTTCAGGTCCAACTGTGTTTGGAAGAATGAATAATTCTGAAATTAAAAATTATTTTTCAGGGCTTGGTTACAAAGTTTATTTTATTGATCAACATAAAATTAGAAAAGATATTCAGATTAAAGGAATGGAAGTTTTTGATAAAGCTGTCCAGAGAATTTTAAAAATTCAACAAAAAGCAAGAAGTGGCCAAAAAGTTCTAAAACCAAAATGGCCTGTTATTATTTTAAAAACAGACAAAGGGCTTACTGGGCCTGAAGAAGTTGGTCATAAAAAAATTGCAGGAAACTGTTTTGCTCATCAAGTTGTTTTTGACAGTTATAAAGATTTAGCAGACAATCAGAAAAATTTAGATATTTTAGAAGAGTGGTTGAAGTCTTATAAAGTCAACGAACTGATTTCTTTTGATAAAAAAGGAAAACTTGTTTTGGATAAAGATATTAAAAAATTTATTCCAAAAATTGAAAAGACTCTTGGGGCAAACAAAAATTCTTTTGCTCAATTTATGCAAAAAGAAATTAAGTTTCCAAAAGAAAATTTGTATATTAAACAAAATCTGGAGGAAGAAACTGGAAATAGCAGCATGAAGGAAGCCGGAAAGTTTTTGGAAAAAATTATGTCTAAAAACAAAAATGTTCGACTTTTTTCTCCCGATGAAACTTATTCAAACAAGCTTGATGATGTTTTCAAAACTACAAAAAGAGTGTGGCAGTTACCGATTAAAGCTTTTGATAAAGATATGGCTCAAGAAGGAAAAGTTGTTGAAGTTCTTTCAGAACACTTACTTTTTGGTATGCTTTGGGGTTATACCCAAACAGGAAGAAACGGGTTTTTTGTAACATATGAAGCCTTTGCCCAGATTATTTCTTCAATGGCTGACCAATATGTAAAATTCTTAAAAGCTTCAAAAAATGTAAAATTTAGAAAAGAAGTTCCGTCTTTGAATGTTGTTTTGTCGTCACTTTTGGAAAGACAGGATCACAATGGTTTTTCACATCAGAATCCGTCTTTTATTGCGTCAAGTTTGGACAGAGATCGAGAGCTTACAAATGTTTACTTTCCAGCAGATAAAAACTTAACAGTAGAGGCGTTTAAAAAAGCTTTAAAAACAAAAAACGCTTTAAATGTTATTGTAGCAGGGAAGAAAATGAAAAGAACATTTTTAACGCAAAAAGAAGTTCAAAAAGCCTCCAAAGATGAAATTTTGATTTGGGAGAAATACTCAGACAAAAATCCAGATATTGTCTTTGTGACTTGTGGTGATTATGTAACCCAAGAGGCTGTGGTTGGTTTGCAGTTATTTAAAGAATTTTTACCAGATGTTAAAGTTCGGTTTGTAAATATTTTCAAACTTGATGTTTTAGCTGAAGAAAATTCTGCTGTTTCAAACAAAGATATTTTAAAAAAATATTTTACAGAAGACAAAGGGATTTTGTTTAACTTCCACGGTTATGCAGAAACAATTAAAAAACTTTTGTTTGACTATCATCTATCAGAAAGAATTATTGTAAACGGTTACAACGAAGAAGGATCAACAACATCTCCTTTTGATATGTTGTCTCGAAACGGCTTGTCAAGATTTAATATTGTCAGAAATTTAACCCAACTTGCCTTTGAGCAAAAACTTGTTTCTAAAAAAGAATTTGATACAATTACGCAACAAATGGATAAGGCTTTAAAAGATGAGGTTGATTATATTGTAAAACATAAAGTTGATCCAGATTATATTAAAAATTGGTAACATCTATGACGTATTTAATTATATTTAGCTTGATATTATTATCAGCTCTATTTTCAGGTCTAACTATTGGACTTTTGGGACTTGACCAAACAGAACTTCAAAGAAAATCAAAATTAGGAGAGAAAAAGGCGGTAAAAATTCTGTCAGTAAGAAAAAACGGAAACTTTCTTTTGGTAACTTTACTTTTGGGAAATGTTTTGGTGAACTCAATTTTATCTGTGTACTTGGGAAGTACTTTTACAGGGCTTTGGGCTGTTTTGATTTCAACAGCTTTGATTGTTGTTTTTGGAGAAATTGTACCACAAGCGGTTTTTTACAGACATGCTTTAAAATTTGGTCCGTATTTTGTACCAATTGTAAAGTTTTTTCAGTTTTTACTTTTTCCAATTGCATACCCGATTGGAAAAATTTTAGACAAAATTTTAGGAACAGAAGAGGAAACTGTTTGGTCTAAAAAGGAGTTAAAAGAAATTATCAAACACCATGAAGATTCTGAAAAATCACAAGTGGACGAAGATGAGGAAAATATTGTTTTGGGAGCTTTGTCTTTTTCTGACAAAAAAGTAAATCAAGTCATGACACCAAAAAGGGCTGTCTTTTCTGTAAAAGTTGATGATGTGTTGAACTATAAACTTTTGGAGAAAATTGAGAAAAAGGGTTTTTCAAGAATTCCTGTTTTCGGAGAAAGTGAAGATGAAATTTTAGGTGTTTTAAATGTTAAAAAACTAATTTCTGCAAAACAAGACAGTTTGGTAAGCAACCTTTATTATAAAAATAGAATTTTCTATGTAAATGAAAATGATAAACTTGATGATGTTTTAAATAAGTTTATCCAAAAGAAAATTCATTTAGCAGCGGTTTTTAATACCCATAAAACATTTTTGGGTATTGTGACAATGGAAGATGTAATGGAAGAGATTTTGGCAAAAGAAATTGTTGATGAAACAGATTTACATGTTGATATGAGAAGAGTTGAAAAAAATGTTTAAATAAAAAGCCCGAAAATTTTTGAATGATTTGAAAAAAAAACCAAATTCAGTTTCGCTGAATTTGGTTTTTAACTTTAATATTTTGCTTTAAACTTTTGCAAATCACTTGCAGAAAAACTTTTTCCATCGCCTGAAATTTTGTATTTTTCTTTCCATCGTTTTAAAGATTTTTCAGTTGTACTTCCAAACATTCCATTTGCTGAAATATTTCTTGGAAATACTTTTTCGTATTTAAGCATATTTTGTAAGTTTTTTACAGCTTTACCTTTTTGTCCAAATGAAACTGGTTTTAAAATCAAGTTAAATTCAGGTTTTGGTAAATAGTCAAATGGATCAGTATACGCTTTATGAGAAGCAATTGGCACCGTCATTTTTGCTCCATAACATCGTCCTTTGTACCTATGTGAAATTGTTTGAATCTTTAAACCTTTAGTGTAAAAAACAGTAAAGTGTAAGTGTGGCCCAGTTGAGTAACCTGTGTTTCCAGAAAGACCGATTTTTTGTCCACGAGAAACTCTTTGTCCTGGTTTCACATCGATTCTTTCCATGTGAGCATACAGAGTTGAAAGTCCGTTTTGGTGGTCAACCACAACCCAACGACCGTACTGAACACCTTTACAAGATTTTGTGTTATCTCCAGTTGCTTTAACCACCCCTGACATAGCAGAGTAAAGTCCACTTCCAATAGGCACTCCAACATCAATTCCATTGTGTCCTTTTCCATTATAATAAACTTCTCTGAAAGTTGTCAGTCCAAAAAACTGAGTGATAATGTGAACTTTTGAAGGCCAAGGTCTTGTAGGCCAAGAAAATAGTCCAACCTGTGGTTTTGGAATTGTGTTTTTGTCTGCAACGAATTTTAGTCTCGATTCAAGTTTTGCAATTTCTTGTTGTACTTGTTGTCTGACTTTTTTTTGTTCCGCTAGAAGTTTTTTGTAATTTGTTTCTTTGTTTTTTGTTTCCTTCAAAAGTTTGTCTTTTTGTTTTTTATTGCTTTCCAAAACATATTTTTTATCAGCCAAAGACTCTTTTTCTTCATTTAGTTTTTGAGTTTCTTTTTCTTTTTGTTTTTTGTTGTTTTCCAAATCAGCTTTGGTTTTAATAATTTCAGAAATATTTTTTTCTAAAACTTCAACAATTCTTTCTCTGACAGTCAAGTCTCTTGCAATTTCTGAAATTGAAGCGCCGCTTAAAATAGTTTCAAAACGTGAAGTGTTTTCTTTTTGGTAAATGAAAAAGATTGATTTTTTTAATTCTTCTTTTAGTTTTATAATTTTTTCTTTTTCAGAAGAAATATTTTTAGAAATGGCGTTAATAGTGTTTTTTAAATTCTTAATACTTTTTTCTTTTTGGTAAATGGCTTTTTGTAGCTGGTTTTTTAACAAATCAAGTTTCGCAATTTCTTTTTTTAGAAGTTGAGATTGACCTGAGTATTTTTTAATTTTGGCTTCAGACTCTTTGATGGCTTTTTCAATTTGAGCAATTTTTGAATCTTGCTGTGAAATTTGTTTTTTAATTTCTTCTGCTGTTTGAGAAAAAGCAAAGGCAAAAGAAAACAAAAACAAAGTACATAAAAGTAGTGTTGTTTTTTTTAAAATATTTAATTTTTGAAACATTTCTTTTTTCATTGAATCTATTTTAACATATTTTTAAATTAAACATAAATATGATATATTTTATGTATTATGCCAGAACTACCAGAGGTACAAACAGTTGTAAATGGTCTGACAGATAAAATTGTTGGGCTTAAAATTAAAGATGTTTGGACAGATTATAATTCAAAGTATTATTTAGGGAAAAAAAGTATTAAAGATCCAAAGTTTTTTAGAAAATTTAAAAAAGAAATAGTGGGGGCAAAAGTTGTGGAAGTTCAAAGACGAGCTAAAAATATTTTAATTTTTTTGGATAATCAAAAAGTAATTTTGGTTCATTTAAAAATGACAGGACATTTTTTGTTTGGAAAATATACTTTCAATAAGAAAGAAAAAACTTATATTCCAGAAGGTGGTTTTGTTGATCCAAAAAAACTTAAAAAAGACAAAAATTTACAAAAACAAGTTTTGGAAAAACCGCTTACCGATCCGTTTAACAAGTTTATTCATTTTGTGATTGATTTTGAGAAATATCAGTTGACACTTTCTGATATGAGAAAGTTTGCATCAGTTACTCTTTTGGATAAAAATGAAATTCCAGAAATTTTTAGAAAAACAGGTCCTGAGATTTTTGATTTATCAAAAAAAGATTTTTTGAAAATTTTTGAAAATAAAAAAGGAAAAATCAAAACTGTTTTTATGAACCCTGAAGTTGTAGCTGGGATTGGAAATATTTATTCTGATGAGATTTTGTGGGAAATTGGAGTGCATCCTGAAAGTGAAGTTTCTAAAATTCCTGAAGAAAAGTTTGGAGAAATGTTGGCTGTCTCAAAAAAGATTTTGAAAAAATCAATCGCGTCGGGCGGTGACTCAATGTCTGATTTTCGAAATATTGAAGGGAAAAAAGGGAAGTTTCAAAATAGTCATAAAGCTTATAAACTTGAAAAAACAAAATGTCAAAAGAAAAATTGTTGTGGTATAATAGAGAAGAAACAAATCGGTCAGAGAATTGGACGATTTTGTAAAAAACATCAAATTAAATATTAATTATGGCAGAAGAAAATAAATCAAGTGATCCAAAGGACGTTCTTAAAATTTTGTTGGCAGTTTTTGTTTTTGGTTTTATAGTGTGGTACGCAACAGGGGGGCCACAAAGATGGGACGAAAGAGTTAAAAAAAATGGTTTTCACAAAAGTGATATTATAGGAACGGTTGATTTTGTTAAATAAATAAAAATAAAAAACCTTAAATTAAAATTTTAGGGTGTTTTAACTTGTTGGTAATTTAGGTTTTTAGTATTGACAAAACCCTTAAAAATGATATCATAATCTCTGTTATTTTCGTTGAGTGGAGAAAAAAAATGAAAGAAGATAAAAGAGAAAAAGAAATTTTTCTCAAAAAAATTAAAAAAGATTTAAAGGAGATAGAGAAAATTTTATCTTCAATAAATCTAAGATCAAAGAGTGGAAGAAATAGTTCCATTCTAATGTGTAAATTAGATACAATTAGAAAAGAGCTTAATTTTTCTTCCAAAGGTTTTGTTGAAAAGGCTGAAACTTTTTACAAAGCAGAAAAGATAATTAAGAAAATAAAAAAAGAACTTAAAAATTTTCAAAAGGGAATTATAAAAAAATTCCCTATGGAAAAACTTTTAAATCTTTGCGACCAACTTTCAGGTTTGTTTCAAGAAAACAGACCAGTTGCGATTGCATAATTTTTTATTTTTTGAAAGCGCAAAATTTTTGTTTTGCGCTTTTTAATTTATCTTTCAAAATATGTTATAATACAAAGCAATAAAAAGAAAAAATGAATCAAAATGAATATCTAAATTACATCAGAAACTTTTCAATTATTGCGCATATTGATCACGGAAAATCAACTCTGTCAGACCGAATGATTGAAAAAACAAAAACTGTCGAACAAAGAAAAATGCACAGTCAAGTTTTAGACACAATGGAACTTGAACAAGAACGAGGGATCACTATTAAAATGCAACCAGTCAGGATGGAATATCAAAAAGACGGACAAGATTATATTTTCAACTTAATCGATACTCCAGGTCATATTGACTTTTCTTACGAAGTTTCAAGGGCTATGCAAGCTGTTGAAGGGGCTATTTTGTTGGTGGATGCAACACAAGGAATCCAAGCTCAAACTCTAACAACTTTACAAATGGCAAAAGACGAAGGGCTTAAAATTATTCCTGCTTTGTCAAAAATTGACTCACCTTTAGCAAGAGTTGATGAAGTGAAAGAAGAAATTGCTATTTTGCTTGATGTGGAAATGGATGAAATTATTGAAACTTCTGGAAAAACAGGAGATGGAGTAGAAAAGCTTTTTGAAAAGATTATCAAAGAAATTCCAGCCCCAAAAGTTCAACACCAAAGCCCAAAAGATTTGCGAGCTTTAGTTTTTGATTTTGCATACCACCCAAACAAGGGGATTATTGTTTACGTTCGAATTTTGGACGGGGAAGTGAAAAAAACAGACGACTTGTATTTTAAAATTGTAAAACACAAATTTAAATCAAACGAAGTGGGGGTTTTCAAACCTCAAGAAGTTGAAACCGAGAAACTAAAAGCAGGAGAGATTGGTTATATTGTCACAGGAATTAAAGAACCTGGAATTGCTTCTGTTGGAGACACGGTTGTTTTTGAAAAAAACCAACTTCAAGAAGCATCAGGATATGACACACCAAAACCTGTCGTTTGGGCTTCACTTTATCCAGAAGACCAAGATGATTTTGAATTTCTAAAAACAGCTCTTTCAAAACTCAGACTTTCAGATTCTTCTTTAACCTACGAAGAAGAAGTTTCAGGGTCGTTAGGGCGGGGTTATCGTTGTGGTTTTTTGGGGATGCTTCACCTAGAAATTGTTACAGAAAGACTAAAAAGAGAATATAATTTAAATTTGATTATTACTCATCCGACAATTATTTACAAAGTAAAACTTAAATCAGGAGAAGAAAAAATCATTTACAACCCAGCTTTTTTCCCAGATTTTGGGGATATAAAAGAAGTTACAGAACCGTGGGTTATTTGTGACATCATCACACCTTCTGAATACTCAGGCGCAATTTCTCAGCTATTTTACCACCATGAAGGATCTGTTTTGTCCAACATAAACTTTGGTGATGGTAGAGTTGAAATCAAAGCTGAAATCCCGTTGCGAGAACTTATGCGAGGTTTTTTTGATAAATTAAAATCTGAAACTTCAGGTTATGCATCGCTTGCGTATACTTCTGACGGATACAGAAAAGCCGATGTGGCTCGAATGGATATTTTGGTAGCCGAAGAAAGAATTGTTGCTTTTTCAAGAGTTGTTTCAAGGCCAAAAATTCAACAAGAAGCCGAAAGCGCTGTTGAAAAACTTCACAAAGTTATGCCAAGACAAAACTTTGTGATGAAAATTCAAGCCAAATTTGAAGGAAGAATCTTGTCTTCAAAAACTGTAAAGGCGTATAGAAAAGATGTGACAGGAAAACTTTACGGGGGAGATATTACCAGAAAAAGAAAGCTTTTAGAAAAACAAAAAAAGGGTAAAAAGAAAATGAAAGATATAGGACGAGTTCATATTCCGCATTCTGTATTTTTGAAAATGATGAAAAATGATTAAAAAATAGAAAACAACCCGCGCCTTCGGCGCGGGTTGTTTTTCTTAAAGTAATCAAAGTAAAATTAATCAGTAAGTTTTTTATTTTTTACTTTTTCTAAAACTGCTTTTTCTTCAGGACTTAGTTCTTGTTCTGGATTGTAGTTTTGAACTATTTTTGTCATTACTCTTGTTCTTTCTCTTGAATACAGACAAGTTAAAATTGTTCCGTTTCCTTTTTGATCGACAAGTGCTGTTGAAAAAGATTGTTTTCCACCAACCCCCATATCTTCATAAGGATTGTATTTTATAGTTTCTGTTTTTATAATATTTTTTAAAGCTTTTTTGATATTGTTTAAATTTGTTATAACTTCTTGATTATAAATTTCAAGCTGGTAAATCTTTTTTTCTGTGTTTTGAATTTTTTGGTCAATTGTTTCTGCATTCATTATATTTGGTAAACTATGAACATATTTTAAAATTTTTCTTCTTGAAAAGAAGTTTAAAATCAGAAACATAAAGATAATAAAAATCAAAATATAAATAATTGTATTACCTCCTGTTGCTTTTTCTACAGTCAAAAAAATTTCTTCGATATTTTTTAAAATTTCCATAACTTCATTATACTATTTTTTTCAATATTTTTCAAAAGTGTTATAATGTCTAGTATGAAAGAAAAGTTTAAACTTAAAACAGATTTTGAAATTTCAGAGCATCAGAAAAAAGCTGTTGACTCTTTGGTTTTAGGTTTGAAAAAAGGGCATAAAGTTCAAACTCTACATGGGGCAACTGGTGTGGGAAAAACTTTTACAATGGCAAATATTATTCAAAAAGTTCAAAAACCTACTTTGGTTATTGCTCACAACAAAACACTTGCGGCTCAACTTGCATCTGAGTTTTCAGAATTTTTTCCTGAAAACAAAGTTTGTTATTTTGTTTCTTATTACGACTATTATCAGCCAGAAGCATATATTAAAGTTACTGACACTTTTATTGAAAAAGAAATTTTAATTAACAAAGAAATTGATATGTTGCGACACGCTTCAACCCAAGCTCTTTTATCCCGCGATGATGTGATTATCGTTGCTTCTGTTTCTTGCATTTACGGATTGGGAAGCCCAAAAGAATATAAAGAAGTTTTCAAAGAGTTTAAGGTAGGGGATAAATTTAAAAGACAAGAATTTTTAAAGTCGTTAGTTAATATGTTTTATGAACGAACAAACTCTGACTTAGATTCTGGAAAATTCAGAGTGGTTCCAAACGCTATTGAAATTTGTCCAGCAGATGCTGATTTGATTTTCAGACTTGAAATTTTTGGTCAAAGAATTGAAAAGATTTTGGTTTTAGATAAAATTTCAAAAAAAATTAAAGACAATATACAAGCTTTTGTTTTAACCCCAGCCAAGCATTTTATTACTCCTGAAAAACAACGGGAAAAAGCCATTTTAAGTATTCAAGAAGAGTTAAAAGAAAGGTTGAAAGTTTTGCAAAAAGAAGGAAAAATTGTTGAAGCTCAAAGACTTGAAAGGCGAACAAATTACGATATTGCAATGATAAGAGAAGTTGGATATTGTAATGGAATTGAAAATTATTCTCGACATTTTTCTGGTAAAAAAGAAGGTGAAGCACCTGATACTTTGCTTGAGTATTTTTGGTATAACAGACAAAAAGAAGGTTTTTTGACTTTTATTGATGAGTCACATATTACAATTCCGCAAATTCGTGGAATGTTCAGAGCCGACAGAGCCAGAAAAGAAAACTTGGTTGATGCAGGGTTTAGATTGCCGTCTGCGAAAGATAACCGACCACTTGTTTTTGATGAATTTGAGCAAAGAATTAAACAGAAAATTTGTGTTACAGCCACTCCGTCTATTTATGAAAAAGAAAATTCTGAAAATACAGTTGAGCAGATTATTCGTCCAACCGGACTTTTAGATCCTGAAATTGTTGTAAAGCCGATTGAAGAAAATGAAAGTTACAAAGGACAGGTTTTTGATTTTATAGAAGAATCAGAAAAAGTGATACAAAAAGGACAAAGGGCGATGGCCACAGTTTTAACCAAAAAAATGGCAGAAGATTTATCTGAATTTTTGAAAGAAAGAAAAATTAAATCTGTTTATTTGCATTCAGAAGTTGATACTTTGGATAGAATACAGATTATTTCTGATTTTAGAAAAGGCAAATATGATATTTTAGTGGGAGTAAACTTGTTAAGAGAAGGGCTTGATATGCCAGAAGTTTCTTTAATTGGGATTTTGGATGCAGATAAGGAAGGTTTTTTACGATCTGAAACATCGCTTGTTCAAACTATTGGTCGAGCAGCTCGAAATGAAAATGGAAAAGTGATTTTGTATGCAGAAAAAATTACAAATTCAATGCAAGAGTCAATTAATCAAACCGAAAGGCGACGAAAAATTCAAATGGAGTATAATAAAAAGCACGGGATTACTCCAAAAACAATTGTTAAAAATGTAAAAGATATTGTAAAGCAAACTGAAATTCAACATCAAAAAACAATCAACCAAATGTTAAAACTTGATGATCAGATTTTTAAGAAAAATCCAAAAAAGTTTTTGGAAGGTAAAAGAAAGGAGATGGAAAGGGCGGCGAAGGAGTTGGATTTTGAAACGGCTTCGATAATACGCGATGAAATCCGCTACTACGAGAAAAAAATTTAAAAATTGGCGACTTGCTTCGTTGCCTTCATAAAAAAACGCTCAACGTAATAACACATACGTCTCGCGATTTTTTTATTCGGCGTCTCGCAATTCATCCAATTTTTAAAGTTTTTTCAAAAAACTTTAAAAATGAACGAATTTTTAAAAAGTTGAGAGGCAAGGCCTCTCAACTTTGTTGGTTTTATTGGGTGTTAAAAAATAATTAAAAAACCAAAATTTGCCGAAGGCAAATTTTGGTTTTTTTAAAAATTATCATTTTCACATCTTGCAAAATCCTTGGGGGGGGGGGTATAATAAACTTATAAGAAACTAAAAAAGTTTTTTATGTATCGATATATAAGAAATTATATTAAGTATTATTAAGAAAATAATTAAATTATAAAGAAAATGAAAAAATTATTAAAAATTATAACACTTGTAGCACTTGTTTTTGGACTTTCTGCTTCGCAGACAATGGCTGGTGTATCTATTTTTGGAAATACAGACACACATCCGCAAGGTATTGTTGTAGATAATAGTGGAAATGTTTATACAGCCAATCCTGGTGCTGATACTGTTACAAAAATTGACTCTAATGGTGTTTCAACTATTAAATTTGCTGAAACAGATAGCAGCCTCTCATATTCAATTGTAATGGATAGTGCTGGGAATTTTTATACAACGAATAGAAGTGCAAATAGTATTACAAAAATTAGTCCAGACGGGACATCCATAAAAAGCTATGCTACTGTTGGAAATATGCCGACAGACCTTATTATTGACAGTTCTGATAATTTGTACGTTGGAAATTTAGTCGATGCAACAATTTCAAAAGTAGAAACCTCTGACCCAAATGCGGGAGTTGTTTCAGCTTTTGGAACAACAGGTGGACATTCTTTTGCTATTGTATTAGATAGTTCAGAGCAAAATATTTTTGCATTAAGTAAAGATGACAAAAAAATTGTAAAAATTTCAAACAATGGTGCTAACGTTGAGGATTTTGTAACAAATCTGCCAGAAGCTTGGAGTATGACAATAGATAGTTCCGATAACTTATATGTTCCAGATGGAAATAATAAAACTATAATAAAAATAGATTCTAGTGGAAACAAAACTGATTTTGTAAGTTTATCTTACAGTCCACAAGGTGTATTAACTGATAACTTAGATAATGTCTATGTTACAGGTATTGATCATGTAACAAAGATTGATAAAAATGGAAACATTATTAAACAGTTTGATTACAGTATGCAATCTAGAGATATGTTTGCTGGTAATGACGGTTCTCTTTACTTGTCAAACTTTTTTGTCAATAATGTTCTGAAAGTAACATTTGAAGATGAGGAAGAAGAAAACTCATCATCTTCAAGTTCACACAAATCTTCATCAATCATGTTTACTTGTAAAGATCCAAAAGCATCAAACTATGATCGTTTTGGAAGACACAAACAATCAAAATGTAAATATGCTAA
>PDWI01000061.1_pt1 | contig 150630 bp, 129 predicted proteins | sample 1430891 | NCBI WGS metagenome assembly PDWI01 (sample SAMN01162508, study PRJNA174530) | Oral metagenome, whole genome shotgun sequencing project. | biome: Marine environment; feature: Marine mammal; material: Swab sample of the gingival sulcus; isolation source: swab sample of gingival sulcus...
CTGTGCGAGTAACTTCGTCACAGCCTACTTCTAAGTTTATTCTACCACAGAAGGTCTCTTGTTTTTATCGCCCTCCCTCACTTATGCATTCAAACAGATTCTGCTGAGGAGCCAGAAAAGTGAATGTGATGAAACGTAGTTTCTGCATTGGAATGTTTCTCCTTTGTTGAATTATCAGATACGAAACCAGACCCGTTGCTCACCCGCCCGAAAGAAAGCGTTACGTCCTTCAGGCGAGTAGTATAATCATCAAGCAAATTGGATTTTGAGTACTACTGAATTGCCTGGGCAGAAAATGCTGAAGAATGTTGTAACTGGATGCCTTTAGATTCCAAACCAGTTGAGTGGTTGTGGCTTATGGTTTTGAAAGACATGTTTTACTTCGATATATTCATCCAGCCCATGTTGGCCCAGCTCTCGCCCCAGGCCAGACTGTTTAAAACCTCCCCAGGGGGCCTGGGTAAAGTAGGTGTTGAAATCATTGACCCAGACCGTACCAAAACGTAATTTCCTGGTCATACGATGAATACGCGCTGGTGTTTGGGTCCAAAAGCCAGCTGCTAACCCATAGATGGTATCGTTGGCAAGCGTAATGGCCTCTTCCTCCGTGCTGAATCGTTCAACGGTGATAACCGGGCCAAAGACTTCTTCACGAACAATGGGCATATCTCCAGTGCATTCTGTAAACAGTGTCGGGAGGAAGAAAAAACCATCTTGCAGTTCAGCTGCCTCCGGTTTGCTGCCTCCTAATGCCAGCGTGACTCCTTCATTTACAGCATTTTTGACGTATCGCTCAACTTTGTCCAGATGCTCTGCTGAGATCAGGGGGCCCATCTGGGTACCCGGCTTCAGGCCGTCTCCCAGCTTGATATTGCTCATCCGTTCTTTAAGGCTGGCAACAAATTGGTCGTGAATGCCATCTTGCAGCATCAAGCGGGTGCCTGCTGAACAGATTTGTCCTGCATGAAAAAAAACGCCATTTAAAGCATAATCAAGAGCTGTATCAATATCCGCATCATCAAAAATGATATTCGGGTTTTTCCCACCCAGTTCCAAGGCGATTTTTTTGACGTTTCCACTGGCCGCTCGCATTATTGTCTTGCCCGTTTCAATTCCCCCGGTAAAGGAGATCATATCGGCCAGAGGACTTTCGGCAAGCTCCGCTCCAACACTCGCTCCAGGGCCTAACACTGTATTGATGACACCTTTGGGAAAGTCAAGTTCAGCGGCAAGTTCAGTTATCCTGATAGTGGAAAGCGGGGTTATTTCGCTCGGTTTGATCACCACGGTGCAGCCTGCTGCCAGAGCGGGGGCCAGCTTCCAGGAAGCCTGCAGTAAAGGGTAATTCCAGGGAGATATCTGGCCGCAAACGCCTATGGGCTCATGCACCACCTTGCTCTCGCTATTGGGGATAGGAGAGTCAATTATTTCACCGCCTTGTTTATCCGCCAGCCCGCCATAGTAACAAAAGATACCGACAATGTCGTCCATATCCCAGCGGCTTTCCTCCAGGGTTTTACCGGTATCAAGACTCTCTATTTGAGCAAGTTCTTCACGCTGCGCCAGTACTTTATCAGCCAGTTGAAAGAGGAGTTCAGCACGTTCGGCCCCTGTCGACCTGGGCCAGGCTCCACTGTCAAAAGCTTTACGAGCAGCGCTGAGCGCAAGTGAAGCATCTCTGCGATCGCCCTCTGCGACTTCTGCAACTGGGCAGCCGTTGTAAGGGTTAATGATGATACGAGTCTTGCCGGAAGTAGAAGGTTGCCAACGGCCGTCGATATACATCAACCCATTTTTCTTGATACTCATGCCGTTTTTTCCTCCTGTTTGTGCTGATAGTATTTGGCAGAAGAAGGCGGCTCAGGCGTGTTTCCAAGAATGATATCTGCTGCTTTTTCAGCCACCATCATCACTGGCGCATAGATATTGCCGTTGGTAATGGAAGGAAAAACCGATGCATCAACCACTCGCAGGTTTTCTGTACCGTGTACCTTCAAGTTGCTATCCAAAACAGCCATGTCGTCATACCCCATTTTGCAGGTACAGGATGGGTGGTAGGCACTTTCACCCTCACGTGCTACAAAATTCAGAATTTCTTCATCGCTTTGTACATCGGCCCCTGGGGCAAGTTCTTCGCCTCTTAGCCCGTCAAATGCTGCCTGGCCGATAATCTTGCGCGAGCAGTGGATGGCCTCAATCCATTCCTGCCGTTCCTGCGGCGTAGAAAGATAGTTGAAAAATATCTCTGGATAGATTCCGGGATCTCTGGAAGTAACCTTAACATGTCCCCGAACATCTGAATTCATAGGGCCAACATGGAGTTGGAACCCATGTCCTTGTGCCGGTGCTGAGCCATCATAGCGAATTGCAATGGGTAGGAAATGAAATTGCAGGTTTGGGTATTCCACTCTTTCGTTTCCCCGGATAAATCCACCAGCCTCAAAGTGATTCGTGGCGGCAGCTCCTTTCCTGTGTATAAGCCAGTCCCAAGCAATTTTTGGTTGATTGTACCATTTGAGAGCTGGATACATACTCACTGGCTGCTTGCAGGCATACTGAACATAGAGTTCAAGATGGTCCTGCAAGTTTTGACCAACACCAGGCAGATCCTTAACCACATCAATCCCCAGGTTACGTAATTCGTTACCATTACCAATGCCTGAAAGTTGTAAGAGCCAGGGGGAATTGATTGCACCGCCACAGCAAATGATTTCTCCGCCGTAAGCTTTGCAGGTGGATTTACCTTGCACATATTCAATACCAACGGCTTTGCTGTCTTCAAAGAGGATACGATTAACGGTTGATCTACATTGAATATGGAGATTGCGACGATTTTTTACCGGATAAATGTATGCTCGCGCAGCATTAAGTCGCCTGGCCTGATAGATATTTTGGTCAAACTTACCAAAGCCTTCTTGCTGGTAACCATTTACATCATCTGTAAGAGGGTAACCCGCTTGTTGGGCCGCTTTAAAAAAGGCAGAGAAAAGAGGGTTGTCGCATTCTGCAGTGCTGAGATATAAGTTGCCATTGGATCCATGATACTCATCAGCACCCTGAAGCCGGTTCTCAGCTTTCTTGAAATAGGGGAGGCAGTGGGCATAGCCCCAGTGTTCCAGGCCTTCATTTTTTGCCCATTTTTCATAATCCAATGCATTGCCGCGGATATATATCATTCCGTTGATACTGCTTGACCCGCCAAGCACCTTACCCCTGGGTTGAGCGATGCGACGATTGTGCATATTGGGTTCTGGAGCTGAATCGTAAAGCCAGTTGTAGGTGCTGTCGGTGAGCAGATAGGTTAAAGCTGCTGGCATATGGATGCGAAAATCCCAGCGATAGTCGGGCTTTCCAGCTTCGATAACAAGTACGTTGTTTTTCGGATTGGTGCTCAAGCGATTGGCCATTACACTGCCTGCCGAACCTCCACCTATGACGATATAATCATACTGTGCCTTGCTCATTTTTACTCCATTTTGTTGAAATTCTTTTTGTTTTTATGCCCGTTTCCGGGCTGCGCTTAATCTACTCTGTATCAGAGGTTGGGAAGGCGGAAGCTGGATAATGTGCAGCATCATTTTGGCCTGTTGCCTGTTGGGTTACACAACTCTGGAGGAGACTGTAGTGAGCTGATATGGAATGAAGAGCCTTTATCGGTTCATTTTCAGCAATACGCAATGCAGTTGTATGCCAGTTTTGAGCTGTTGCCATTCGATAGTGTGGATCTTCATATAATGCATAATCATAGGAGCTGAATCCCTGTTGAATGGCCTCCATAATCCATTCAAAAACACGGTTTCTGCTCATCTTGGCTAACCTGATATTCAATTGTCGGTCTACCCTTGCAAGCTGCTCCCGGTCAGGCTCTCTCTCAGAAGCAAGTTCCACGAGATGCTCTGTTTCGGTTACCAGCCCTTGCTTCTCTTCAACACCAGATCTGGCAATTGCAAGAATGGTGATTGCTCGGTCAATACTCTCCCGAAATTCTGCTATATCTCCAGCGCCTACATGCTGCTGCTTAAGGAAAAGAGCCAGTGATTCACTGACGGTGCCCACCTCGATTTTTTTGATATATGCGCCACCCTTGGCACCTTTCTTACTTTCTACTAATCCCTTCTGTTTTAAGGCACGAATCGCTTCACGAATCACACCCCGGCCACTTTGGAATTGCACCTGGAGTTCTCGTTCACTTGGCAGTCGTTCACCAGGGAGAATTTTTTCTTCTAGAATAGCCGCTTCAATCTGCAAAGCAATGTCTTCGCCAGCTCTACCAATCTGGGCCGGCTCAAACAAGATTGTCTTGGTCATATATCGTTCTTGTTTCTTAATGGTACTACCAAATTTTTAAAAAATTGCTTGTTGTTACGTCTGGTGGGAGGGTTTTTGCGGATTATTCCTCGATTGTTCACCGATGGGGTAACAATAGAAGGGTGTTTGTCGAGTAATATGTAAAAATGGTAGTACCAAACTAGCTGGGTAGCTCTTCTTTGTCAAGCACTTTGACTGTTGTCAACTTGGGATGAGAGCAAAAGGGGATCCCAGCAGAAGGGATAGCGTTTCCGGATACCTGAATCCGTGAGCGTTGAAAAAACAGTGCAGATACAAGGCGGTGACGTCACAGATTTTGTCTGCGGCATACGTCTTGCCCAGTTGCTGGCAATGTATGATGGCCAACATGGTAAAGGATGGCTTGATGTCACTCTCTGGTGAAAAAAAAAACGGTAAGGCAGGGCGTATTAGATTGGGGCTGCAAATGATTTTTTGGCAACGCCTGGGGGAGCAATTGATGGGACTCGAAATACCAAACATTCGAGCCCCCATACAGCAACTACATGAACCTTGTGGAGATGTGAGTAATGCATTCCAGCAAAAAGGTATTCCAGGTTAACCCAAGGCACAAAAAACGACAAGAAGCAGAGTGGGCAACGTATGCGATATTCCAAACGTCACTTGTGTTGCATTCTTTTCGTTGTAGTGGCGTTGATGTTTATTGTGATGGTGCTTTTACATGGCTCAACAGGTGCGTTATATGGTGGATTATTGTCTCAGCAGGGGCATCTGGCTGCTGAATAACACCCAGATAATATTGCAAAAGAGGAAAGATGTGGAATGCCTCTCCATTACCATGGGAAAAACTCATGGTTCGAAAAAAGGAGAACCCGGAGGAGTCCATGATGGTGAGGGCGAATTTACTGCTTAAAGCGATGAGTGAGGAATAGTGTGTTGGCCTGTCAATGGAATGTGCCAACAAGTTACCATCACTTTTAACAATGAGAGACCCTTCAACCCCATCAATGCTGTCTACTCGTGCCAGAAATTTTTTAACCGAAGCCATATTATCTCCCGACTGCCTGATTGATAATAGGGGAAATGACGGCCCGGAGTCGACTGGCCTGGTCATCATTATGAACCTCTTCTACAAGCAGCTCCAGCAGCTCTGGTAAATCACTGAGCGCATGCTTTCCCTGCTCTTTCCATTTGTCCATCACATCATCAAAGATAAAATCAGCCATGGGCCCAAGTATTTGCGGGAGTTGCTCCTTGATTTGGGCCAGCACCGGGGAGACATTTTCCGCAGTTGCGCTGGAGGGTGTCTTTTTGGGTGGTGCAGAGATATCCTGAGTTTGCAATTCCTGCTGCAAAAGGTTGAGGGACATGGTGATGAGGTTTTGATTAACTCCAGGATCACACATCAGGAAGATAAGCATGGAATCATTAATTCCACGGGCAAGGATCACCGATTCATCATATTGCAGAGCAATATCCGTAAGGTCGTCAAAGCTTATGCGGCCGGCACCGAGTAATTTTGCCAGCAGCTTGGCTATTTCGGTTAATTTCGCTTCCGTGAAAATGGAAGGCAGGTTTGTACCTATCACTCCATTCTGAGTATGAAACAGGCAGGCACCGGTAACACCGGACAAATCTTTTAGGTCGTCTAACGTTTCTTTCATTTTTTATATAATTCCCTAGTTCAGTAAGTGGTGCAAAAAATCACTGCTGGATTACACCTTGTATTATTTGGCCAAGCTCCGTACGAACCACTGGGGCACGGGCTCCTTTCTTGAGTTGGATTAATACACTGTATTCATTGACTGGAAACAACAGATAAGGCATCCGGCCAGCAGTTGAGAAACAGATACTCCTGCATGGTCCCAGCTCACATAATGCTTCCAGATTACCAGAGAGATGGAAAAAAAATGTGGGATCAAACTCCTGCATGCCTGGTTGCTCATATTCTCCCAGGTCTGTTGTGCCGTGTTGGTCAAACAGGACTGCCGCAGCAACAGTGTTATGTGTTTTTAACGTCTTAACCAACTCTTCCAGATAGGAGTCTGGGCTGTCCACCTGTTCTTCATCAGGAAGAGCAAACATATTGGTACCCGTATCTGGGGGCTCTTCGGTGGTAGTCAGGTGCTCGTCTTTAATCTTATGTGCATTGAGCAGGATTGACTCCAGTGTTTCAGTGATTTCACCTTCCTGGCGTTCGCAGACCGTATCAAGTTCTATCTCCGACTGTTCCCAGCAGACGATTCTATAGGCTGCCTGTTCTCCTGTCAGCCCATCATATTCTGCATCAATGAGGTTGCCACCCATGAGGTAGAGATAGCCAGTGCGGTTGACAGAGGTCACCTTTAAGGTGCAGGTTTTCTTTTCCAGTTGAAGGAGCTGCAAAAAGCTGGCAGGCGTAATGCCTTGAATATAACTTTTATAATCCTTGGCCAAGCCGTTAAAAATTGCTTTTTCCAAGGTCGGTAAATCAAGCGGTTTTTCCAGGTAACGAATGGATTCATACGCAGCCAGCTGCGACTCGATCTCGGGCGTTCCAAAGGCAGTCATAACAATGATTGGTAGCTGTGGCAGCTCACGACTTGTCCAGGCCAACAGTTCAAAGCCGTTCATAAGCGGCATCTCAAGGTCGGTAATCAACAAATCAACCTTGTGGTTTTCTAAAATAGTAACGGCTTCCTGACCATTTTCTGCAGTTAACACCGTAAATCGGTCTTCATGAACCTTGAACCCATCCTGCAAGGAAAGCAGAAAGGACTTTTCATCGTCTGCAATCAGTACGTTTTTCATGCTATAAAGCCACTCTCGAGTTATACAGCTTTTTCATCTTCACTTACTGGTATCCCCACTGTAACGCTGGTACCCTCTCCAACCTGGCTTTCAATATCAATACTGCACCCCATGAGTGCCAGCAGTTTCTGGGTGATAACCAGGCCAAGACCATTTCCTTCTGGTTTTTTCGAATTAAAGGGCTGAAAGAGCCGTTTTTTTTGTTCAGGGGAAATGCCGCACCCGTTGTCTTTTATGGTCAGCCAGAGAATATTTTTCCGTAACTGCGCAGTGAACTTGATCTCTGGATTTGGACATGATTCAAGGGCGTCAGCTGCATTGGAAATAATGTTGAGTAGTACCTGGTTCATTGCCCTGGGATCAAGTTGCACTTGAGGTGCATCCGGGGGAATCTCGATGATCAGCTGGATCCCCCTGTTCCGCAGATCCATTTGGGCTAACGATTGAAAGGTTGTGATGTAGCTGTGAAAAGGGGTGTCAACAAGGTGTGCTGTATCAAACATACTGAAATTACGGAGTGATTTGAGCAAATATTCCACCCTGCTTATATCTGCGAGCCCCCGATCCACATATTTCTCAACCGTTGCGGCGGGAAAACGGGTGAGGTTTTGTTGAAGCACACTCAGGGTCATCTTGAGCGAGTTGATCGGATTCCCGACCTCGTGTCGGATACCGGAAAAGATAAAGCCAAGATTATCCAGACTGTTTGCTGCCTGGGCAATGGCTTCAAGCCGTTTTATCTCTGTAATATCCCTGATAAAAATAGCATAACATCGTTCCACTATATGATAAATGGAATAGCCAAATATACGATCATTGAGCTTTGCAGTGCCAAATCTACTCTCCTTGAGCTTTACATCTGCATTGGAGGTATCAGCAAGATCACCTTTGGTTTCACCATCATCATGGGCGAAGAAAATTGCATAAATTTGCTCATAATCATCTACAATATTAACCTGTTGAATAAGCTGAAAAAACTTAGGATTGCAATATTCCAGAGTAGACTTCTGTATATCAAGCACAACAATTCCCACATCGATCTTCTCAATGATCTGGTTGAGTCCCCAGGCTCCACCGCGTACATGCGCTGTTTGACTGTTCCAGGAAGATGCGATCGTATCACCAGGCTTTCGATCATGCAGAGCATTATCGATGTTCCTGCTTTTCTGATCTTGATAAAGGTCTGAGTGAGTGTCCATAATATATTGTGGCCCAAAAAAAGCAGGAAATGCAAGAAGAAAGAATAAAATTAGAAAGACCCTTACAATAAATCATTCATCTTCGGGCTATGGTGCAGTCTTGCCAACCCATGACGGAGGTTGAGTTGATCCATATTTTTTAATTATCCTCATATTTTTTCATTCTTCAATTGCAGAAGTATACATTACTTACGTGCAACTCTTTGGTAGCACCTCGTTGTCAGGTATGTTTTTTGGTGATACATTGAAGTCTTGTTGTATCTTGCGCAACTTTCACCATCACAACGAAAAGAGATAGCGTCAGTAAAGAGTAACATTGCCTGCTCTTCCTGCAAGGGGTGCCAGGCTGTACACGCCCATGGAAAAGAAGATGATACCAGAGGCAAACGTCACCAGGCTGTATATCTTTGCCCTCCTCAAGATGACCCTCTTTCCAATGGCGATTATTACGCTGTTCTGGAAAGATCAGATCGGGCTCAGTCTCACCGATATTCTTCTGCTTCAGGCGATTTTTTCTGTCACCAGTGTTCTTTTTGAGTATCCATCCGGCTATATCAGTGATCGAATTGGCTATAAATCAGCTCTGTTGCTTGCCTCTGTTCTGTCGGCTCTGGGGTGGGCATATTACTCTTTTGCTGATTCCTTTTTCCATGTCCTTGTTGCTGAAGTAATTCTCGGGAGTGCATGGGCCTTTATCAGTGGCTCAGACAGCGCTCTACTTTATGAAACCCTGCGCATGCAAGGAAGAGAAACTCTCTACTCCAGATACGACGGCCGGATGACCGGATGTGCACAGACCGGTGAGGCCGCTGGAGCTGTTTTTGCCGGGCTGATGTACGCTTACTGGCCGCTCATGCCCTTTGTTTTTCAGGTTGGTGTGTGGGGTGCAGCCTTTATTTTATGCCTTGGGCTGAAAGAGCCAGAGCAAATGGAGGAGCATTATATTGGCTCGCATCTGGCAGAGGCACTCACAACATGTAAATATGCCATTATTGAAAATACGCACATCCGCACAACCTTGATCTTTGGCTCTTGTATGGGGGTTGGATCGTTTTATATGGTTTGGCTTGTCCAGCCGTATATGCAGGAGACTTCGGTTCCTGTTACCTGGTTTGGGCCAGTATGGGCAGGGGCCAACCTGATGGTGGCAATTGCATCCCTGTTCAGCCATCGGTTGCGACTCTATATTGGTGAACGATGGATGATTGTACTGTTTGTGGCACTGGCTCTCATTGGTTACCTTGGCTTGAGTGCAACTGGTGCTGCGTATGGATTTCTCTTTTACTATTTGCTCACCTGCATGCGTGGGCTGCAAGGACCAATGATGCGTAACCTGCTCCAGCAGGCAAGCAGGAGAAGAAACCGAGCCAGTATTCTCTCCTTATACAGCCTCAGTTTCCGTTTGCTTTTTGTGCTCACCGGGCCGTTGGTTGGTATCGCAGCAGATACTCTGGGGCTGCGTCCTACCTTTGCGGTATTAGCCGGGTTATTCACCTTAACTCTGGTTCCTGCTGCCTATTTCTTTTATAGTATGTTGCCTGACTCAGGCAGGACTCTGTCGAGGTAAAGGTGCCGAAGCTGGAAGTGAAAGAACCATTTAACGGAGTTTCTCATGAAAATAGATAAAAACAATACAATCATTGGGTTCATCGGAATTGGGGTCATGGGCAAGAGTATGGCTGGCCATATATTAAACGCTGGATATCCTTTACATATTTACACTCGAACCAAAGAAAAGGCCCGCGAGCTGATAGATGCTGGAGCGGTGTGGGAGGATGCTGTCCGATCCCTGGCTGAAAAGTGTGATGTCGTGTTTACCATTGTCGGCTTTCCGCCAGATGTGAAAGAGGTATACCTGGGGAAGGAAGGCTTGCTCAACCACTTAAACGCAGGCAGCATTGTCATTGACATGACCACCTCCCGTCCTGACTTGGCCAGGGATATCTATGATGCAGCAAAAATGCGAGATATCCCGTCACTGGATGCTCCAGTTTCTGGTGGAGACATTGGTGCTCGTAATGCAACGCTGTCCATCATGGTCGGTGGCGATGAAGACGTGTTTAACGCGGTGCGCCCACTTTTTGCTTTGCTGGGGACAAATATTGTCTACCAAGGTAAGGCAGGAAGCGGGCAGCATACCAAGATGTGCAACCAGATAGCCATCGCAGCCGGGATGATGGGCGTTTGTGAAGCCCTGGCCTATGCTGATAAAGCCGGACTTGATCAGGAGACAGTGCTGCAGTCCATTGCAAGTGGCGCCGCCGGGAGTTGGTCACTGTCAAACCTGGCACCGCGCATTATCAAAGATGATTTTGCTCCAGGGTTTTACGTAAAACATTTTCTCAAAGATATGGGCATCGCCATCGAATCGGCAGAGAGTATGGGGCTTGAGGTACCTGGTTTGCAGCTTGCACAAAAACTCTACCTGAAGCTGGCAAGTCAGGGTGGCGAGGATTTTGGAACCCAGGCACTGTATAAAGTTTATCAGCAGCACCACGTAAAATAGTGATCTCCGCAGGGTGCAGATTAAAAAGTAACCACTTCAATAGTATCCAACATCCCTTTCAACTCATCCTGCCACTGTTTACCACCAATGCTTATGGCAAGCTTTTCAGCCAAGTGCATGGGGTGGATGCCGAGCTTCGCACCATTGCGGCTGAGTCCTGAAATACAGGAAGGACAGTTGGTGAGGATCTGGGTGGCCTGTTCCTTTTCCAGGGCCATTTCCAAAGCCTGCTTTTTCCTGGTCAGCATGGCGCCTGAGATATCTGGCCGTGAAAGGGCCATGGTACCGGATTCTGAACAACAGCTGGGTACTGCGGTCACCGAGGCATCAAAGGTCTCCATAATGATTTTTGCTCCTTCTCCTTCCAGCGAATCATGACAGGGAGCATGGTACAGGTAGGCATTTGTCCCCCGTTGACCTGGGCGATGCGGGCTGTCCTCCAGGGTAAAATGCGAAACATCCTGAATCTTGCATGTAAAAATATCTTCAACACCCATTTCCAGGAGTGACTCTTTGCAGGTTCCACAGCTCACCACAAAGGCATCAAACACGATATAACCGAGCATATCACGGATCTGGCTCAGGATAATGGTATCGCGCAGACTGATTTCTCCATGCATTTTTTTCTTGGCATTTGCCTTTGCAGGAAAGCCGCAGCATAGAAATGGTGGAGGTAACACCACGCGAACCTGATTTTTAAGCAGGTTATACAGGGCCGCCTTGGAAATTTCTGAGTATAAACGCTCAGAGCCACATCCAGGAAAATAAAAAACCGTTTTTTTCACCTCACCCTGAGGATGAATCAGCAGGGTTTCACTTTTGGAACTGGCTGGCAAAATATCGTAGAGGGTATCCTTTGATGGCCGGGCCATTTCAGAGCGCAGCATCTGGAGCGGTTTCCACTCCCTGGTTTGGATGGACTCTGGAGCTTTCTCCAACAACCCGGCTGCCTTACGCTGGACAGCGCTCCCCCATTCCACCACGGTTTTCCTGAACGCCCCATTAAAATACTTGTTCCGGTTTTTCAGGTAATAGAGGGACATCTGTGTTTGGGGAGGGGAATGCTTATATCCAAGGTTGCCCAGTATTTCACGCTCCAGAATGGAGACCTCGGCTGTGTCAATGTTGACTGGACACGGGGACAGACATTTGTGGCACATGGTACAGTGATCGGCAACTTCTTCCAGATATTTTAACTGGTTAAAGCGTGGAAAGCGGGAGCGTTGCATGTCGTAAAGCAGCGCTTCGATGAGCGAACCAATGACCAGGTTTTTGTTACGCGGATGAAAAAACAGGTTGGTGCCAGGAAAGAAGACACAACAGCCAGGCTTGCATTTTCCGCAGCGGATGCAGTTTGAAATTTTGGAAGCAAGGGTCTCCAGCGCCCCATGCTGCAGGATACGCGCTTCCAGCTCCAGCAGGTTAAAAGAAGGGGTGAACACCTTTTCGATGATCTTTGGATCATGGAGCTTACCAGGATTCATTATACCCTTGGGGTCTACTTCTTTGCGATAGGCTGTAAGGTCTGCAACCCGTTGTTCATCAAGAAATTTCATCTTGGTAATGCCGATACCATGCTCGCCGCTGACCACCCCGTCTAGCTCCATGGCCTTGGCCATGATATCTTCGGCAGTTTTTTCCGCTCGCTTCATCATGAACCGATCATTGGAAAACACCGGAATGTTGACATGGACATTGCCGTCACCTGCATGCATGTGGGTGGCAATGACAATCCGTTTGGTCCTGATTTTTTTATAGATTTTTTCTATATTTCCACTCACCCGCTCGTACCCCTGAAAGAGCTCCAGCAGGTCGGCCAATAATTGGTTGATATAGGCGTGGTGCCGGATGGATTCCTCAGCACGCAGATCGAGCTTTTCCAGTGTTTCCTGACACAACTCTTTGGCCTTGGGCATTTTGGCGACCAACCATTCCGGATCTTCGATGGGCTCAGCTGTTTCCAGGTATTCCAGGATTTGTTCAATAAAGTATGTTTTATTGAAGATATCCTCTTCAATGTTATAGGCGTCAACGTAGCGGGCAAATTCCGCCAGCGCCGGCAGGGGCAGAACAATATCCTCATTGAGTTTAAACGCATTGGTTCGGGCCGCAATGGCACCCATCTGCTTACGGTCACGCCAGAAACGGGTGGCTTCCACCTCATCTTTTGCCGTGAACAGCTCCGTGTTCACATAGGGCTTGAGCAGTTTTTCCAACCGCTTGCGGCCATTTTCAATCTGCTCCTTGTTATGTCCCACCATATCGATGAGCAGGACCGCCTTGGGGCTTTCACTCCGCGCTGCCTTGAACTTGTAATTAATGGCCTTGATGTACTCGTCATCAAAATGTTCCAGCGCCATCAAGGCTTCCTGGCCCTGGTTGGTAAACTCTTCAGATATTTCCACAATCACCCGGCTGGCTTCATCCATGTCCTGGCCAAAAAACTCCAGACAAAAGGTGAGTTTTTCCTCATAAGCCTTATAGAGAATAAATTCAGCTGAGGTAATGATACCGTCAGTCCCTTCTTTCTGCACACCGGGCAGTCCTTTGAGTGCCTTGTTGGTGATATCCTTCCACAACCCTTTCTTCCGGATTTCATCACCGCCCAGTTCGATCTGTTTGACCTGATTGCCGTTACTGTCGGTGATGCTGAATATCACCTGATCATCAGGAAGAATTTTGCGTAACGGGTGATTAACCCTGCGGACAGTGAACAGCGCTGCTCCTGGCATAACTATGTTATAGGAGAAAATGTTGTCAATGGCGGTTCCCCACAGCACTGCAGTCTTACCCCCTGCATTTTCCGCAATGTTGCCGCCAATGGTTGATGCCCAGGAACTGGTGGGATCAGTGGCAAAGACGAGCCCTTCCTTTTGAGCTGCTGCCATGGCATCCTGGGTGACGACTCCAGCCTCAACCTGCAGCACCGGAACCCGCGTATCGTTGTCATCAGATACCACCATTTGTTTCACCGGAGCTATGCGGTTGAGCTTCTCTGTGTTGATGATCACACAGTTACCAGCCACCGGAACACTGCCGCCAGTAAGCCCTGTTCCACCACCCCGAGGTATGACATGAAGCCCTAAATCTTCCACAGCCTTAAGGAGCGGAATCATCTGCTGCTCGGTTTTAGGGCGCAAAATAGCTACCGGCAGATGCAAGCGCCAGTCCGTGGCATCGGTGGCATGGCTGATCAGTGAAAAAGGATCGAAACACACATTGTCACGACCAATGATCGCACCCAGGGTGCGCTGGATTTTCTCCCGTTTAGACTTGGCTCCATTTATCTCTTTATGCAGCTCGCTAAGCCGCTTCTCACAGAGGCGAACCAGGTTGAGGACTTTTTCTGAGCGTTGCTGATTTCCTCCCCCACGCTGGGCAGTCCCCTTGATGATGGAGAGGTCTTTTTCAGCGGTTTTAAAAAAATGTTGCCGCCTGGAATGGGAATCAATGAGCTCTTGATAGAGAAAGGGGTTGCGATGCAAAATGAACAGATCACCCATGAACCGCATCACCAGCCGGGCCGAGCGGCCTGTTACCCGCTCAGTACGCAGGGCTTCCAGGTCGGACCACACATGCTCGCCAAAGAGGTGGTTGATAATTAATTTGTCATCAGCAGAGGTGAAATTATACGGGATTTCACGGTAATTACTTGTGCTCATTGTTCGTGTTGAGTAATCAAATTCATAAATAGGCTGTCAACTCAAAGCTGGCAGCAGGATTGCTTGTACACTTCTTTCACTTCCGAATATACTACGAGAACTACGGTGGCAGGGATTGTGTGAAGAGGCGGTTCAGTATTACTCGTCTACAACTCGTAACGGGGCCAATATTACGCCTGCTCAGGGAAAAATGCTACGAGATTTTGCATGATGCATAAATTTTATTGATAATTATGTGGTATGGGAGGTAACCATGGGAAAAATTGAAATAATCACCGGTGATATCACAGCGTTGGAAGTGGATGGAATTGTCAATGCTGCTAATACTTCCCTGCGTGGGGGTGGCGGGGTTGATGGTGCTATTCACCGTAGGGCTGGCGCCGAGTTGCTGCAGGCCTGCATTAAACTGGCTGGATGTGCAACCGGAGATGCCAAGATAACTCCTGGCTTCAAGCTCCCGGCGAAATATGTGATCCACACGGTTGGGCCCATCTGGCGTGGTGGTGCTGAGGAAGCCCGACTGCTGAAATCGTGCTATGACAAGACCCTGGCACTGGCTGAGGAGCACCAGCTTGAAACCCTGGCTTTTCCGGCCATAAGCTGTGGCGTATATGGGTATCCTGTGGAAGAGGCCTGTGAGATTGCCTATGGCGCAGTCCAGAAACACCTGCAGGGACAGACAACGCTTAACAAGGTTTTTTTTGTCTGCTTTAATGAACAGGTGCTGCAGGCATACGAGCTGGCAGCGCACAAGCTTAACTCATGACGAGCTATCATAAAGTGGGGTGAGCCCCTGCTTTTGTGTGGTCCTGGATGAGGATTTGCTCTTGGTAGCGGCTGCCTGATAGGCTGACCAGAGTTCCTCGCCATCCCATGTGTTTTTTTCTGTTCCTGCGGAATACAGGTGGTCATTAAGCTCTGCCAGCGCATTGTGTAATCCTGGGTCATTTTGACGTTGCCCGGCATCACCCTTGTATAACTCCTGAATACATTGCCTTGCTCCCCGTGCATCCCCGGCAGCACAGCTTTTTTTCAATTGCTTTTCCAGTTCATTGCGCGTTGTTGCAACCTGTACCGTACGAGGATTTGGCGATGCCAAACGGCTGGAGCGGGTCAACCACCAACCAAGCAGGGTAACGAGCCAACAACAACCCAATCCAATGGAAACCCAAAACCACCCCACCTGGGTAGTCCAAAAGGATGGTGGCGCCGTTGGCCGTGGTTCCAGCTTTTGCTGTGGAGCTGGTGTTGTTGGAGCAGTATTTTCTTGCGGGTCAGGTGTTGCACCTGGCAATACCTTCAGGGTCAGCGGTTGAAAGCGGGCATACTCCGGCTTGTCTGTGGTGGTGTTCCACCATCCTATGGCTTGGCCATTGATGGTTATCGTTCCGGGTTCTGTGGCAATCACCGTGATCTTTTTCTCCAGGGTGGAGGTTATACCGTTTTGCCCCTGCTGGTCGTTGAAGTCAGGCTGATCAGGATAGGTACGCACTGCACCATCTATCTGGATTTTTGGTTCAGGCAGTTGGGTGGCTTGAAGCCCTTGAGCGCGTATGGTCAAGTCCAGGGTGACTGGCTCGCCCACTGTCAGCGCATCAATGGACTGACTCAGTTCAAGGGTAGCTGATAATGATGAGGCAGGCAACCATGGCTGGGATGCATGTGCAGGCTTGGGACGGACATCGAGTTGCACGGTTTTTGATCGTATTCGCCTGGTTGGTCCTGCCTGGGGAAACGGGTCAAAAAAGGATCTGGAGCGCTTGCCTGTTTGTCCCTGAAAAACAATGGGTGGAATCGTGAGTATTCCAGGTTGTTGGGGAAAGAGCACATAGAGCCGTTCGTTGACCCGATAATCTCGTCCGCTTTTGGTGGTTGTAAATTCCCGATCCTCACCTAATTTGAGCACTTCCGTCTGGTCAGGGCTTGGTTCGCTTAAACTCCCACTGACCAAAGGCGCTCCAATATAGAGTTTCACACTCACCAAAACTTGCTGACCAACATAGGGTGATTGGGGAGTGGCCCGCATTTCAAGAAAGAAGTCAACAGGCTGATGTGTTTGAGCAGGGCTGGCCGTGGTAACAATCAGTTCAATGGAATTACTCTGTTGCTTCCCCACAGTCACCGGAGCAATGGTGATTTTACCAATCCGTTTAGGGAGCAGGCTGAGTTGATACTGCTTGGTATGGCTGCGGGATCCGTTGATGAACTGCATGCTGGTACTGCTGTTCCGGGACAGAATCTCAAAGTCCTTTTCCAGAAATGAAAAGTCTGGTTCCCCTTTTCCAGGATCCGTAATAATGAGCTGATATGAGACTGATTCATCAATGGCAACCGGGTTGCGGTCCACCTGGGCGCTCACCGATGTACCCAGCGCATAGGACGGGATAACCAAGAGGAGGAAAAGAAAAATAAGGGGAAAGATGGACGCTCTTACCATTGTTGTTGCTCGTTTGCTGGCTGCTGTTGTTGTTGATATTGATATCTGAATTTTCGTCGCCACAGGCCGCCTGGATCGTCAGGAATGGCCCGCAGCCATGGTTCCAGTTCTTTTTGCTCTGGATTATCACTGTGTTCCTGATTCAGGGCAGTTGTCGGCTGCTGCTCTTTTTCTGCTTCTTCCTGCTCCTGCTGTTCAGCAAGGGGGTGTTGCGCTTCCTCATCCTGAGGTTTGGTTGCTTCTTTCTGCTGGGGCTGGTTTTCCGGTGAAGAGTGTTCTTCAGCTGCATCCTGCTCGTGCTGATTCATGTTGTGTTGTTGTTCACCTTCACCGTTTTTTTGCTTGTTCTGCTGCTCGTTCTGATTTTTACTTTGTTGCTGTTGTTGCTGTTGTTGCTGTTGTTGCTGTTGTTGCTGTTGTTGCTGTTGTTGCTGTTGTTGCTGTTGTTGCTGTTGTTGCTGTTGTTGCTGCTGTTGTTGCAGGATTTTCTCTATCAGCTCCTTATTATACTTGGCATCTTTGTTGTCCGGGTTTTGCTCAAGAGCTTTTTTGTATTGTTCAAGTGCTTCCTCAAGTTTGCCCATTTTTGCCAGAATATTGCCTTTATTGTATGCCCCATCACGGCTATCCTGCTCGGGCAAGGTTTGGAGCGCCTCCTCATAGTTACCAGCCTTGTAATGGGCTGCTGCCTTCCAGTCCGGCCGGGTGAAAAGCTCAGCAGCCTTTTCCGGATGATCTTCTTCCAGTTGAACGGTCCCTCGCTGGTTTTTATTTTTCCATAAATCCTGCCACTCCATAGCCGTTCCAGGTTGAGGGAGTGCAGTTAAACAAAACACAAAAAGGACGAAAAAACCGCGTCTAAAGAGCAGCAGCGCAAAGGGCAGTAACAGGGGAATCAGCTTGTATCCTTCATCCTCAAAGCGTTCGCTTTTATATTTGGTTTCATCAGCCTCATTGTTTTTGCTCGTTGCGGCCTGCAAACCAACAAGATAGCGTAAATCATTATCACGGTCTGTAATGGTGTGATAGCGTCCCTCACCAAGCTGTGCCAGTTGTCGCAGCGCTTGTTCGTCCAGTTGCGATAGCACCATTTTACCCTGACGATCATAAACAAACCCCTTGTCAGGAGCTGGAACAGGAGCGCCTTCATTGCTCCCCACTCCCAGAATGGATAGCCGATGTCCCCCTGTCTGCTCAGCCACCTGCTGTGGTGCAACTGGTCCAAGCCCATCGGTAATCAATAAGATGTCACCCTCTTTGTCCCCTGCCTGGTCAATCAATGCCGCCGCTTTTCCAACAGCTAAATCAGCCCTGGTACCTTGTGCTGGAGCAAGGGAACTGTCCATTGCTTTGACCTGCATGGTCACGGTTGTCCGGTCAGGTGTCAGCGGACAGACCGTGAAGGGCGTGGCTGCATAGACAATCAGACCGGTCTGGCCGTCCTGTCGCTGTCGTAGTATGTCCAGGACCTTGAGCTTCGCTCTTTCCAGCCTGCTGGGTTTGATATCGGTAGCATTCATAGACTGGGAAATGTCCAGCACAATGACCAGAGAGGCCATGTTTCTGAACACTGGCTGCTCCAACCGTTTCCAGGCTGGCCCGGCGGCCGCTACAGCAGCCAGGGTAAAGAAAAGGATCACCAGCCATGTGGCAGGGTTGGCACTCTTTCCCTGCTTGCCCTGCAGGACATAAGGAATGAGTGCGGGATCAATCCAGTGGTGCCATAAACCGCTTTTTTGGGATGATCGCAGCAAGGCCCACACACATGGGAGTACAAGGAGAAACAGCAGAAGGCACCAGGGGCGGAGGAAGTGGAATTCGCTCATTTACGCCTCCTTAAAAGCAACAGGATGGGGGCAAGAAGGAGTGCTGCTGCAAGTGGCCACCAATAAAGCGGAGTTGTGGGACGGAAAAACTGGTCACCAGCTGTAATGGGCTCAAGTGCATCAATGACCTGGTAAATGGATTCCAGCTCCTTTGTGTCTCGGGCACGAAAATATCTCCCACCCGTGGTATCTGCGATGCGTTTCAGTGTTTTTTCATCAAGATCGCGGGAAGGGTTCACTGTTCGCTGACCAAACAGGGAGCTGACCCGCATGCTTTCTGCCCCCATCCCAATGGTGTGGATGGTGATATGTTCCTTGGCTGCGTATGCTGCAGCCTTGTCAGGTTCAATGGAGCCAGCGGTATTGGCACCATCGGTGAGCAAAATAAGCACTCGCATGGCCTCGGGACGCTCGCGGAGCCGCTTGACCCCAAGGCCAATGGCATCACCAATGGCGGTTTCCTTGCCAGCAAGTCCAATTGCAGCTTCATTAAGCAGGGTTTGCACGGTGCTGCGGTCAAACGTAAGGGGTGCCTGGAGGTAGGGCCTGGAACCAAATAAAAGAAGACCTATTCGGTCTCCAACCCTGCGCTCAATGAACTCCCCAGCCACTTTTTTGGTGGCCTGCAGTCTACTCACCTGTTGGTTGCCTATCTGAAAATCGTCATAGGCCATGGAGCCGGAAAGGTCAATGGCAAGCAACATCTCCCTGCCAGATATCTGGAGTTCAATGGCTTCGCCGAGCCAGACCGGCCTGGCTCCAGCAAAAATGAGTAGAGTCCAGAGTAAGGATGCCAGGAGTATAAGGAGCTTGTCTCCACCAACTTGAGTACTTCCCCCACCGAATCCGGAAAAATCATCCACAAAAGGAACTAACAGCGCTGCATCCTGGGTGGCTTGTTTTGGTGGAACCCATTTCCAGATAAGAAAGGGAAGGGGCAGGAGGAAAAACATCCATGGCCATTCAAACTCAATCATTGGACCTCCAGGGTTTTTCCGGGAGGTTTTTCAGCCACTGCTGCACCGTTGTGATCACTTCCAGGCTGTCTACCGTGCTGGTGGGATTATAGGCTGCTTCAAGCAGTGACACACCTGTGGAGGTCTGAAACAGCTGGACCTTTTGTTTGCCGGGTTTCATGCATGCATCTAAAAAGGTGAGCCAATTTTCCCCTGTGAGGTGGGTTCCATCATCTTTGGGGAATCTGGTTCGGCAGACCCTGCGCAAAAAAATCGATATCTCCTGGGACAGTTGGTGACCATCCTGGGTTTCCTGAAACTGGTTGGTGATTTCGTTCAGCAGCATAACCGCATCTCGACGCCACTGTTTTTTCTGGTGCCTTTTCCAGAGCAGCATACATGCAGCTACCATGCAACATAGGAGCAATACAACCAGCCACCAGCCAATAGCCGGAGGCCACCAGGAAACCGGATCAGGAAGATGATACTCCTTGAGAGGTAAGGATGCGGGGTCAAAACCTGGCGTAGGAGGAGCTCCTTGCATATCTGCTACCCCCGTAACCCGTTGCGTATGGTGTGCACCAGATCACAATCTGTTGCTACCGATACCAGGTGCAGCTGTTGTTTCATGCTCAGGGCATGAAGGTACTCTTTACGCAGCTCAAAAGCATTTTCATAACGTCTGGAAAAATTCGTATTGCCAGTATGAATGGTTGTTTCGGTTTGCCCATCAGTCAGCCGGTAGCTGCCTGCCGGTGGCAGCGACTTTTCCAGACGATCAAAGATATGACAGATAACGATGTCGCTGTTGCGGGCCATCTGGCGTAGCTGGAGCTCATTTTCGCTGGTTAAGCGGCGCATGTCACTCAATAAAAAGATTACGCTGCCCGGTTTGACTACTCTTCGCAGCCGCATAAAGGTTTCTGCGGTAACCGAAGAGCTGGTTGGGGCAGTCTGCTCCCATGCAGGATGGGCGACCAACTGCCGGAAAAAATGAAGCACCCCTTTTACACCCTGGCGCGGACGAACCTCGGTATGATGGGTGGGAGAGGTGATGATACCTCCAACCCGGTGGCCCTGCCTTGCTCCATTCCAGGCGATAAGTGCTGCCAGGTGAGAAGCGATAACCGATTTGAATGCTCCACAGGTAGCAAAAAACATGGTGGGATGGAGGTCTACCCAGAAAAATACCATCCGCTCTCGCTCTTCCTGGAATATTTTGGAGTGGGGCTTACCAATTCGGGCGGTTAAGCGCCAGTCAAGGTGGCGGATGTCATCACCGGCCTGGTAAGGACGCGCTTCCACAAACTCCATGCCTCGCCCGCGAAAAGGGGAGAGAAAAGAGCCCGCCTGATGGGCACGGCTGGTATCTGCTTGCAGCGGCAGCATCTTTTCATACCGCTTGTAAGCAACCAGTTCAGCAAGCTCTGCCTTGACCGGGTTGGCATAAAGGCTCCCTTTGGAAGGATGGTTTGTTTTGTGCTTATGACGACGCAACATCACAACTGCATTCAGCGAATACGCTGGTATTCTCTTTTAAGGAAGAGGAGTGCTGTGCAAAAGCAGCTCTATCACTTTATCCGCGGTTATTCCTTCAGCTTCCGCTTCAAAAGTCAAAAGAACCCGGTGACGGAGTACATCCGGGGCAATATCCTGGATATCTTCAGGGATAACATAATCCCGCCCCCGCAGCCACGCCATGGCACGACTACAGCGATCAAGAGCAATGGCGCCCCTGGGGCTTGCCCCGTATTGAATCCAGCGGTCAGATTCCCTGGTTATGGTGTCACTGCTGTGGGTGGCATGGATCAACTGGAGGATGTACTCTTCCAATCCATCGGTCATGTGGGTTGCCAGCACCTGATCGCGGGCAGCAAATATGGATTGCTGGCTTATGACCGGGTAGGTCGCCGGAGTGGATTGGAGCGATTTGGCTTCGTTGCGTGCCAGCTGCAAAATAGCCCGGCCTGCCTCGATATCCGGGTAGCTGATAGTTATATGGAGTAGGAATCGATCCAGCTGTGCTTCGGGCAGCGGGTAGGTCCCTTCCTGTTCAATTGGATTTTGGGTAGCCATCACCAGAAACAGCGGTGGCAAAGGATAGGTGGTTGAACCAACCGTAATCTGACGTTCTGCCATGGCTTCCAGCAGGGCTGACTGCACCTTGGCCGGGGCACGGTTGATTTCATCTGCCAGGACCAGGTTGTGAAACAGCGGTCCCTTTTGAAAATGAAAGGAACCATCCTGGGGACGGAAAATATCGGTACCGGTCAGGTCAGCAGGGAGAAGATCCGGGGTAAACTGGATGCGGTGAAAGTCACCTTCCACTCGCTCACTCAAAATACGTACCGCTCTGGTTTTTGCCAGGCCCGGAGCACCTTCCACCAGCAGGTGACCGTCTGCCAACAGGGCAATAAGCAGTCGTTCAACAAGTTTTTCCTGGCCTATTATTTGTTCCTGAATGGAGGTCTTCAGTTGAGCTATTTCGTCTTGCAGAGTCATGGAACTGTAATACGAGGTGTTTTGAGGTCAAACAAAGATTGGTTAGGCTAACATCATATCAATGAACACAAAATTATAACATATTTTTTTTAAGCGCAGCAAATGGTAGTTTTATACACATCGGATTTTTGATCTTTTGTTATTTTCGCGTACAATAAATCAGGGATTAACGTTTTCCAATAAATCAGCTGCATGAGGGGTAACGTATTATTCTGTATTTACAGTTGGCGATGTGAACATTGATCAAGAGCATGGCAATATCGATTTTATGTTGGCCTCGCTAAGCAGTGTGCCCTTTGACCAGCTGCCTGCAACCCTGGAAAAACTTATTGATGTGATCATCCAACATTTCATCAATGAGGAAGCTGTTTGCGCCAAAAAGGGATACAATATGACAGAGGACCATAAAGCCGTTCACCGCAGACTGACCGAGGAACTGGTGGTGATGAAAGCAGGCCTTTATGCTCCAGATGCTGATCTTAGTGGCCACCCCATAACATTGCAGAACATGCTAAAAACGCATATTCTGGAATGTGATCGATTTCTGATCTGGCCAGACCCTCTTGCCTCCTGACCTTCTCCCGCTGTTTTTCTGTCCAGTTACCGGCTGGTATTCTTCTTTTTCGGGTAAAATCAGCTGACCTGTCTTATGATAGTGCGTACTTTTGTACTTGTAACTGGTCGCAGGTGCTGCAGATGTGCACAACCACCATTTTTCAACAGGAGGAAAAATAATGCAACAACCGGTACTGAATCTCGGTACTATCAAGATTCGCTGGCTGTGCGGTGGACATAATCAACTGGACGGCGGAGCCATGTTTGGAGCTGTGCCCAAGGTTTTGTGGAGTAAGCAATGTCCGGTGAACGAAGAAAATTACTTCGATCTTGTCAATAATCCGCTGCTGGTTCAGACGCCTGACGCTACTCTTTTTATTGATAGCGGGCTGGGCAATAAACTCACCTCAAAGCAGCAGCAGATTTTTCGGGTAACCAGGCAGTGGAATGTTGTGGAGGAACTGCAGCAGCATGGACTTACACGCAAGGATATCGATGCGGTCCTGTTGACCCATGCTGATTTTGACCATGTCGGTGGGGCAACAATGGAGCTGGATGGGCAGTTGGAGCCCACCTTTCCCAAGGCACGCTATGTATTGCAGCACAATGAATGGGAAGATTATTGCGCGCCAAACATCCGGGCAGCACATACCTATTTTCCTGAAAATTTAGCAGCGGTTAAGCACAACGGCCTCATAGACCTGGTACAAGGTGACGTGGAGATTGTGAAAGGGGTTCGGGTTCGTTTGAGTGGCGGCCACACCAGAGGACATCAGATTATTGAGATTACCGGGAGCTCCGGGTGCGCAGTTCACATGGGCGATCTTTTTCCCACCCATCACCACGCAAATCCGCTCTGGATAATGGGCTATGACAACTTCCCACTGGATGTCATTGACAGGAAAGTCGAATATTTTAAGGAGTATAGCGATAAGGACTGTTGGTTCACCTTTTATCATGACTTTGCTCTCCGGGCCTGCCGCATAGGGGCGGATACTACAATTACTGAAACCTTTGCATAATTTTGTAACGAAGAACACATGAGAATTGTTGATTTACGCAGTGACACTGTAACCAAACCCTGTCAGGCCATGCGAAAGGCCATGGCTGAAGCACCTGTGGGTGATGATGTATATGGGGAAGATCCCACAGTTAATCGGCTGGAAGAGCTGGCCGCTGAAATGATGGGTAAAGAGGCCGCGCTCTTTGCCACCAGCGGTACCCAGAGCAACCTGCTTGGGCTCCTTTCTCACTGCGGACGGGGGGATGAGTATATTGTTGGACAGCTGGCACATACCTACAAGTATGAAGGTGGCGGGGCAGCAGTACTTGGCTCTATTCAGCCCCAGCCGCTTGATTTTGCCAGCGATGGAACCTTTGATTTGGACCAGGTGGCTGCGGTTATTAAACCAGATGATGTTCACTTTGCCCGTACCAGGCTGCTCTGTCTGGAAAATACCCATAACGGTTTAGCTCTGCCCATGGAGTATCCACAAAAAGTTCGGCAGTGTGTTGATCAGTACGGCCTGCAGCTTCATCTTGATGGTGCCAGGCTGGGTAATGCTGCTGTTTTTCATAACAAGGATCTGGCAACCATGTGCGAACCTTTTGATTCCATATCCCTTTGCCTTTCCAAGGGATTGGGAGCACCTGTGGGGTCAGTGTTATGCGGCAGCAAACCTTTTATATCCGAGGCCAGGAAATGGAGGAAAATGGTTGGTGGTGGTATGCGCCAGGCTGGTGTCTTAGCTGCTGCAGGGATTTATGCGCTGGAGCATAACCTCAAGCGGTTTGAGCAGGATCACGAAAATGCCAGGATGCTGGCCCTAGGGCTTGAGGAAATGGAAGAGCTAAAGGTTGCATTTACTCCCAGCCAAACCAACATGGTTTTTGTTGAGCATGGAAAAGATGGCGATCAGCTGCAAGACATGCTCAAAGAGCAGGGCATCCTCATAAGCAGCGGGAAAAAAGTCCGCCTTGTCACCCACCTGGATATTGATGCAAAGGACATACAGCGGATTGTGGCAGCTTTTAAAGCTTGCTTGTAACGGACTCTTCACAAACAAAACAGGACGATCAGGGAAGGTTTAGGGTAACCTTTTCTGATAACGCTGTCCCCTGTGGAAAAGAGGCCGTAGAACCCTCCCTTTGAATACCAAGAAACGCTGTTCCCGTATTCTGGGCAGCGGTAAGATCTGCCAGAGCATCACCGATAAAAAGACATCGAAATGGCAGAAAACCATATTCTTCCAACAGATTGGTTACAATTTCTGTTTTGGTTCGTGGTGAGCCGTGTACTTCGGTGAAGTAGTTGAGTAGTCCTTTTTCCTTCACAACCACCTGCATCTCTCCATGGGGCGTTCCAGAGACCACAAAGGCGGGGATGTGCTGTGCTTTCAACTCCTGCAAACTCTCCAGGGCTCCAGGAATCAACTCGGCAGCTATTACTTTTTCAATGACCAGGGCTGAAAATTGGTCACCCAACTCCTGAAGTTGCTGCTCGTCGATCTCCTCTTTGAGGAGTTCTGTATAGTAATAGAGCAATTTTTGCTGTCTGGGCATGCCACCATTGGCCAGATGAAAATCAATCACCTCCTTGACGATTTCCTCACCATACCTTTGAAAGAGCTGCTTAAAGGCTGCAGTTTTAACCTGCACCGATTCGGCAATAACGCCATCAAAATCAAAAAAGACAGCCTGCCAGGGGAGTGTTTTCATTTGGACACCATCAATCAGTTGAGGTTTTCGTCGTTACTGTGATTGCCAATCTTTTCAAGGGGTGCTTTCAGCCCAAAGGCCTGGGCAACTTTCCTTAAAGGTGATTTTTTCAGTCATTGTGTGTTATTTTTTCTTAAGCGTGCAATGAGATTAATTCACAAGGAACGTAAGGGGGTACAGATGAGCAGCACATTTCAAAGCGTTAAGCAATTGGCGAAATCAGTTGTCGTGTTAGTGGTCATTGTTCTTGCTGGTTGTGCCGGGATAACAGGTTTTAGTGAAAAGCCCAAGGTCTTTCTAGCAGATATTCAGGTGCAGGAAATGAAAACTCTGGAGACCGCCTTTCTGGTGCAGCTGCGGGTGACGAACCCCAATGATAAAGCGTTGGATATTAAAGGCGTCTCCTGTGATCTTGAAATTGGTGGCCGCCATTTTGCCCATGGTGTGACCAACAGCGCGCAACATATTCCTGCCTATGGGACAGCTCTTGTACCAGTGAATGTATACGCCTCAGTGGTAGATATGATCACTTCTGTGGTTGGGTTTATTGGTTCCAGCAATGCCAACCTTAAACCGCTGGACTATGCAATTGATGGCGTAATCCGCCTGGAAACAGGCGGTTTTATCACTCAACTTCCCTTTACCAGCAGCGGCGAACTCTCTTTTGATACGCTCCGCCCTCGATAATACTCATCCCACTTTAGCGGTAAGTTTGAAAAAAAGCACGCCATTTTAAGCTGTTGTCTGTTTTTGTGTGTCAGTGGGCACATTTAAGTTGACACTCCAGACCATTGAAATAGAGTACGGTTCCGCAATAGAGCAATGGAGAGAACAGCGGGGTGGATGTGTTAACGGATAAGCAGGGAAAACAGCTGGTTCAGCTGGCCAGAGCAACCATTGAGTATGAACTTGGCGGAAAGGCCGGACCCGAGCCGGATCTGAGTGCATTCAACCATGCAGCCTTCCAGGAGCAGCGAGGTGTCTTTGTTACGTTGCATAAGCGGGAAGTATTAAGGGGCTGCATAGGCTCCCTGGTTGGAGTGGAGTCCATTGTTGACGGAGTCCAGCGTCATGCAAAAAACGCAGCCTTCCATGATCACCGTTTCAAACCGGTGGACCGTGATGAAGCTGCGGAACTGGACATTGAAGTATCGGTGCTGACCAAACCAACTCCCCTGCAGTACCAACAGCCCCTGGAACTCCTTGAACTGCTGCGACCCGAAAGAGACGGGGTTGTCCTGAAAGCAAAAAATGGTGCACGAGCCACCTTTTTGCCCCAGGTGTGGCGGCAACTTCCCGATCATCAAGCCTTTCTTAGTCACCTGTGCAAAAAAGCAGGTTTGTCTGAAACCGCATGGATGACCGAAATGGTAGAGGTACAGGTGTACCAGGTACACTCTTTTAAGCAGGAGTAAATACGTATGGGTGAACTCATCCTCCCTCCCAGGCTATCAGCTGAAATAGCTGCAATTTATAAAGAAATGGCTGAGCAGTATGATGTGGTTGCCGAGCAGATACCGCTCACCTGTCAGGGCTGCCCGGATAATTGCTGTGATTCTTATTTTCTGCATTACACCTATGCTGAGTGGGCCTATCTGTGGGAAGGGCTGCGTGCGCTGGGAAAGGAAGTTTTTGCACGGATTCTTACGCGTGCCCGGGAATATGTCCAGGAGTGTGAGCAGGTGCTTGAAAAAGGTGAGCGACCCCAGATTAATTGTCCGTTGCTTGACGACGGGCTCTGCGGGCTTTATTTTCATCGTCTCATGATCTGCAGAAACCACGGGGTTCCGGCAACCCTGACCAGACCAGATGGCCAGCAGATGCGTTTTCCCGGCTGTTTCAGATGCCAGGAGATTGTGGAGCAGAATTTTGTCCAGGAAACCGACGCCCCTGCCATGGAGCGCACCCGGCTTTTCCGGCGCCTTGCCATGCTGGAGTCCGAATTCCTTGGTAATATGCGCCACCTCTACCCCAGATTGAAAATGACCATTGCCGAGATGATCGTAAACGGCCCGCCCCAGGATATTGAGTCGTGCCTGAAATCCCAGGAGAATGCGTGAGCATGACAACCCAAACACTTGATATTGACCAGATAGCTGCAGCCATCTGTAACGGAGCAGCTTTAGAGCAGGAATTTGCCCAGGAGCTTGCTGATCTCCCTGATAAAACAGAACTTTTTGAAGCAGCAGACAAGGTTCGACGCCATTTCATGGGCAATCATTTTCACCTGTGCTCCATTATCAACGCTAAAAGCGGTAACTGTACGGAAAATTGTCGTTTCTGTGCCCAGTCAGCGAGGCATCATACCGGCATAGAGACCTATAAAACCATTGATTCGGATGAAGCATTTACCATTGCCAAGGATAATGATGACCACGGCGTACACCGGCTGTCGCTGGTAACCAGCGGGCGCAGTCTGACCAGGCAAACCCTGGCAGAACTGGTAGAACTGTTTAAGGAAATCGATCAAACAACATCCATGCAGTTCTGTGCCTCCTCAGGCTTATTAGAGCAGGAAATTGCAGAAGCGTTATTCAAGAACGGAGTAAGCCGTTACCATTGCAACCTGGAAGCCAACAAGGACTTTTTCCCCACAGTCTGCACCACTCACACCTGGGAGGAAAAGGCAGAGACGTTGAAGCTTGCCATGGACGTTGGGATGTCTGTTTGTTCCGGCGGAATCATTGGTATGGGGGAGACCATGGCAGATCGGATTGCGCTTGCCTTTGAGGTACGTGAGCTTGGGGTAAAGTCCATCCCTGTTAATATACTGACCGCTATTCCTGGAACACCGCTGGAAGACCTGGAACCGCTGACCCTTGATGAAGTGCTCACCACGGTTGCCCTGTTTCGCTTGATTAATCCCGATGCCATCGTGCGTATGGCGGGCGGACGGCAACAGCTGGGCAAAGAGCAGTACCGCTGTTTTACCTCTGGAGCCAACGGCGCCATCGTGGGGAACTACCTGACCACTACCGGTTCCGGGGTCGCCGGAGATCTGGAAGCTCTTACAGCACTTGGCTATACCTTTGAGGCACCCGAAAATGACTGATTCTCTGCTTGATTTTGACCGTAAACATCTCTGGCATCCCTACACCTCCATGACCCAGCCGTTGCCGGTTTACCAGGTGGCGTCGGCAAGTGGTGTCCACATTACCTTGGCGGACGGGACACGGTTGATTGATGGAATGTCCTCCTGGTGGTCCGTGATCCACGGTTACCAGAACCCGGTGCTGGATCAGGCAGCCCGCGACCAACTGGACAAGATGTCCCATGTGATGTTTGGCGGCTTGACCCATGAGCCGGCGGTTGAGCTGGGAAAAAAGCTGGTGGACATAGCGCCTGCGGGATTGGAGCGTGTTTTCCTGTGTGACTCTGGATCGGTGAGCGTTGAGGTCGCATTGAAAATGGCGCTCCAATACCAGCATTCCAGGGGATATCCCGAGAAATACCGTTTGCTGACCATCCGAGGTGGCTACCATGGGGACACCTTCCATGCCATGTCTGTCTGTGACCCGGTCACCGGGATGCATACCTTGTTTGAAAAGGCTTTGCCCAGGCAGATCTTTGCCCCAAAGCCGACATGTCGCTTTGATGACCCGTGGAATCCTGCTGACCTTGCTGCAATGGAGCAGCTCCTTGAGCAGAACCACCATGAGGTGGCTGCGGTCATTGTGGAGCCCATTGTCCAGGGTGCCGGTGGGATGTGGTTTTATCACCCGGAATATTTGAAAGGGCTGCGTAAGCTCTGCGACAAATATCAGACCCTGCTGATTTTTGATGAGATCGCCACTGGCTTTGGCCGCACCGGGGAGCTTTTTGCGGCAAACCATGCGGGTATTTCCCCCGACATTATGTGTGCAGGTAAGGCCATCACTGGCGGCTATATGACCCTTGCTGCCACCCTGGCCACCGAGGATATCGCCATCACCATTTCCAACGGAGCTTCCGGAGTGTTTATGCATGGCCCAACGTTTATGGGTAACCCGCTTGCCTGTAAGGTGGCTTGTGCATCCATTGAGCTGCTGGTACAAAACAACTGGCAGGGAAAGGTCAAAGCCATTGAGCAACAGCTCAAGCAGGAACTTGAGCCTGCACGGGAAGTGGAAAATGTTGCTGACGTACGGGTACTTGGTACCATTGGGGTGATAGAGGCAAAAGAGCCCGTTGATATGGCCAGGTTGCAGCAGTTTTTTGTGCAGCAGGGGGTGTGGATCAGACCCTTTGGCCGGCTGCTGTATATAATGCCGCCGTATATCATTGAGCCGGATGAGTTGTCGCAGCTGACCAGGTGTCTGATTATGGCAGCTGAACAAACAGGGGAGGCAACCCTGTAAGAGAGGGACTGCAGATGCGTAAGGAAAGTGTTAACAAATTGGTTTTACTCCTGCTTGTTCTTGGTATTTCCCTGCTTTTTTTAAGCATGATCAAGCAGTTTCTCATGCCGATTTTCATGGCTGGGCTGTTTTCCGCCCTGGCAAGCCCGCTCCACCGATGGGTAACCAAAAAACTTAATGGTCGTAAAAACCTGGCCTCGGTGCTGGTGGTGTTCGGCATCGTTGCGCTGGTCTTGATCCCATTGGGACTGCTGATCACCGTGGTTGTTGCTCAAGCCATAAGTGTTGGTCAGTCGGTCACGCCATGGGTGGAAGCCTTTATTAATGAGCCAGGCCAGCTTACAACCTACCTCCAGGACCTGCCCTATTACGACCATATTGTCACTTACCGGGCGGTGATCATCGAAAAGGCGGGCCAGATGGTAGGCAATATCTCCTCCTTTCTCATCGATAGCCTCTCTTCAGTTACCAAGCTCACGGTTCATGCCTTGTTCAGTTCCATCATCATGCTCTACGTGATGTTCTACTTCCTTACCTCTGGCAAGATACTGCTTGAGCGGATTTTGTACTTCCTCCCCTTGCAGGACCGGGACGAGCAGGTGCTGCTCAAGCGGTTTACCTCGGTGGCCAGTGCTACCATGAAAGGCACCCTTATTATTGGCATCATGCAGGGGAGCATCTGCGGCCTGGCTTTTGCTCTGGCTGATATTCAAGGGCCGGTTTTTTGGGGGACAGTCATGGCGGTGATGTCCATAGTCCCAGCTTTTGGCACAGCAATTATATGGTTTCCCGCCGTGCTTATTCTAGCGGTTACAGGCGATTATTCAGGCGTGGTGATTCTGCTCATTGTATGCGGTGCTGTGGCAGGCAACCTGGACAACGTTTTCCGTCCTCGCCTGGTTGGTAAAGATACAGAAATGCACGATTTATTTGTCCTGTTCGGAACGTTGGGCGGGATAACCATGTTTGGTATCCTGGGGATTATCCTGGGGCCAATCGTGGCTGCCTTGTTCATCACCCTGTGGGAAATTTATGGCAACGTATTCCACGCCTATCTACCGGCGGTCGGGGTGTCGCTTACGTCACTGGAGCAAGAAGAAACTGAGCAGGAAGAGAACCAGGAATAGCTCTCTTTCCACCCGATAGGTGGTCAAAAAACAATGAAAAGTAAAAATGCGAAAGGATAGAGGCAAGACACTTGAAACTCGCCCCTAAGAATACAAGCGCCAAAGGACTCTGGTGGAAACGCTTTTTGTACACCGTTACCGGAGCCATCAATGATTTTGAATTAGGCCCCAACTGGTTTGCCTCGGTGATGGGCACCGGCATCATTGCCAATGCAGCCGCTTCTTTGCCCCTTTTCTCAGCTAAGTTGCAGGTGCTGGCAACGGGTATATGGTGTTTTGCATCCCTCATGTTTCTTGGGCTTATTGGCGCTACGAGTATCTTCCTTGTCCAGTTGCACCACTCCTGGAAAAAGCACTTCAACGATCCTATGATGGCCCAGTTTTACGGCGCCCCACCCATGGCAATGCTCACCGTTGCCGGTGGTGCATTGTTAGCAGGCCATAATCTAGTCGGTCAGGAGGCAGCTCACAGTATTGCCTGGTCGCTGTGGTTTTTGGGCACGGTGACAGGCTTGGCAGCTGCTGTGGTTATCCCCTACCGCTTGTTTACCAAATTCAAGGTCCGCCCGGATTCCGCCTTTGGGGGCTGGCTCATGCCAGTGGTGCCACCTATGGTGTCTGCAGCTATTGGAGCCTTGCTGGTGCCCACTGTTCCTGAAGGGGTGCTGCGCGAGACCCTTTTTTACCTCTGCTTTGCCATGTTTGGATTAAGCCTTATTGCTGCCATGATTATCATCACGATGATCTGGAGCAGGCTGGCTCACCATGGGACATCGGGTACCTCACGGGTGCCAACCCTGTGGATTGTGTTAGGGCCCCTGGGGCAATCCATGACTGCAGCAGGGATACTTGGCACTGTTGCTGCCGGAGCGGTTGACCCCCAAATTGCCGCTGGATTCAGGATATTTGCTGTTCTATACAGTGTGCCGGTATTCGGATTCGTTTTTCTCTGGACCTGCCTGGCAACTCTGCTGACCATCAGAGCCCGCCGCCGACAGATGAAATTTGCCCTCACCTATTGGGCCTTCACCTTTCCCGTTGGTACCTGCTCAACCGGTGTTGGACAACTGTACTACCACACTCAGCTTCCCCTTTTTGCCTGGGGCAGCCTGTTCTTTTTTAACGTGCTGCTTGTAGCCTGGATGGTTGCAGCCTTTGGAACCACAAAAGGTATGATAACAGGTTATCTTTTTTACCCCCCGGCAGCTGGCGGACCAATCAAATCTGTCAAGGAAGCATCTTTTACAGGTGATATTTTGGATGAGGAGGATAGATAGGCAGCTGCTTGAGTTGTTTTGCAATTGCAGAGAGGGTATTTTGACCTGAACAGCTCATCAGGCTTGCTTTTTGTTTTTCTCCAGGTAATATAAACGCTCTTCAAAAAGAGATGTACAGAGCAGATTCTTGCGCACCCGTAGCTCAGCTGGATAGAGCATCAGGCTTCGAACCTGAGTGCCGGGGGTTCGAATCCCTCCGGGTGTGCCAGTCATACAGGAGTGTATGAATTAGCCATTTTTATTCGTAACATCCTGTTTCTTTGACGCAATACTGCCCTCACGTCTGTAAGGCCCCATCTGCTCCTTTCCCGCCAAAAGCCTTGATAAATTCGCTTGCAGCTCGTCAGGCTCCTCAACCATCTGTAAAGCTTTTCTTCGACTTTAGAGATTGCCACTTTGTAGAGAGAATGTGATAAACAAATAAATTGTGCTGCGATGCATGGGATACAAGCGATTGGAGAAGTGAGCAGCCTAAAAGTCGAAAAGATTTACACGCTGTCAAGTCGTCCTGTCATGCCAATTGATTGTGTTTTCTTTGAAAACTGTCCGGCTTTATGGTATCAACAACTGTACATTTGAGAGGTGTTGTATTTGGGGAACAGTATGAGTGAAGAGGAAAAAGATACAACTATGGGTTCTGCCGAACAGGGAAAACAACAAGCTGAAGCAGTTGCGCCAGATAATTTACCAGCGATTCAGGAAAACGCCCAGACATTAAACGAACTGATAGATATAAGCTGTAGAAGATTTCGCAACCAGCCGGCAACAGGTATGGCGCTGGAGGATTCTTTAAGTTATAAGGAATTTCATATCCGTATCCTGGCTCTTGCGGCCTACCTGCGCTCCATTGGTATCAAACGTGGTGACCGGGTTGCCATCTTAAGTGAAAACTCTCACTTTTGGGGCCTGGTGTATTTCGCCATTGTCCGTCTTGGCGCCAGTACAGTGCCCATTTTCCCTGATCTTCCAGAGGCTGATGTTCACCATATTCTAAAGGAGATGGAGTGTGATCTCGTCTTTTTGACCCATCGCCAGATTGAAAAAATTTACGACCTCAAAAAAGAGATCGGTACCGTTGTCACTCTGGATGATTATAAGGATGAAACCGGTTTGATACCCCTGCAAACCTTCACCCGTTTCTTGGATGCAGCTTTAGAGCAGTTTGGCCAGGAAGCAGAGGAGGAAAAACTGATTTTCCCCCAGGTGCAGCCCGAAGAACTGGCTGCAATTCTGTACACATCCGGTACATCCGGTTTTTCTAAAGCAGTCATGCTGAGTCATTTGAACCTGTGTGCCAATGCCTACTCAGCGAGCAAGGTTATGGACATTTCTTCTAGCTGGACCTTCCTTTCGGTGCTGCCCATCTCCCATACCTATGAATTTACTGTGGGATATTTGCTCCCACTGCTCTCTGGTTGCCGGGTGGTGTACGCCGGGAAGACACCAACCCCCGCGATTTTGCAGCGGATTTGCGCCAAGGAGCGTCCCCAGGTAATGCTGGTGGTGCCGTTGGTTATTGAAAAGATCTACAAAAAGCGGGTCCTCCCTGCTGTCGAGAAATCCAAGCTCCTCAGCTTTGCCTGTCGGTTCAATATGGGCCGCAAAATGGTGTACAAAAAGATCGGGACCAAGCTCACAGCTTTTTTTGGTGGCCGGATGGAGATAATGGGTATTGGCGGGGCTGCCTTGAACCCGGAAGTGGAAACGTTTTTGCGCGATGCGGAGTTTCCATTTCTAGTTGGTTATGGATTGACCGAGGCCTCGCCATTGCTGGCAGGCGGCCCTTTTGGAGATGATACGGTTTTGCTGGGCTCAGTGGGTAAGCCTATTCCAAGGGTTGAAATTCGCATTGATGAAGATCACGCTGTTAAAGGCATTGGAGAGATCCTGGCGCGTGGTCCCAATGTTATGCAGGGCTATCTCAATGATCCCGAGGCAACCCAGGACACCTTTACCGAAGATGGATGGCTTAGAACCGGTGACTTGGGTTTTTTGGATAAAGAAGGGAATCTGCACATCAAAGGACGCTCCAAGTCGGTTATTGTTTTATCGAACGGAGAAAACGTCTATCCCGAAGCCATTGAGCACAAGGTGAACTCCTTTCCTGAAGTGGTGGAGTCGCTGGTGATTGAGAATCGTGGCGTACTGGAGGCGTGGGTTTACCCGGATTACGAGTACATTGACAGTAAAACCCAGGGAAAAAGCCGAACGCAGCGTCATGAATTTATTGCCACCCAGCTTGAAGAGATGCGGGTTGAGGTGAATGAAAAGCTGCCGCCTTCATCCAGGTTGTCACGGGTGCTGGAGAGAAGAGAGCCGTTTATTAAAACTGCGACCCATAAAATTAAACGTTATCTGTATTCCGCAGATAACATGCTAGTGTAACCAATCAGGACAAAACCAATACCAGAGGAGGGGAGATGAAAAAAACACTTATCGTAGCTGCTGCCTTGACCGTTGTGGCAGGGGCAGCACACGCATCAGGGTGGCGAATTCCGGAGCAGTCTGTTAATTCCGCTGCACGGGCTGGTGGGTATGTTGCCTACACGCCAAGCGCAGATGCGAGTTATTACAATCCCGCCAATATGTCGTGGCTGGAAGATCGAGCCTACCTGGAAGCAGATGCAACCTGGATTCATCTCACCTCAATTGATTATACAGATGACAGTGGAGTTCCATTCTTCAACGGCTCGTCAAAAAATGAAAATTTTTTGATGCCAACTTTTTTTGCTGTTTCTCCTTATTACGGAAATTTTAGATTCGGTCTTGCTGTTACTGCTCCAGGCGGTTTGTCTAAGCGTTGGCAAGACCCATATCCACGTACCTTTGCAGAAGAATTCTCGCTGAAAATCTTTGAAGCGAATCCTACGGTTTCCTATAAGTTCTGCGATCAGTTTTCAGCAAGTTTTGGTTTAAGAGGTGTCTATATAGATGGTAAGGTGAAAAGCTCTGGTGTTGTTAGCCCCCCTTTCAGTGTTACGCGTGACATGGAAGGGGACGCCCTTGAAGCCGGGTTCAATATCGGTTTATCTGCAAGACCCATTGAAAACCTCAACCTTGCCATCACTTATCGTTCCAATGTGGACTTGGGTGTTTCAGGGACTGCAAACCTCAATACCAATTTGAATTTCCCTCCTGGTAGCGGGAGTTACAGTGGTGATGTGGATGTAACCATTCCACTGCCTGCTGTGCTGGCTGTTGCGGCGTCGTACACCTTCTTTGATCAACTTACTGTTGAGCTTGAGTATGATTGCACCTACTGGTCCGAGTATGAGTATCTGGATTTTAATTATTCAACAACCTTGACGAATCCTTTACTTTTCGCTGTTTTTGATAAAAAAGCTTCGCGTGACTGGTCAGATACTGATAGCTTCCGCTTGAGTATGGAGTATGACTTTAAAAATAACTTTGTGTTAATGGCCGGTTTTGCCATTGATGAAAACCCGGCGCCCGAGGGGCATGTTAACTTTGAGCTGCCTGACTCAGATGCTCTGCTCTACTCCGTTGGTTTTCGGTATAAGCTGAATCCAGATATGGAGATTGGAGTAGCCTATCTGTATGATTATAAAAAGAGCCGTCACGTCAACAATAATTTAAATATTGCTGGTACTTTTGAAAACGCTTCAGCACACCTGTTCACGGTTGGATTTTCGTGGAAGTTGTAAGGGAGAAATACTGTATAGTACAAAAGGCGGGTTCAGGTTATTTCCTGAGCCCGTCTTTTTTTGTTTGAGCAGTCCTGTTATCCCAGCAGCAGATTGTTGGAGAAGCGGATAATAGGCATGATAAGCTGAGGAATAATGCCAGTATAAAAAAGAATGAGCAGCAGGATAAACCCAAAGGGTTCCAGCTTCATATAGCTTTGCAAGGCGGCTGGCGGTAACAAGCCCATCAATACTTTGGAACCGTCCAGAGGCGGAATGGGTAAACAGTTAAACACCGCAAGCATGATATTGATCCACACCGATGCCACCAGCATGGATACCAGAGGCTGGAGAATAAAGAGCGGGATCATATCAAACAGAACCAGAAATTTAACCAGGGTAGCGCTTGCAATGGCCAGTACCACATTGGCACCTGGCCCTGCCAGAGCTACCAACAGCATCCCCTGCTGAGGGTTTTTGAAATAATTGGGGTTGATCGGAACCGGTTTTGCCCACCCAATTTTCATAATGATAAACGCTAGCACACCCAATGGGTCAAGATGCTTGAGCGGGTTTAAGGTCAGCCTGCCCTGATTTTTGGCGGTCGGGTCACCCAGTTGATAGGCAATATAACCGTGGGCAAGCTCATGCACGGTTAAGGCAAATAAAAAGGGTGGTGCCAGGATGGCGAGTTTTTGAATAAAAAGATTGATGTCCATTACGTTGTTTTTAAAAAAATATAAAAAGATGCTCCTGTCACTCTGAGGCTCACACGTTAAGGAGGAATGCTGAAAAAGCGAGCGGAAAGTGTGCCGGTTAGAGTGGCCTGAGATCGTTTATCGGGTAAGTCGAGGTGATAAAATGTACAGCCTCATCTTTGGTTTTTACCAGCCCGTCAAGCTGTACTTCAATAAGATGGTTGAGCATTGCCCTGAAGTTGGGTCCAGGTGTATGCCCCATTTCCATCAGCTCATTGCCGTTGACCAGCGGAGTGACCGTGCGCAGCGAGGTCACGTATAAAGAGACCGCCTGCTGAATATGTTTTTTTCGGGCAATGGTCATCAGGTAGAGCAGACCTTCAATGTCCAGGTCCCCCAGTAGCCAGTAGATTTCACTTGGTTTGATAAAGGGGCGTTTTAAGAGGTGTTTGGCTATCCGTTCCACCTCTGTTTTTTGCTGGACCAGCTTTTTTCGTTGCTTTGGTGGCAGATCATAGCGGTCGCAGAAGTTTGCCAGCGTTACCGGCAGCGAACGGCTCATGATGGCCAAAAGGTATACTATCCATGGTTCGACAGGGTCTGGCAGGTACAGCAGCTTAAACCAGGAGATGGCACGATTTGCCTGGGTGATGAGATGGATGAATCTGCGGTCAATTTTGATATTTGGTTTCAGCTCGGGCCATAGAATTGCAAAAAGCTGGAATTGCTCAAGCCTTCTTAATGCTTGCATGGGCTGGGATTCGGAGAGGATCTGCTTCAACTCGTAAAAAAAGCGCGGTTCTTCAAAGCGATTAAACAGGTTCATGGCAACCGTGTTTTTTATCAGCTTCTCTGTATGCGGTGTTATGCGGAAGTCCAGCCGGCTTTCAAAGCGAATTGCTCTGAAGATGCGGGTGGGATCCTCTACAAAACTTAAGTTATGCAACACCTGCACCCGTCGCTCTTTCAGATCGTTCTGGCTGTTGAAATAATCCACCAGGATGCCAAAGCTGTCGGGATTGAGGTTGATGGCCATGGCATTGATGGTGAAATCCCGTCGGTACAGGTCAAGCTTAATGGAACTGAGTTCCACCGTGGGCATGGCTGCCGGATATTCGTAGTATTCCAGTCTGGCCGTGGCCACATCCACCCGGGTATCATCAGGGAAGATAACAGTGGCCGTGGAAAATTTATCATGGGTACGAACTGTGGCATTCCGTTTTTTTGCATAGGCCTTGGCAAACAGAATGCCATCTCCCTCCACAACCACATCAATATCGTTGTTGTTGATATGCAGCAGTAAATCGCGGACAAAACCACCTGCAACAAAGGCCTTATAATTGAGCTCAGCCGCTGCTTCACCAATATCACGAAGTAAAACCACCACCTCCTTGGGCAGGATCTGGGTCATGACATTGGTCAGGTTTCTGCTTCGTTTAGCTGAGGGGTGGTCATCCTCACTTAACAAATCTGCAGGGAGATGGGCAGGGTCGTTAATCAGCAGATTGAACAGGTCTGTGCGAGTGATGACGCCAAGGATTGTTTCGTTTAAAGTGATGGGGATCAAACGCTGGCGATTGCCGATAATCAGCTCCTGGATATCAGCCAGGGTGGCTGATTGGGATAAGGTTTTCACTTCTGTGGTCATATAATCAGCTACAGGCAGGCTACCCAATTTATGGAAAATCGCCTTTTCCGCCACCATCCGTGAGATCATCCCCATGAATCCTGACGGTCGCTCACCGGTTTCCGGGTTGCCTCCCTGCCTGGTCACTGGCAGCACCGTGACATTGTAGCGAGTCATTAATTGGTTAGCATCGTCAATGGTGATGTCTGGAGTGACCGCGATAACTGGTGAGGACATCAACTCCCGTGCAATAGCTTTGGGACGGATGTAACGATGGAGCAAGAGAACCAGCTTCTCCTCTGCCTCGATCAGGGTCATGTCGCGCACTGTTGCAGCAGCGGCAGATGCATGTCCGCCGCCCCCATACGCCCTGGCAATGGTGCCCACGTTGACCTCTGGGATTCTGCTCCGGGCAATCAGATAGATGCGCTCTCCCATGTTGATCAGGGCAAACAGGACGTCGATATTTTCCATCACGATCATACGCTGGATAATGGCGGAAAAATCATCCACATATTCGGGCAGAATTAACTTGGTTAACACCACATTAACCGAACCTATATGGTAGGTGGTCCCGTTTTTAAGCAATTTGTCCAGATAGCCGACCTGGGCAGTGCTGATTTCTTTGGCAACAAATTGACTGATCACATCCAGGTTAGCCCCTTTTTCAAGCAGCCAGGACGCAGCCTGCAAATCCTGTGGGCAGGTGGTGGAAAAGAGAAAGTTGCCTGTGTCCTGGTAAATACCAATTGCCATAAGGGTGGCTTCATCGGTGGTGGGCTGGATACCATGTTGCTGAAACAACCGGGTGAAGATGGTGGCAGTTGAGCCAAACGGCTCAATAACTTCAACACTTCCTTTTATATCTGTTGGGGAGCTGGGGTGGTGGTCATAAATATGAATATCAATGCCTTTCACCTCAAGGCACTGGGCAAGCTCGCCTATTCGCTCGGGCCGCCTGGTGTCCACAATAATGAGCCGTTTGACCCTGCTTACCTCGATTTGCTTGAGTTTTCTAAAGGCATATACATTGCGGAATTGCTGGGAAAGGTATTCCCGCACCTTTTTCTCCTGCGATCCTGCAAAAATGAGCTCTGCCTCGGGGTAGAACCTTTTTGCGGCAATCATTGCCGCAAAGCTGTCAAAATCTGCGTTTATGTGGCTGGTTATGATCTCCATGATGTCGATCATACAATAATTACTTGATACGGTAAATGTGATGTAACGTAAAAAGTGATCTGGTGTATTTTGCTTTACCATCATTTCTGATGTAATAAGGTGTTTGTCAGTAAAGCAAGGGTAAAAGGATATCATCTGGTTGTTGTTTGCTTGACAACTGCTGGTTGATGCGTTAATTTCAACTGTTTTTGTGAGTTAGTCAGGGCGGGTGTAGCTCAGTTGGCAGAGCACAAGCTTCCCAAGCTTGGGGTCGCGGGTTCGAATCCCGTTGCCCGCTCCATGGCGAGCAGGCAAACCTGAAAATACACGTTATGTGGTTTTCAGTGTGACATACGCTGCATTGTGCGGTGTACGTGAAAGTGGGCTCTGCCCGCTTTTTTTATTGCCTGATGATCAGGGCAAGACTTGATATACCCCCTGCTGTGAGCAGGAAAAATTGTAGAGAAGGGACAGGGATACGTGGTTGACGGGACGAACAACCTGGTAATCGACAGGGTTAGAGATTTTGTTGAACCGATTTTAGCAGAACTTTCGCTTGAATTGATTGAAGTCCAATACAGAAGGGAAAACAACGGGTGGGTATTGCGCCTTTTTATTGATCGTGAAGGCGGGGTGACTTTGGATGACTGCAGTAAGGTTAGCCGGGAGGTCAGTGCATACCTGGATGTTGAAGATGTGATCGACCATGCCTACAACCTTGAGGTGTCTTCTCCTGGTGCGGAGCGGCCGTTAAAAAAAGACAAGGATTTTGAACGGTTTTCCGGCAAAAAAGTACGCATAAAGTTACGTGAGCCCCTGGACGTGGAAAGTGGTCAGAAAGTGTACATCGGTATCTTGCAGGGCCTTGAAGGTGGCAAGGTATGTATTGAGCAGGACGGGGCCACCCTGTGCTTTGAACAAAACAATATATCCAAGGCACGGTTAACCTTGTAAAAATTCAATAAAGAGTGCCAGCAATTGAAAATGCCAAACCATCTTTAAGCTAAGGGTTGTTTGAGCTGGAGTGATGACATGTTAGGGACAGAAAATTTAAAACGGATCATTGATCAGATTTGCCGCGACAAGGGCATTGATCGGAACCTACTCATTGATGCCATTGAAGAGGCGGTACGCTCGGCAGTACGCAAAAAGTATGGCAGCAGACGGGATATTGAGGTGCAGTTCAGCGAAGATCTAGGCGAAATTGAAGTGTTTCAATATCGCACAGTGGTTGAAGAGGTGTTTGATGAGGAAACAGAAATTTCCTTTGAAGATGCCCGTCGTCTGGACCCGGAAATTGAGCTGGAGGATGATCTGGGTGAAAAGATGGATAACATTGCCGACCTGGGCCGGATTGCAGCCCAATCTGCAAAGCAGGTTATTATCCACCGCATGCGTGACGCTGAACGGGATGTCATCTACGAGATGTTCCGTGATCGTGAAGGTTCCATTGTTAATGGGATTGTCCAGCGCTTTGAGCGCGGCAACATGGTGATCAACCTTGGTCGTACCGATGCTATCCTGCCGCGGGATGGTCAGATTCCCAAGCGATCGTTTAAACAAGGCGACCGTATCCGTGCCTTTTTACAGGAGGTGCGCCCGGATTCGCGGGATGCTCAGCTGGTGCTGAGCAGAACCTGTAATGAGTTTTTGATTAAGCTTTTTGAGATGGAGGTTCCTGAGATTGCCGAAGGCGTGGTCAAGATCATGGGCGCCAGCAGAGAGCCTGGATTCCGGGCCAAAATAGCTGTTTCCTCCATTGAGTCGGATGTTGATCCTGTGGGCGCCTGCGTAGGGCTGAAAGGCTCACGGGTACAGAATGTTGTTCAGGAATTGCAGGGGGAACGGATCGATATTGTACCCTGGAGTCCTGATCCTGCAAAATATGTATACAATGCTCTGGCCCCAGCCGAGGTATCCATGGTGATTGTGGATGAGGAGAAAAAATCGCTGCTGGTGGTGGTTCCTGATGATCAGCTTTCTCTGGCCATCGGTCGTCAGGGACAGAATGTACGGCTTGCCTCCCGGTTGCTGAACTGGCGTATCGATGTAAAAAGTGAGCAGCGCTATGCCAACATGGAAAATCCTGGCTACAAGACCCTCACGGGAATTGACGGGGTTGACGAAAGCATGGCAGACCGGTTATTTGCCAACGGTATCACTGCTGCACCCCTGCTTGCAGAAATGGACGTGCTTACGTTTATGGAAGCAGCCAGGCTGGATAGAGAGCGCGCTGAAGAGATTATCGCTGCAGCAGCCCTGGTTGAGGTTGATGAAGCTGTGCTCCAGCCGCCGGTAGAAGGGGCAGAGGTGCCCGAGCAACTAGAAGCAGAAGAAGAGCGTGTCAAGCCTGTTGTCGATGAAGCTGAAGCAGAGGAAGAGTCCCCGAAGCAGGAAGAGCCTGCCGATGAGGAGACAGGCAACAACGTTGAAGACGAGACCGAGTGAGAAAAAAACGTACCCCATCCGCACATGCCGTGGTTGTGGGGTGAAAAAAATGCAGAGCGAGCTTGTTCGGCACTGTCTGCAGCAGGGTCAGCTGGTGGTTGATAATGAACGAAAACTCCCTGGACGCGGTGTATATTGCTGCAATAATGACCAATGCCGCCACCGGCTGGAAAAGAATAAGAAAGTTTTGAAACAAGCGTTTCGCCTGAATGAAAGGCGTGAAATGAAGACAGGAGCAAGTAATGAGTAGGGTTCGTGTATATGAACTGGCAAGAGAGGCCGGGCTGAAAAGTAAGGAACTGGCTGATAAGCTCATCGCAATGGGGTACCCTATAACAAGTCACAGCTCGACCGTTGATGATGATATGGCTGCAGATATACGAAAAAAGATCAAGGAGAATGCGGTGAGCGGCGTTGCTCTTGAGGGTCGAATAGACCTCAAGGACCGGACCCCTGCGGCAAAGAAACGTACCACAAAGGTGGTGCGGAGACGCTCCAAGGCGCAGAAGGAAGAGGCGCAAAAGCGGCTTGAAGAGGCCGAGGCACTGGCCCTGGCAAAGGAAGAGGCTGAGAGTGCAGCGGCTGAGGCGAGCGTTGAGCCTGTTCCTGAATCAGCTGTCGAGACAGCTGATGAGGCAAGTGGTACTGAGTCCGCGCCTGTTGCAGAGGTTGCAGAGGAAGCAGCTCAGGCTGAGGAGGTTGCTTCACTTGACGTAGAACCAGCTGAGTCCCGTGAAGAGGAGGTTCAGGCTGCAGCAGAAGAAACCGCAGTGGAAGCGGTTGCCGAGCCTGTGGAGACTACTCCAAAGGTTGAAGAAGCACCACAGCAGCCAGAAGGCAAGAAGCCGGTTGAAAAAGAAAAGCCACCCGAGCCCAAGAAGCTGGCCAAGGTGATAGGTCGGGTTGAGATTCCTCAACCTTCTTCAAGGCCTGAACGAAAACCACAGAACAGGCGTCCTCAGCGTTCAGGAACACCAAAGAGTCCCCTGGGCCCAGGAACTGGTCCCCTGCATGAGCCTGTCCAGGATGGTACTGGCAAAGGGAAGAAAAAAGGGAAACGGGTTGTGGCTATCCAAAATGAGGAGGGGGGCAGAACCAAAAAGAGTGCCAGGGGAGGCAAGCGCTCCCGTGGCAGAGTGGATTACAATAACGGCAGTGACATTGAATTCATGCGCCCCCGCAAAGGGAAGAAGAGAAAAGGTGCTGATCGCCGGGAAAAGGTTGTCCAACAGCCGGTAGCTGAAACAAAGGCTATCAAAAAACGGGTCAAGATCGTTGAAACCATCAGCGTGGGTGATCTGGCCAAGCGCATGGGCGTTAAAGCCAATGAGGTTATTGGAGCCCTGATGAAGCTTGGTGTTATGGCAACCCTTAACCAGGCGCTTGATGTGGATACTGCTACCTTGGTTGCCACAGACTTTGGTTATGAAGTTGAACAGGCCATGACCGAAGAACTTGAAATGGAGCAGTTCCAGGAGATGGAGCAGGAGCGAGGTGGAGAAGCTGTGCCTCGTCCTCCGGTGGTTACTGTTATGGGCCATGTTGACCATGGAAAAACCTCGATCCTCGATGCCATCAGGAAAACCGATGTGGCTGAAGGGGAAGCTGGCGGTATTACCCAGCATATCGGGGCCTACCATGTCCAGGCACCATCCGGGGATCTGACCTTTGTTGATACCCCTGGTCACGCAGCATTTACCGAGATGCGTTCCCGTGGTGCCAAGGTGACCGATATCGTGGTTTTGGTTGTGGCGGCTGATGACGGTGTCATGGATCAGACCAAGGAGGCGATTGCTCACTCCAAGGCTGCCGAGGTGCCCATTGTTGTTGCGGTAAACAAAATTGATAAGGATAACGCTTCACCTGACCGGGTAAAGCGTGAGCTTGGTGAGTTTGGCTTGCTGCCTGAGGAATGGGGCGGTGATACCATGTACTGCGAAACCTCTGCCAAGAAGGGCATTGGGATCAATGAGTTACTGGAAGCCATTCAGCTCCAGGCAGAGATATTGGAGCTCAAGGCGGACCCTGAACGGAAGGCCAAAGGGACTGTTATTGAGGCCCAGCTTCATAAAGGACGTGGCCCCGTGGCAACTGTTCTGGTTCAGGAAGGAACCCTGCGTAACGGCGATAACTTTGTGGCTGGTATGTTCAGCGGTAAGGTGCGGATGCTGATCAATGATCGTGGTGACAGTGTTACTGAAGCAGGCCCCGCCATCCCCGTTGAGGTGCAGGGTATTTCCGGTGTGCCTCAGGCTGGTGATGAGTTTATTGTGCTTTCCAGCGAGAAGATGGCCAAGTCGCTGTCCAATTCGCGACAACTGAAGGCTCGCGAGTCTGAGCTTGCTTCTGCTTCCAAGGTATCTCTTGATAACCTGTTTGAGAAAATGGCTGAACAGGAAGTCAAGGAACTGCGAGTTATCCTCCGTGCTGACGTCCAGGGTACACTCCAGGCCTTTGGTCAGGCGGCCGAGAAACTTTCCACCAATGAAATTAAAGTTAAGGTGCTTCACGAGGGCACTGGTTCGGTCACTGACAACGATATTCACTTGGCAGCGGCCTCTGATGCGATCATCATTGGGTTTAATGTCCGGCCTACCGTGAAGGTAAAGGATCTGGCCGAGCGTGAGCAGGTAGATATTCGCTCCTATGATGTTATCTACCACGCTCTTGAAGATATCGAAAAGGCCATGCTTGGTATGCTGGAACCCACCTTTGAAGAGCGTGTTATTGGAACTGCTGAAGTTCGTGAGACCTTTCAGGTGCCAAAAGTTGGTATTATTGCAGGATGCTCGGTCATCGATGGGAAGATTGAGCGCAATGCCAGCGTTCGGGTACTGCGGGATGGTGTGGTTGTGTACACTGGCAAGATCGGCTCCCTCAGACGCTTTAAAGATGATGTGAAAGAAGTGCTTACCGGGTTTGAATGTGGTATTGGGGTGGAAAACTTTAATGATATCAAACTTGGAGACAACCTGGAGGCTTTTGTCCTGGATGAGGTTGCAGCAACCCTCTGAAAGAAGTGAAGAGAATGTATGGATTTTGATTTTACCCTGCCCGGGCTAGGCAAAGCAGAGAGTTCCAGGCCCAAAAGGGTGGCAGAAGCAATAAAGAATGAGTTGTCACTGCTTTTGCTCCAAAAAGTGAGTGATCCGCGGCTTGAATCCATTGCCATCTCCCACGTAGCAGTGGCACCGGATTTAAAGCATGCCAAGGTGTATTTTACGGTACCTGCAGGTGCAGCGATAAAGCCTGTGCAAAAGGCGCTGGATAAAGCCAAGGGCTTTTTTCGCAGCAACATTGCCCGTGCCATTAACCTTCGTTACACCCCGGCGCTGATGTTTTATTATGATGATCAGAACGAGGAAGTGGAACGGATTGAAGAGTTGTTTCGCCAGTTAGATGAGGAAAAAAAGGATGGTGGTTCCTGAGCAGGTAAAAGCAGCTTTCCAGAGTGCAGAGAATATTGTATTGGCAACCCATATCAATCCTGATGGAGATGCTGTGGGTTCACTGTTAGGGTTGACCCACATTCTGCATCAGATGGGAAAGAACGTTTTTGCCTACCTGGAAGAGCCGGTCTCTCAACTCTATCGTTTTTTACCAGGGTGTGGGGAAATTCAGACAGAGATGGAGCGTCTGGACAGCTTCACCGCAAATGCCGGAGACAATGTACTTGGAGTAAGTCTGGACTGTGGTGATAAGCAACGTTTGGGTAAAAATGGGCCAAGGTTGCTCCAGATTCGCCCCTTCCTGGTCATTGATCACCACCAGGGGAACGATGGATTCGGTGATACTAATTGGATCGAGCCTGGCCGTTCCTCCACTGGAGAGATGATTTACGATCTGGGCAAGGAACTGGGTGTTGGAATTCCTGAAAAGGCTGTGCCATGCCTGTACGCCGCCATCAGCACCGATACCGGTTCTTTCAGATATGAATCCACCACTGAACACACCATGGAGGTCGCACGTGACCTTCTGGCCCTGGGAGTACAACCAGCAGAAATTTCATCCAATCTGTATGATAATTACACCTTGGGGCGGTTGCGTTTGTTGCAGGAAGTTCTGGCCGGACTTGAGATGTATAACCGGGATAAAATTGCACTGATCCGGGTCACCCAGAATATGCTTGAGCGAACCTACACCACCATGGAAGATACAGAGGACTTTATCAATCTTCCTCGTGCAGTAAGCAATGTAAAGGTGGCGGTACTCCTGAAAGAAATAGAGGAGAATTGTATTTCCGTGTCCATGCGTGCCAAAGGTCAGTGTGATGTGGCTGTTGTTGCAACAAAGCTTGGTGGTGGGGGCCATAAAAATGCCAGCGGGTTCAAATGCCATAACAAGACCATGGATCAGGTTCGGGATATGCTGCTCCCCTTGCTGGAACAGGCAATACATTAAAGGCTTACGTGGACGAGGGCGTTGTTTCAGGCGAGCAGGAAGTGACAGCCGGTGTTGTGCTGATAGATAAACCGGTTGGGTTCAGTTCCTTTTCCATGGTATACAAGGTACGAAAGCTGACCGGGATAAAAAAGGTCGGTCATGCTGGAACCCTGGATCCCTTTGCCAGTGGGTTGCTTATTCTCTGTGTTGGGAGGCCGGCCACCAAGACCATTGAGCAGTTCATGGGAGGGCGAAAGACCTACATCGCCACCCTTAAACTTGGTGCTGAAACCACAACTCAGGATCCGGAAGGCGAGATAACGAACAGCTATTTTGTACCGTTTATTGAGCAAAATCAAATAGACGCGTGTTTGGAACAGTTTGTTGGTGAGCAGTTACAGGCTCCGCCACCTTTTTCAGCGGCCAAACACAAGGGAAAACCCTTATATCATTACGCCCGAAAGGGTGTGATGATTAAAAAGGAGCCCAAGCCCATTGAGATTTATAGTCTCAGGGGAAAATTGACAGCACCAGATGAACTAACCATCCAGGTGAGTTGCAGCCCTGGAACGTATATTCGGGTGCTTGGTGAAGATATTGGCAGAAAACTTGGGTGCGGAGCGTATCTTCAAAGGCTGAGACGTACAGCCAGCGGTCCGTTTCATGTTGATCAGGCTCTTGCTGGCGAGACGCTTAGTGAAAAGGATGGGCTGAGTAAACTGCAATCGGTGATGATGACAGTTGATGAGGCTTTAAAAAAAGTAACGTAAAAACAGGTTTTTTTCTTTCATGTGTAGCTGATTCATGAAAGATGTTTACAAGTCCAACGGAACCACCCCTCTGGTTCCGAGCAGAGGGCTTTTTATCCAGACTCCAGGTAAGGCTGAGGGAAGATTGCTTTACTGGTAGCAGAAGGACAAAATGGAGGTCCATAGTGGCACAAGCAACAGCAGTAAAAAAAGAAATTATCGAAAAGTACAAAACCCATGAAAATGATACCGGTTCCTGCGAGGTGCAAATTGCCCTGCTCACCGATCGTATCAAGTATTTAACCGAGCATTTCAAAACGCACAGCAAGGATCACCATTCCCGTCGCGGTCTGTTGAAACTGGTTGGACAGCGGAGAAGCTTGCTCAAATATCTGATGAAAAAAGATATTCAGAAGTACCGGGAACTGATTAAAGACCTCGGTATCCGAAAGTAAGATACCTTATGGGCAGCGACCTTTTGGGTTGCTGCCCGATTCATTTATTCAGCCTGTAATAGAGCACAGGTTGTACAGGAACTCTGAAGCAGGCAGGGGTAACGGCGTAAAGACACAAAGGATATGGAGGAAGTTTTTTCTGCCATATCCTTTGTGGCTTTGTGACCGACCGAGCTTGCTGAGGGTTCTCAATTTTAGTTTTCCCCATTTTGGGGAGAGGAGAATCAATGTATAAAAAACTGGAAGTAGAAATTGGCAACCGTACCTTTGCCTTTGAAACAGGGAAAATGGCCAAGCAGGCCAGCGGTTCAGTTGTGGTTACCAGTGGCGATTCCACGGTTCTGGTCACTGTTGTGGCTGAAAAGGTCCAAAAGGATATGGGGTTTTTACCCCTTACCATTGAGTATCAGGAGAGAATGTATGCTGCAGGAAGGATTCCTGGCAGTTACTTCAGGCGTGAGATTGGGCGTCCCAGTGAAAAAGAGGTATTGACCTGCCGTCTGATTGATCGTCCGCTTCGTCCGCTGTTCCCGGACGGATACATGTCTGAAACCCAATTGATCGCAACCGTATTTTCAGCAGAGCAGGATTTTGATCCTGACGTGCTGGCAATGAATGGTGCGTCCACAGCCCTGATGCTCTCTGATGTTCCCTTTGCAGGGCCGATCGCAGCAGCTCGGGTTGGTTACATCAATAACGAGTATGTGATTAACCCCACCATCAGCCAGTTGGCCAAGTCAGCAATGAACCTGGTGGTAGCTGGAACTGAAACTGCAGTGGTTATGGTTGAAGGCCGAGTAGGCGAGCTTGCTGAAGATGTTGTCTTAGAAGCCATTTTCTTTGCCCATGAATCCATCCAGCCGCTGATTGAGATGCAAAAGCAGCTCCAGCAGGAGGCAGGTAAAGCAAAGCGTGAGGTCGTAGCTCCTGAAGTAAATGCCGACTTGAAAGCAGCTGTCGAATCTGCTGCTGCCGCAGGAATGGAAGAGGTTATCGATACAGCTGAAAAAATGGCCCGCAGTGCACGATATGATGCATTAAAGCAGGAAGTTATCGAGCTACTTGATCCTGAATCCTATGAAAGCGAAGGCGAGGTGTTTGACCTGCTCAGCAGCTATAAGAAGCACGTCATGCGTGATATGATCGTATCCAAAGGTAAACGATTGGATGGTCGTTCTTTTGTGGATGTGCGCCCTATTTCCTGTGAAGTAAATGTCCTGCCACGTGCTCACGGTTCTGCCCTGTTTACCCGTGGTGAAACCCAGTCTTTGGTGATAGCCACCCTTGGTAGTGAGCGTGATGAGCAACACTTTGAAGGACTTGGTGGCGACGTGTATCGCCGTTTCATGCTGCATTATAATTTCCCTCCATATTGTGTTGGTGAGGTACGCAGGATGGGCGGTCCCAGCAGAAGGGACATAGGCCATGGTACTTTGGCAAGAAGAGGTGTTGAAGCCGTGCTGCCTGAATCTGATACATTTCCATACACCATGCGGGTGGTTTCCGAAGTCCTGGAATCCAATGGTTCTTCCTCCATGGCCACAGTATGTGGTGCCAGCCTGGCGTTGATGGATGCAGGGGTTCCCGTTAAGGCGCCTGTTTCCGGGGTTGCCATGGGACTTATCAAAGAAGATGATAACGTTGTTGTGCTGACCGATATCCTGGGCGATGAAGATCACCTTGGTGATATGGACTTCAAGGTGGTTGGTACCGAAAAAGGGATCACTGGCCTTCAGATGGACATTAAGATTGACGGCGTAGATCGTCAGATCATGGGCCAGGCGCTACAGCAGGCCAAGGATGGTCGTATCCATATTTTAGGTAAAATGGAAGAGGCCCTCGGTTCGCCACGTGAGGCTGTCTCCGAGAACGCACCACGCTACGTTACCATGCAGATCAATCCGGATAAGATCCGTGATATCATCGGCCCTGGTGGTAAGGTGATCCGCGAAATGACCGCTGAGTATGACTCAAAAATTGATGTTGATGACAGTGGCCTGATCAAAATTTTCAGCAATGATAATGATTCTGCTAATGCTCTGGTTAAGCGGATCGAGTCCATCACCGCTGTACCTGAGGTGGGTAAGATCTACGAGGGCGCAGTTAAAACTATCAAGGATTTTGGTGCCTTTGTTGAAATTCTGCCTGGCACTGATGGCATGGTTCATATTTCTGAACTCAAGAACGAGCGGGTCAATAAGGTTACCGATGTCCTGAAAGAAGGGGAAATGGTACGGGTTAAGGTTATTGAAATTGATAACCGGGGCCGGATTCGTTTAAGCCGTAAAGCTGCGCTTGCAGAAGGTGAAGAATAGTCTTTCATCCTGAAAGATGGTACAAATAAAATCGGTTTCCTCATTCATAAGGGAGCCGATTTTTTATTTCTACAACCCGTGGAGAGCATGGATAACGTTACTGTTACTTTTTGTTGGTTTAGCCCGGAGCTCCACCAGGATCTCCCTCTGCCAGCCTATGAAACTGCCCAAGCTGCGGGGATGGATGTTGCCGCTGCCATTGAACAACCTTTAACCCTTGAACCTGGCAAGCGGGCGCTCCTTCCAACCGGTTTTGGGGTGGCTATCCCGGATGGATATGAAATCCAGGTTCGACCGCGCTCAGGTCTTGCGATTAAGCATGGCATAACCATTATTAATGCGCCAGGCACCATTGATGCTGATTATCGTGGAGAGATCAAAATTGGATTGGTTAATCTCGGTAACCAGCCTTTTACCATCCATCGTGGTGATCGCATTGCTCAGCTGATTCTCACTCCGGTCGTGCAAGCTGACTTTAAGGTGGTGAGCACTCTTGATGAAACCGAGCGTGGAGCAGGCGGGTTTGGACACACTGGGTTGTAGTTGACGTGTAACAGCCATGAAAATTTGTGTGTTAGGCAGTGGCAGCAAAGGGAACTGTACTTTTATCGAATCCGGTGAAACCAGGATTCTCATTGATGCAGGGTTTTCCGGTAAGGAAGTTGCTCGGAGACTGCAGCTCATTGGCCGTGCCCCGCAACAGCTCGATGCTATCTTTGTAACCCATGAACACAACGACCATATTTCCGGGGTCGGGGTACTTTCCAGACGTTATAAGCTGCCGGTTTTTATTAATAACCCAACCCTGCGTGCTGCAGAAAAAAAAATAGGCGTGCTGACTCAGCAGTATGCTTTTCAGCCTGGAGACAACTTGGCGTTTAAAGATCTCCATATTCATCCATTTGCGGTGACCCATGATGCGGCTGATCCGGTAGGGTTTGTGGTCCGGGACGAGCATACAACTGTCGGCTACTGTACCGATACCGGTCAGGTGACCAAGCTCATCCATCACCATCTCAGTCGTTGTAACGCGCTCATTTTAGAAGCCAATCATGATCTTGACATGTTACGCACTGGTCCCTATCCGCTTCATCTCAAGCAGCGAATTAAATCCAAAACCGGCCATCTTTCAAACGATGATGCCATCCGTTTTGCAGCAGACCTTGCTGACAAAGGATTGAGCAAGCTCATCCTGGCTCATATCAGTGAAACCAACAACGATTATCATCTTGTGAAACAGTGGGTGGATAGCAAGCTCCGTTTCTATAGCTCGCTTACAGTTGAGATAGCAACGCAAAGCGCACCAAGCGCATTGCTCACCTGTTTATAATAGAGAACTCACCCGCGCGGATGAAAACGCTGGTGGATGGTTTTTAAGCGGTTCGCATCAACATGGGTGTATATCTGGGTGGTGGCAATATCGCTGTGCCCAAGCATCATCTGGACTGAGCGCAGATCAGCTCCTCCGGCAAGCAGATGGGTCGCAAAAGAGTGGCGCAGCATGTGGGGGCTCAATTCCTTGCTGATACCATTTTTCAGTGCTGTCTCCCGAAGTATTTGCCAGAACCGGTTCCTGGTCATGGCTTTGCCACGGTTGGAGAGAAAGAGGGTATTGTTGACTTTGTTTTTTAACAAGAGTGGCCGGAACTGTGAGATGTACTCACCAAGGTACTCCGCAGTTTGATTGTCAAAGGGAACAATACGCTCCTTATTGCCTTTACCTGTTACCCGCAGATGAAGGTTGGTCATGTTGCATCCGGCAACAGGAATGTTTACCAGCTCACTGACCCGTAAACCTGTGGCATACAGCAGGTGGAGCATGACCCAGTTGCGCATGTTTAGCGGAGATGCAACAGTGGGCCTGGTGAGTAACCTGGCAATGTCCTCATGATGAAGTACCTTGGGTAACGACTTTCCCAGTTTGGGAGCGTCGATTTCCATGAGCGGGTTATTTGTCACATATCCCTGCATGGTGAGGTAGGAAAAAAAGGCTCGCAGCGCAGCCAGTCTTCTGGCATTGGAGCGGGAGCTTATGCCCTGTTTATGGCAATCCTGGAAAAAAAGCTGAAGACTTTGCTTGTCGATGTGTTGCAAGTTGGCAATGGAACGACTTGTTAAAAAAAACTCAAAACGCTCCAGATCTGAGCCGTAAGCAGTAACCGTATTGAGTGCCAGACGGCGTTGTACGGTGAGATAAGTGAGGAACTGCTCGCGCAGGAAGGGAAAGGGGGGGTGGTTCAGGAGAGGGTACCTAAAAAATGTCCTGGCGTTTACCAGGACATTTTGCATTAGCCGTTTAACCGCGATTTTTCATTCGGTTAAACTTACGAAGCTTACGGAGTGCTTCAGCAGCCTTACGACGTTTTTTCACACTGGGTTTTTCGTAAAATTCTCGTCGCTTCAACTCACGCTTGATTCCATCAATCTGGAGCTTCTTTTTCAGCTGACGAATCGCGTATTCAAGGTCGCCTTTCACTTCTACTTCGATCATGAGCAATCACATCCTTTAAGAGTGTATAGTTAGAAAAAAATGTTTCCATTAAACTAGTCACATTATCTTGATAGACGTATTAAGTCAAGAAAAATGGATGGTAACTTGTGATTTTTACGCATTTGCTGGTAACTGTTGCAGAACAGGTATCATTGGTTCTCCTGATGCTTTTTTTTCGGGTTATGGTAGAGTAGGCGTAAGGAATATATCATAAGCACGGAGGATACCATGGGAAAGATTCGATTAGCACTTATCGCAGGGGGCAAATCTGACGAGCGGGAAGTGTCGCTCAACGGTGCAGCAGGGGTGGAAAAGGAACTGGACAAGGAGAAGTATGACGTTGTCCGTTATGACCCTGCAACAGACCTGGAAAAGATTGCGCGAGATGCAGAGCACATAGATGCAGCTTTTGTTCTTTTGCACGGACTGTTTGGTGAAGATGGCACTATCCAGGGCTTTCTTGATCTTCTTGATATTCCATATCAGTGCGCTGGAGTACTTGGCAGTGCACTGGCAATGAACAAGAACTTAGCTAAGGTGCTCTATCGTTTACATGGGCTTCAGGTTGCTGAGTGGCTTATGGCTGATCCGTCTGATTGCACCGATCCAAAGCGAATATTGGAAACGCTCACGTTACCCTGCGTGGTAAAGCCTGTGAAACAGGGTTCTTCCATAGGAATGAGCATTGTAAGAGAGCAGAGGAAGCTCTCGGAAGCATTGCAGTTGGCGTTTAAGCATGACGATGAAGTCATGGTGGAGGAGTTCATCCAGGGGCGGGAGATAACCGTTGGGGTCATTGGAAATGATGAGCTTATGCCATTACCACTCATTGAAATTATTCCAGACAGCAGGTTTGAATTTTTTGATTATGAGGCCAAGTATGTGGCTGGAGCAAGTGAAGAGATTTGCCCTGCTGAGGTGAGCGAAGCGATTAAGAAAAAGGCCCAAAATTATGCGTGCACGGCCCATAAGTGCCTTCAGTTGGGAGGCTATAGCCGGACCGATATGATTGTGCGCGACGATGACGAGATTTTTGTACTGGAAACGAACACCATCCCAGGCATGACACCGACCAGTTTACTGCCCCAGGCAGCTGCAGAAGCAGGGCTCCCTTTTCCTGTGTTGCTTGACCGGTTGATAGAACTTGCAATGGAAGGTCGGAACAAGCAATAGTCCCGACCTGAGCGAGTATTTATCGTAATGACAACCTAAAAATGGCCGCCTGTGCTAACCCGATTTTGGCCAGGCGGCTGCCACAAAATTGTGCAAGCACGCTTTTAAGCAGGTAAGCCAACGAAGTGAGGCTCCGTGTACAAGAAGTATGCGGGAAAGCGTGATCGTGCAAAGATGACGTATCTGTGCTCAGTTACGGTTAAAACAATCTGTGTGTTGTGTTAAGCACCCACTTCACTTTCTGGTTGTGAAGATAGTGAAAGCGGACTAACTGACTTGATATGGAGATCAGTCTGCTGGAACGGGATCTCTATACCGTTTGCCGAAAATTCTTCCTCTATAGCTTGGTTGAGTTCACTTAAAACTTTGATTTTCTGTAAGAATTCAGGTATCCAGCATCTGAGTTGAAAATCCAGTGAGCTTGCACCAAAATTGAGAAGCACGGCTGTTGGAGCGGGTGTACTGAGTACCAAAGGGTGTTCACTGGCACATGATTTTAAGATTTCCAAAACCTTAGCGACATCTGATCCGTAAGCAACACCTACGGATACCTTGACCCGAACCCGTCGCTCAGCAAGTGTCCAGTTTGTCACCTGACCTGTTATTAAATCAGAATTTGGGACAACAATCTCAGCATTATCAAATGTTTGGATGATAGTTGCACGTAAACCAAGATTTTTCACCTCTCCCAGATCCGTACCAACTTGGATGGTATCGCCAACCTTTATTGGTCTTTCAAAGAGCAAAATCAGGCCGCTGGCAAAATTAGTTACAATGGCCTGCAATCCGAAACCAATCCCTATTCCAAGTGCCCCACCAAGAATTGTTATCTGTTTAAGATCAAACCCCAAAACTTTCAGAGTAATTAAAAAACCAACTGTCACAACCGTATAATGAACCAGTCGAGTTATTGAGATGCGTGTACCCTTTTCCACATAATACCTTGGTAGAACCTCCTGCAAAAGAATGGCTTGGATTGCTCGGGAAAAAAGGATAACACCGTAGAGTGCCATAATAACGGAAATGAAAAAACCTAAGGAGAGAGAGAAATCTCCAAAATGGAATCCTATCGAATAAATCGATGCAATCGATTTATCGATTGAAGTGTAAAGATGCCAAGTAACAGATAACGTAATAATGAGATAGAATATGTGCAGCCAACCGATAATTGGCCCAAGAGCTTTTTGAATAACGTTAAAATTATCTCTCAACAAAGAGAAAGGCATTCGGCGTAATACAATCTCTAAGAGGCCGATATTGATCATGTAGAGCATCCAGACGATGAGGCAGGTGCTGACACTGTTTAAGAGAATGGTAAACGTATTGATTGAAAATTGGTCATACCCCATTACCCCCGTTAAAACAACAAAAAGAGGAAGGGTCCCCCATGTTCTTCTTAATACTGTCCTCCACTGAGTACGCCCTTTATATTTGAACTGAAATGCGTAGACAAATAAGGCAACAATGGAGGCGTAAAAGACAAAAAAGAGGATCAACAACTGAGGCAGCTCAATGGCCATTAGAAGCATTGTTATGACCATAAATAAGGATAACCGTTTTAACAACTCTCTCACGTGAGACTTTTCCATGCAATATGTGAGAAGCCTGACTAATGCTAATATTGTTACTGCATTGAGGATCTGTTCCCATTTCTGCTCCAATTTTACGTGAACAAAAAGCTGGGTCAACAAGTCGAGAAAGGTCGTAGAAGCAAAAAGAGCAGTTGCAGCAGGACATCTTGAAAAGGGATACCAGCGAGAAGTTGGAGGCAAGTCACTACGTGAAATATATATAGCGATAATGAGCAATACAATTCCTAATAAGGAACCAGCAACAAGTTTCTTGTGCTGTATACCGCTTTTCAGGTGTTGCGTAAGAAAATCTGCCAAGTCTTTATAAGCATCTGTAAAGAGGTCTTTATTTATTCTTTTATAAAAATTCAAAGAAAGGATTGATGGTGCGGTCTGCTTTTTACTGGCCTTTCTCACCTCGCCATCTAGTTCTCTAAGGCCACTGTCAATGTTATGGAGCTGTACTTGAAGATCTGCTACTGATTTACCCAAAAACAGTGCCGGGGTTAGATGACTTTCAATAAGCTGTAAAGCGTCATTGATGACTTTACCGAGAGTTTCTTTTTGTTCAACGGCCAGGACAAGTCGCAGCTGCTCTTCTTCAGCATAACTCTCAAGTTGTTTCTTTTTCTCCGCCCACTCACTCCGCCAACTGGACATATCGTTAATAGCAGTCGTCAGCAGCTTACTGTTTTTCTGAACAAGGTTGCTTATATGATTTACTTGAGCTTGGAGTGCGTCGACTTGCATAATTTGCAAGTTGCTTGCAACCAGTATATTCTCGAAATCCAACCTTAACTCTTTGACCTCTTGCTCTAAACTGGAAACTTCAGAGAGTATATTGTCCAAATGCTTGACCGAAGCTATTTGCTCTTGGAGGTCAACGAAATTTTTGGAAAGCATACCTGCCCAGGTGTAAAACTGGATTACACTGGTGCTGCTTTTTTCATCAGCAGCTGGTGTTTCATTTCCACTTGACTGTGTCGTGCCACCACCATTTTTTCCTTCAGGTAGCGTGTCTTTCGCCTCGCAGATTGCGTAACTATTTAATATTGTAAACAGAGTTATTACGGCCAGAAACAGCAAACGTTTCATACTAAAGCCCCTACTTTCCATGTAATAGCCAATACAATTGATCATACTGTCCCCAGATACCAGGATTCTGCCTTTGGGTACCAGGGGTTCATGTTGCCACTCAAGTTTGATGGTGAACAATGCATTTCTAATAATTTAAAATAACGTCATAATCAACGAGAAAAGCCCTAAATGGAAAAGGCCAAACACTATCAGGTGCAACAACAGGCAAAACAACCGCACAATACTCTTGATCAATGTGGCGACGATTTCACGATTGGCAGGTTGACACACGTCAGAGGTAAATGCAGTGCAGACTCGGTGTACAAGAGTATGCGGGAAAGGGTAATCGTGCAAAGATGAAGTGCCTGTGATCAGTTACAATTTTTTCCCCATAGGGAATTACAACATGTTTTTGGGCCTCATGGTCGAAATTCTGTAACAAAAAACAAGAATTTTGCTATAAGGAAGTTCTTGAGAGATTATTATACGATACGACAACCATTTTATGGAGGATATGGAATGCAATCCCTTGATATCGAAAAAAAATCTTTTTGTCAGGCATATGCAAATGGGCAGTGGATTGAAGCTGCCAGTGGTGCACGCTTTGATGTTTTAAACCCGGCAAATGGTGAGGTGGTGGCCACCTGCCCGGATATCAGCCGGGAAGAGGTGGCAACCATCATTGAGCAGGCAAATGATGCGTTGAAGACATGGAAGCAGGTGGCAGTAAGTGAGCGCTCGAAGTTGCTTAAGCGCTGGTATGAGCTGCTGCTGGAGAACCAGGAAGCGCTGGCGCAGATCATGAGCCTGGAGCAGGGCAGGCCAATTAAAGAGGCTCGAGGTGAGATTGGGTATGGCGCATCGTTTATTGAGTGGTTTGCTGAGGAGGCCAAGCGCATGTATGGGGATATTATTCCATCTCCAAGTGATCGTCGACTGGTCACCATCAAGCAGCCTGTCGGGGTTGTGGCGGCCATTACCCCGTGGAACTTTCCCAATGCCATGATCACCCGTAAGGCCGCTCCGGCACTCGCTGCAGGTTGTACCATCGTGGTCAAGCCTGCCCGCGAAACCCCGCTTTCTGCACTGGCGCTGGCGTATCTTGCTGAACAGGCTGGCATTCCAGCAGGTGTTTTTAATGTGATCACCAGTAACAACAGCCGTGAAACAGGTCATGAGCTGACCACCAATCCGCTGGTGCGCAAGGTGACCTTTACCGGTTCCACTCAGGTGGGCAAGGTGTTGCTTGCCCAGGCATCACAAACGGTGAAACGGGTGTCTATGGAGCTTGGTGGTAATGCACCGGTGCTGGTGTTTGAAGATGCTGACCTGGACAAGGCTGCAGCCGCAGCAGTGCTCTCCAAATATAGAAACTGTGGCCAGACCTGTATTTGTGCCAATAGGATCCTGGTTCAAGACACGGTTTACGACCGGTTTGTTGAGCTGTTTACCGAGAAAGCAGCAGCACTGAAGCAGGGAGACGGTCTTGCTGAAGATACTGATCTTGGTCCTATGATTAACAGTTCTGCAGTGAGCTTTGTTGATGAGTTGGTTAATGATGCCAGGAAGCATGGCGCAGAGGTGATCGTGGCTGGCGGAGCACAGGATGATCATTTTTACCCAGCCACAGTGTTGAAAAATGTACCTCCAAGTGCGCGGGTGTTTCACGAAGAGATTTTTGGTCCAGTTGCACCTCTATTCAAGTTTTCCACTGAAGAAGAAGCGATAGCCATGGCTAACGATACCCCATTTGGTCTGGCCTCATACCTGTTTACCGAGAACATCGGAAGGGCCTGGCGGGTGAGTGAAGCGCTGGAATATGGGATGGTTGGGGTGAATGAAACCATGATTTCCTCAGAGGTTATCCCCTTTGGTGGCATTAAGGAGTCCGGCCTTGGTCGGGAAGGCTCCAAGTACGGTATGGATGAGTACCTGGAGACAAAACTGATCTGCATGGGGAGTATGTAAACTCCAGCATTTTTCTCGCTAGAGGGAATCTATGCGGTGAAGATCAAGCCCCGCAACACCGTTTATATTTTTTTCCACTGCCACAGGGGCAGGGGGCATTTCTGCCTGTTTTTGTTGCATTGGGCATGGTGGGAGCAGTCTGTTGGGAAAGATCTTTTCCATTAAGATAAAGCCAGCGACCATCCTCATGTAAAAACATGCTGCGCTCATGCAATACAAAATTGGTCAATCCGGTTGCAGCGACTGCTTTAAATTCAACCGTCCCATGTTTGTCCCCTGGTTGGCCATGTTCAGCGCTGATTATGGTAAGTGCTGTCCAGTTGGCAATGGTGTTGGGGGCAATGGTATTGGGCCTGGTGGAGAGGTGCCAGGTGTGGAGAACATAATCGAGCTCGCCCATCACATAGCCGCTATAGCGAGAGCGCATCAGCTCTTCGGCAGTTGCTGCCTGCCGCTCACCTTTGTGCAAGGGCTGACAACAATTACTATACAGTTTGGTAGAACCACAGGGACAGGGGGTGTTCATGTATATTGCCTTCTCTTGGGATGTATCGGATGCTCCTCCATTACAATGCAATCACTGGGGGCATAACCAAGATAGGGTGATCTTTCAACTGTTTTTATCATAGACGGAGTTACTCTGCCTATCGTATAGTAGGGAGTTTCTAGCTCTTGCAACAGTTTGGGAAATTACATGGCTAATACAAGGTACAAAAGAGTTAAGGTATGAGCGAACAAAAACAGGAAAAGGTCACTATTTTAGCCTCAGCAGGACGTCTGCCATTGGGCCTCATGGGAGTGATCCAACGCCTTGCTCAACAGTATGGGCTGGATGTATACCTCACTACTGCACAAAATATCAGGCTAACCGGGATTAATGAGGAATTGCTTCCAGGAGTGAAAGAAGAACTGGTAGCTGCAGGAGCACAATTAAAAAAATCAGGCACTTTTTTGCTGCCCAGAGTCTGTACTGGTCCAAATCAATGCAAGTTTGCCACTGTCGATCCTGTGAATATCAATGATAAAATTATCGCTAAGTTTGGTGGAAGAGAAAATGTAAAGGGCAAGGTCAAGCTGGCTATTTCCGGCTGCAATATGTGCTGCTCTAATGCCAAGCTTGCAGATATTGGAATTGTGGCCACCAGGAAAGGTTTTGAGGTGTATGCTGGTGGTAAGGGGGGAGCCGTGCCCAAGGTCGGCATACGTATTGCCCGCGCAGTTACCGAAGAGAAGCTGCTTGATATTATAGAAGAACTGGTCGATTTTCATGATCAGAAAACCGTGAAAAAACAACGAATGTTTAAGCTGCTGAGCGATCCAGACTTCCCGTACGCTGAGGTTTGAGCACACCCATATGCTTCTTCAGTAAATGGATGTTGAGTATATATGACCATGTATTGCGGGGCAAAAACAAGCAGTAAAAAATCGTGATCTCGCCCATTATTCAAGCAAAAGAGGTAAGCTTCACTGCATCTGATGGTCGGTTGATTTTCGACAGGCTTTCCTGTTTTATTGGAGAGGGAGATTTTGTGCTCATTACTGGGCCTTCGGGTGGAGGCAAGTCCACCTTGTTGCGTCTTTTGGTGCGCTTGGAAGAGTATGATTCCGGTCTTTTTTTGTTTAAAGACAAGCCCCTTAAAGAACTCTCTCCACTCCAACTGCGCACCAAAATAGTCCTGTTGCAGCAAACACCGGTTATCATTGCTGGTTCAGTGCGGGATAACCTCCTCTTGCCCTTTACGTTTTCTGTCAATCAACAACTTGCAAAACCAGACGATGAACAGCTCAGAAAGCAGCTGAATCGCGTTTTACTTAACGATATTGCTCTGGACAGCGTGGCGACCGGGTTATCAGTAGGTCAGCAGCAACGAATTTGCCTGGTGCGATCACTCTTGTTGCAGCCAGAAGTGTTATTGCTGGATGAGCCGGTCAGTGCCCTTGACCCGGAAAGTAAACGGGTGGTGGAGGCAATGATAGAGAAACTCAACGGACAAGGTATTACCATTATCATGGTGAGTCATGCTGATTGTATGCCCCAAAGGATGCCAATAAGGAGGCTGGAGCTGCGTGATGGGAAATTGATTACCAGCCAGGCAGCACAAATGGAGGGCAGGCATGCCAAATGAACTGCTTGATATCGGTGTGTGGCAACTTCTGCTTGCACTTGGCTTGGTACTCATTGCAGGAGGCTGTTCCCTTGCCTTGAAGCTTAACCTGGGAAAGGACTTACTCATTGGGACAACGCGAACCTTTGTCCAGCTCATCATTTTAGGATACGTGCTGACAGTAATTTTTGGTTATCCCAGCGTATGGCTATCTCTGGGGGTGTTTACAGTAATGATAGGTTCAGCTGTCCACATCATCCGGGGGCGCATAAAGGAGAGTGAGATTCCTGTCGCCTTCCCAGTCTTTGTGTCCATGTTTATCAGCTACCTGCTGATCTCCATCCTTGTGACCGGAGTGGTGGTTGGAGCAAAACCGTGGTGGCGACCAGAGTATTTTATTCCCCTGGCCGGAATGATCGTGGGGAACTCCATGACGGCCTTGTCCATAAGTCTGGAACGTTTGTTTTCTGATTTGCGAGCAAGAAGACAGGAAGTAGAAATGCAGCTCTGCCTGGGAGCTACATTTAGCGAGGCATCACGTAAATACGTACGAGGTGCGATCGCAGCAGGGATGATCCCCTCCATTAACGCCATGATGGGGGTTGGAATTGTCTTTATCCCGGGCATGATGACTGGACAGGTCTTGTCCGGGATAGACCCGTTGCTCGCGGTACGATATCAGATCATCGTTATGGTGATGCTTACTGCTTCCACAGCACTGGGTTCGGTACTGGTGGTATTTCTGGCAGCAAGACGTTGTTTTGGGGCAAATCACGCGCCGATCTTTAGCAGGTGATGTGTACTGATTGAACGTAACTGGTTACGATTGAACACCTGTACGTTGCAGCACGCTATCGACGTGTAATTCCCTGATCCGCTGCCTTTTTACGCAAAATTTCCTGTTCCCGATGACGTAGGATTTCCTTGTTACTTCTGATGCCATCAGGGTCACGATAGGGAATGCCACGGGGAGTTTTGATGAGAAAAAGATCGCGTTCGGGTAAGGGGCGTTCAATGAGTTCCTGGCGTTTAGTAACAATCGTACCACCGCGTTCACGACCAAAAGCAGCCGTTTCACCGACATGAAATCCCACTTCAAGAAAAGCTGATCGTACTGGAATAGCAGCACAGTAGGTAAGGAGTGCCCCTTGAGCATCCAGTAATGGATACAGGGTTTTGAAAAAATCAATGGTCCATAGCTCACTATTGCGTTGAGTAGAGAACGCATCCAGCCATATGAGATCAAACGGACCGTGGGCGGAATTCACTGTATGTCTGGCATCTCCCCACAGGAGAGTAATGGAGCATCCTTCATACTCCCAGTGCCCCTTTTGGTGCAAGGTGGAGAGACATTTTTTCCAGTCAAAACAGGTGTTGTGTTCCGCAAGATGCTGGCTGGCTGCCTGGACAACTCCTTTGTCCAGTTCCAGCGCAGTGATGTCCAGTTGCGCACCATGTTTAACAGCCTGTTCACAGGCAAGCAGGCTATTGTACCCAAGGCCAAAGCAAATATCTAATATTCGGACTTTTCCTTTGGTCAAGCGCTTGTCAAGCTGACCTGGCTGGCTGTATTTTTGCTGGGCTTCAGATCTGGCCCCAGCCATGGTGTGATAATGCTCCTTCATTTCAGCATTCCAAAAGGTGATTGATCCGTCCTGTGTGGTCACCTTATCCTGCAGCTTTTTCTCCTCTGGAGACGGGGCTTGAGCTGGAGGAGCACAAGCCATGCCTTGATAAACCTGCAGCTTTTTCATTTGTTGGAACAGGTAGCCGCGAAACTGGCCTTTTGACATGGACCAGCGTGGAGCCGTTAAAAGGTGGGCCGGGGTATCGGTGGTAAGTCGTATGATGGGTAACGCGGCGGGTATCAGTGGAAGGAGGTGGAGCAGGATATCGATATACTCATGTTCTGAAAAGAGTGGAAACGGTTGTTCCAGGAATTGTCGTTCCAGTTCGGTTTCTTTGATTATATGGAGATTATGGAGTTTGAGGGCGTTAATGGGCAGAGCACAGACAGTCTTCACTGTTTCTTTATACTGAGTAAGCGTTTCCCCTGGAAGTCCAATTATCAGGTGAATTCCAACCTGCAATCCTGCTTTGTGGAGCCTGTTTATGGTTTTACGGCTTGTGTTCCAGTCATGACCACGATTGATCTGGTTAAGCGTTTGATCGTGTACAGTTTGAACTCCTAACTCCACCCATACGTCCAGCCGCTTGTTGAGCTCTTGTAAGTAGGTAAGGACGTTTTCTGAGATACAATCCGGGCGAGTGCCAAACGTAATCGCATGAAATTGCTGCTCTTTACATATTTCATGAACCAATAGTTGCAGTTGCCTGGAAGAGCCAAAAGTTGCAGTATATGCTTGCAGATAGGCCATGAAAGCCTTGGCATTGTAGCGCTTTTGGGCAAAGGTCACGCCAGCTTGCACCTGCTTGCCAATATCCTGGGTGTCCTTCAGTTGCACTGCACGTGCACCATCTTCCGGACAAAAGGTGCAACCACCAGAGCCATCTGGCTTGCGATGAGGGCAACCAGCACCAACATCAAGAGGCACCCTGTGGAGCACTTCTCCATAGCGGCTGCGCAGGTAATCCCTGTATTCAAATATGAGTGGTTGAGACATTTGTGCAGGAAATTAAAACAAAAAAGGGGTTAAGTCAAATTGACCTAACCCCTTGGTATTACTGGCGCGCCAGGGAAGATTCGAACTCCCGACCTACGGATTCGTAGTCCGGCACTCTATCCAGCTGAGCTACTGGCGCTTTAGTGGACGCCTTATATACTCTGAAATGACATGATGTGCAAGGTTTTTTGATAGATTTATTCAGATGCTCATGATTCCATCTACCAACCCTCTATTGATCAGGAGTCGCCTGTGTTTTTGAAAAATTCAATATGGTTGTCATTGGGTTTCATATCGACAATGGGGTGAATCTCTATGTGAGCATGATGCTTTGTTTCTAACTCGCTGAGTTCATGGCGTTTTTTGTTGAGCAGGTACTGCGCGACTTCAAGGGGCAGCTTGCAGTCAACCTTGTCAACTTTCTTGCGGCTGATCCCGGTCTGAATTCTGCGCAGGTAATAGAGTGCCTGGGTTTCCACTGATCGTATCACCCCTCTCCCCTGACAGTGTGGGCACGACTTGTAACTGGCTTTTTCAATGGGCGCCCCCATCTTTTGCCGCGAAATCTGCATCAGGCCAAAACGAGATATTTTGCTGGTATCAACCTTGGCCTTATCCCGCTTCATGCTTGCTCGAACTTCCTTTTCCACTTCCCGAATGTGCTTCTTGTTTCTCATATCAATGAAGTCAATCACAATGAGGCCACCGAGATCGCGGAGACGTAATTGTCTGCAAAGTTCACGGGCCGCTTCCATGTTCGCCAGAAAGATGGTTTCTTCAAAATCAGCGTTTTTTGAAGTACGCCCTGAGTTGACGTCAATGGCAACAAGAGCTTCTGTGGGGTCTATAACAATGGAGCCACCTGATGGTAAGGTAACCTGGGGCTTGAAGATAGATTCGATCTGCTCTTCAATGTTGAACTGATTGAAAATTGGTTTTGCACCACGGTGCATTTTAATGTTGATATTGCGTTGCTTGGCAGGCAACAGCTTAACAAAATTTTTAACCCGATCATGGGACTTGTCTGTGTCAACAGTTATCTCTTTAATGCTGGGAGTAAAGTGATCGCGCAAAAAGCGGGTTACAGTATCCTCGTCTTCATAAATCAAGGCGGGAGCATTTTGTGTTTGACCGTTGGATTTGATCTCCTCCCATAATAAGAGCAGGAAGCGAAGATCTTTTTGCAGGGCCCGTTTAGTGATATCAACGCTGGCGGTACGGATGATATAACCGATACCCTCAGGGATGTGAAATGTGCTCATCATTTCGCGCAACTTTTCCCTGCGCTCTTCCCCTGTGATTTTTCGTGAAATTCCTGAACTATCACTGCCTGGCATCAAAACAAGACAACGTCCTGGCAGGGAAAGATACGTGGTAATGTTTGCGCCCTTATTACCTGTTACTTCTTTGACGACTTGAACCAAAACCTCCTGTCCCCTCTTGACCACATCCTCAATTTTGAGTTTTTTCCACTGATGTTGGGCAATAAATTGGCGATTTTGTTCACTGACGTCTTGGCGGAAATATTCTGGATGAATTTCACTGAAAGGGAGAAACGCATTTCTTCCAGTACCGATATCAACAAAGGCAGCCTGCAGGTTAGGCTCAATGGAAACTATGGTACCTTTGTAGATGTTGTTTTTGGTGCGCTCACGAGATACCGTGGTTACGTGGAAGGACTCAAGCTTGCCATCTTCAATCAGAGCGATCCTGCATTCTTCAGGCTCTTCGGCGTTAATCAGTAATCTGGCAGGAGGTGTGGGTTCCGGGGCACTTCCTTCCTCGGCTTTTTTGTCCTGCTTGGGCTTGGTTTTTTTCCCTTTATTTTGACGGGAAGAGGACTTTTTCTGTTTTTGCCCTGTGGAGCCTGAAAGCTCAGTTTCGGTGGTGTTGACCTCAAGTTCAATTGCATCCGGCGAGGGCTTTTCATGGTTGGCAGTTGGTTCTCCTTCACTTTCAGGAGCTTCTTCCTGCGGAGATGAATCTACCGGCAACTGCTGGTCATCAGGTTCTGAGGGATCTGATGGGGCTTCTTCTACTTCAGGGACTGAGGATTTTTGTGTGGCAGGTTCAATAGGATCCGGCGCATCTTTTTGAGCTGTTGCACCCTGAGAAGAACTTTTTTTGTTGGGCAGATTTCCAATGCTTTTCCACCATGCTCCGGTGGAGGCTTTTCTTATTGAGGTTTTTTTCTTTGGTTCATTTGTTTTGTCTTCGTCTGTCATTGTATATCCTGATGTGTTGACAAACTGAAGCTACTTGAGCAGGCAATAAGAGAGGGCAGGGATGCGTAATTGGGATTCTCTTTATAGATGTGTTTTCTTTCACGAAATGATTTCTGCTTCTGAGTTCCGCTCGTACAAAAGGATGACCAGGGTGAACCTTAAGTTCACATTCGTAACCTGTAACAGTGCCCTTTAATTCCAATCCCTGAAATCTTCAACCATGTAATAATAGGGCGTATTGTACGCGAACACACATCAAGCTTGTTTCAAGACATCAGCTTGTTTTAATTATCAATTACTGCCTGGTGAGCATGTTGTGTGTCACCTCTGTTCCAACGCAGCATTGAGTACATTTTTGGCTGACCTGGTTCTTGCCAGCCACCTTTGACTATACAGTATAAAATGACACCCAGTTTAACTGACTGTACTTTATACATAAATTTTGTAATCTCTTGCTTCCCGAAGCACGCTTGCCACTCTTTTCCCCATGGTGCAAAAACGCTCTGCAAAACAGATAGTAGTTACGGGTAAGTGCAAATGGAGCAACGCTTTTTACGTGAATAGGTAAAGAGCTTGTGGCGCTGTTTTGCTCAAAGGAGAGAATGTAAATTCATTAGCAGCTGACATAAAAACTGTCTGCTGTTTATCTACTTTTATAAACAGCAGTTTTTTAAACTATATTCAATGGCTGTGCAAGCCAATTCTACGGATTTATCTTGACACAAATTGGCCGTACGCGTACATTTTGAAAGATGAGGATGTGTTCATAACCTGTAGAGAATGCAGAGTAACTTAAGACAAATTTCCTTTGGTTTCTGCATTAATCAGTTCTGCTAATCCCTGTTAGGTTGCCGGTAGCGCAATCTACATCATCTTTCATTTATCAAAAGGAGCGGGTCGAGGTGAAACAACGTATTTATATGCCCCCGATCACAATCTTTTTAGGCCTTTTTTCTATCCTGAGTTTCTGTTGTATCGTTGCTGCTCATGGAGCTGAATCTGTCGATGCCCTGCAATGGGACTTAACCGCAGATAAATTAATCCGTTACGAGAATCCACCTGCAGTTATCGCCGAAGGTAATGTCGTTCTTGAAAAGAAGAAAACAGTTACTCGCAAGACAAAAGAAGACACCAGTGATTGGAGTGATCTCCTGGGAGAAGATGCGGATTCAAGCGATAAAAGGGATTCCGGAGCTCGGTCTGAAGGTCAAGAACCAGGTGCAGGGAATGGGCAAGAAAAGGCAACAATAGCAAAAGTATTAACCACCATTAAAGCTGATTGGATGGTGTATGATGCTGACCTGGGGCGTATTAAGGCGCGCGGTAATCTTCTTATTGATGTTGGTCCGGACCAGCTTGCAGCGGAGTCTGGAATTGTGGAGCTAGAGCAGGAAACCGGCATCTTTGAAAACGCTACCATAATTCGCCAGTATAAGGACATGCACCTTGAAGGGCGTGTGATTGAAAAGACCGGGGACCTGACCTACCACATAGAAGATGGGTGGATCATTACCTGTAAGCTCAAGGATGGTGAAACGCCTCCATGGAGCTTTGCTGTTGCAGATGCTGAAATTACCGATGGTGGATATGCGTTTTTAAAGCATGCCACTTTTCGAATTAAAGGGGTACCAGTTCTCTACACCCCATATATGATCCTGCCAGCCAAGCGAAAGCGCCAGACTGGTTTTCTGTTTCCATCCATTTCCAAATCGGATCAAGGTGGTGTGGGGGTAGAGCTGCCATTTTTTATCAATCTTTCTCCTAGCAGTGATATAACGCTTTACCCGCAATACATAGCTGACAGGGGGCTCATGCTGGGTGGTGAGTTCAGGTATGTTGTTGATTCCTTTGATAAAGGGATCATCATGGCCAATTATCTTTCTGATGACCTGAGTGACCCTTCCCAAACCGACTATTATAACGACACAGGGTATACCCACACCAATCAGGATCGATACTGGATCAGAGCCAAGGCAGATCAGGACGTAGGGAAATGGACAGCTCGTCTGGATATTGATCTTGTTTCAGATAAAGATTACCTGGATGAATTCAATACTGGTCTAACAGGTTTTACCACCAGTAATAACCGCTTTAAGGACGTTTTCGGTCGTGGATTTCAAGGAAAAACAATAAACTATAGAAAAAATTCACTTGAGGTTCTTCGCTCGTTTACTAATGGCTCGTCCTTACAGGGGGAACTCCTTTTGTATGATGACCTCAATGACCCGGACAGTGTGCCATCCCGGTTGTGGAAGTTGCCCTCTCTTTCCTACACTGGTCTTGTACCCTTGTATGAGGGCAGTGATATCGACTTATCCTGGGACGCCGATTATGTACATTACTGGCGTGAGAGCGGGGTAGGAGCCCATCGTTTTGATATTCATCCGCAACTGTCAATGGGGATTCCACTGAGTACATACCTGGAGACCACCGTAGGTGTTGGAGTTCGTGATACATTTTATGCCATCAATGTCAATGGCGATGAAAATGATGCAAATGTTAATCCGAGTGGTTTCTCCAGTGGCGATTCTGAAAACCGGTTGCTTTTTGATTTCAATGCTGAGGTCGGCTCAACCATGATTGGTGATTTCAGTATTCATGCAGGAAACGTCAATGGATGGAGCCACATTTTTCGCCCCTATATTTCTTATGCGTATGTCTCCGATGATGATCAGAATGACCTGCCGGATTTTGACTCCGTTGACAGGATAGGGGATAAGAATGTTGTCTACTTAGGGTTTGACAACTTTTTTGATATATCCGGCGAACGTAATGGGAATGCGTTTGAACGGAGATACGGGTTTTTTAAAATAAAGCAAGGGTATGATTTTAGAAGTGAGCAGTCTGACACCCCGCTCACCGACATTGATATTGAATTAGGATACTATCCAACAGAAAAAATCCGGTTAACGTATACCACCGATATCGATGTATATAGTGAAGGAGCCTATGCCCATACAGTGGAAGCTGATTTCAAAAGCGATAGGGGGGATAGGCTGTCTGCAGATTATACATTGAATACAACAACGGATACCAATTCCATCAGTTTGGATACCTGGTTAGTATTGCCATATAATTTTTTTGTCGGTTATGGTATAGAACGCTCTCTTGAAGATGAAGTAACAGTGGAAGAAAATATCCGCTTTTTGTATCAACCGGCCTGTTGGTCTGTTGAGTTTCTCTCCCACAAGACTGAATATGACCAGACGTACCTGATCATGTTCCGCCTGGCAAACATTGGCAATTCCCTTGGGCTTAACCTGCCAGGATCGTAAAGAGGTAAATAAGGTAGTTTCCGTGCTGCAGTACATTGATGTATTTAACGGTGATGCAGATGGTATCTGTGCGTTACATCAGCTACGGCTGGCTGAACCAAGACCTGATGCCCAGCTGGTTACAGGGGTGAAGCGCGATATTCTGCTCTTACAACAAGTAGCTGGAGCACTGGATGCGCAGATAACTGTGCTCGACATATCCTTTGACAGAAACCGCAATGAAGTGGAGCAACTGCTCAAGCAGGGCAACACCATCACCTATATTGATCACCATTTTAGCGGAGATCTTCCCTCCTCTCCTGACCTCACAACCCATATTGATCCAGCCCCGGAAACCTGTACTTCCTTGATTGTTGATCAAGTTGTAGGCAATGCTTTCACTCCATGGGCTATAGCAGGAGCGTTTGGAGATAACCTTGATGAAGTTGCTACGCAAAAAGGCAAAATACTCTGCTTGTCTGAAAAAGAAATAGGCAAGCTGCGTACCATTGGACAGATGCTGAATTACAATGGATATGGGATGAGCGTGGAAGATTTGCATTTCCCCCCGGCTCTCTTGTACCAGGAGGTCCATCAGCACAGTGACCCTTTTGCGTTTTTTGATACTTCGGAAACGTTGGCTCAATTGATTGAGGGCTATAGAGCTGATATGGAGCGTGCCTTACAGCTTGTACCAATAAAAGATACAAAGGTGGCAACAGTATACTTACTGCCCAGGGCAACCTGGGCCAGGCGGGTGGTTGGCGTTTTTTCCAACCAGAAGGCACGCGAGTTCAAAGGAAAGGCCCATGCCACTCTGCTGGTTAATGACGATGGCAGCTATCGGGTCAGTGTTCGTGCTCCGTTGAGCAACCGAAGCGGTGCCGACATACTGTGCAGGAAGTTTCCTACCGGTGGCGGAAGAGCGGCAGCAGCAGGAATTAACAGACTTCCTGCTGATATGCTGAACCACTTTCTTGCAACCTTCACCGCTTTTTTTCAAGAGGCGTCCTCTCAGGGATAAAAAATACCCCTTTGCATATTGCCTCGTTTTTATGCGTTTTTTCCTGGTTAAGTGATTATGCAAACCTCATGTATCAGGCTTTTTTCCCTGCTTGTATTGGTGCTGTTCTGTATCCATGGGTGCAGTACAAAGCCGCTGTTCGTTAAGCTTAGCCCTTCCCAGTACCCGGTTTTTGCTGATGATGTGGCGTATAAAGATATACAGCAGGCAGTAGAACGCAGCGTAGCCTACCTCAACACCTTACCCGCTTCCACCAGCTACCACATTGGTGAGCTGGAGTGTAGTGTTGCCGACCTTATTACAACCCATGAACGCTTTCTTCACGATTTGAATGGAGTCAATGATGTCGGGCAATTAGGGGTGATTATCACAAATCATTTTGACGTCTTCCAGGCACGTGGAGTGTCCGGTTGTAACCCTGAGAAAAATATGCTGGTTACCAGCTATTACCAGCCTGTGTTTGAGGGGAGTCTTTCACAAACAAAACAATATCAATATCCGCTATACAAAGTCCCCCAAGACCTGGTGGTGCAGCAACAGAACAAAAAGCGCATAGTGAGACGTCTTGTAGACGGGCAATTGGTGTCCTACTGGTCACGACGGGACATTGAAGAAGGCAAACACCTAGCCGGACAAGAACTTGTGTGGCTTAAAAGCCCTGTAGATGCGTTCTTTCTTCATGTTCAAGGTTCCGGGATTATTGAACTGCCGGACGGGACCACTCGCGCTGTCCGCTATGGTGGGAAAAATGGGCTGGAATATAAAAGCATTGGTAAATATATGGTGGAGCAGGGGATGATTACCCTGGAAGAAGCCAGTCTTGAGACCATTCGAGCATACCTTGAGAGCCACCCGCAAGAGCAAGACACGATATTACATCACAACCCATCCTACATTTTTTTTGAGTGGGGCAGTACGGAAAATGCGGTGGGAAGTATGGGGCAGGCGTTAACACCTGGCAGGTCGGTTGCTGCTGATAAAGAGGTCTTTCCCCTTGGAGCACTTGCCTTTTTGCGTACCAGAATACCTGCTGCAAACAGCGATGAAGTGCAATGGCAGCCAATGGATCGCTTTGTGACTGTTCAGGACACCGGTTCGGCTATACAAGGTCCTGGCAGGGTGGATCTGTTTTGGGGAACAGGTGCAGCTGCTGGCCGGGCTGCGGGGATGATGAAGGAGCAGGGAACGTTGTATATCTTGCTCAAAAAAGCAGAGGATGGGCATGAGTAGTATTGATAGCTCTGGTATCGTAACCCTGATCACCGACTTTGGGCTTACAGACCCCTATGTTGGGCAGCTCAAAGGTGCCTTGCTCAGCAGCTCCACAAAAGTAACCATTGTAGACCTTACCCACTCTATTGCTCCACACGATATCCCAGCCGCAGCACAAACACTTTTTTCAAGTTTTCAGTTCTTTCCTGCCGGCACCGTGCATCTCACTGTTGTTGATCCGGGAGTCGGCAGCACGCGAAAAATTTTGGCTGCTACAGGAGCTGGCCATTATTTCATTGCGCCTGATAATGGTATTTTTACCATCCTCTTGAAGCAGAATATCATTGAGGACGTGTATCAGATTACTCTTGAGCCTGGAGCAAGAAGCACGACCTTTCATGGCCGGGATATTATGGCTCCTGTTGCAGCACTTTTGGCAAAAGGGGAGCGGTTGTCAGCGGTTGGTGTTCCCATAATAAAGGATCAATGTACAACAGTCGCCTTACCGGGATTTGTTGAACAGGAAGATCACGTGATTGCCCAGGTTATTCGGGTGGATCACTTTGGCAACCTGCGTATCTCCATCAAAAAGAGTGATCTGGACAGGATCGGAGCGGCTCAATCTCAAATGAGGATTGCCATCAGCGGGATGGAAATAGCAGGTCTGTCAGCTACATACAGCTCACAAGAAACCGGCAGTCTTTGTGCTCTTTTTGACAGTGATGGATTTCTTGAAGTTGCCATTAATCAGGGAAGTGCAGCAGAAATACTCCCTGCTCAACTCGGTGATCAGGTAACGCTCTGGTTTAGCAGGTAACCCTACCCGCGTAACTGCTTAAATCGCTCCCAGAAATCTGGAAAGGATTTTTTTACACAGGTTTCACCGGAAATTTTTACTCCAGGTATACGTAAGCCAGCCACTCCAAAACACATGGCCATACGATGATCATCGTAGGTCTCAAGCGCGTCACCTGTATATGGCGCATAGTCAGCCTTACCGTGGATAATCATCCGTGCTGGCTCTTCTTCTATGGCCACACCCAGCTTACGCAGCTCAGTCACCACAGCTGAGATACGGTCACATTCTTTAATCCGGAGGTGGGCAATGTTATTGATGGTGGTGGTTCCTTGAGCAAAGGCAGCAGTCACAGCAAGGGTTGGAGCGACGTCTGGCATATCCCCCATATCCACCTCAATACCGGTCAGGGTGTCTGGCCCACTTACCGAGAGCCCACCATCTTTCTGGGAAACCTCGCAACCCATCCGTGCCAGCAGTGCGACCAGTTTGGCGTCACCTTGGAGTGATGGGACAGGAACATTTGCTACGGTAACAGTCCCACCTGTAATTGCTGCTGCCGCCCAAAAATAAGAGGCGCCGGAGGCATCCCCTTCGATGAGATATTTTTGCCCCTGATATCTTCCCTGGGGAATACGGAAAAAGTTGAGCCGTGGAGCTGCCTCAACCCGGATACCGAAATCAGCCATCACAGCCAGGGTCATTGCAACATAGGGTTGGGACATGACCTCACCCAGCACCTCAAGCTCTGCTGGAGCTCCAGCATACGGGGATACAAGCAGGAGGGAGGAGAGGTACTGGCTGGATTTTCCTTCGGGTAAAACAGTTTTCCCCCCGCAAATCCCCTTGGCATCAACGGTGATTGGAGGACAACCATTTTGGGCATCACTTTTGATATCTACTTTCCAGCCCTGGAGCGCTTCCATAAGAGGGAGAATCGGGCGTTCAGCCATGCGGTCGCTCCCTGTAATTTGGAAAGTGCCGTTCCCAAGAGCAACAACAGAGGTGAGAAAACGGGTCGCTGTGCCGTTATTGCCAAGATAAATGGGATCAGCAGGTGTGGCAATACTCCCGCCGCTTCCTTGAACAACCCATTGATCAGGATTGTGATCAATGATCTCAACGCCCATGGAGCGTAAAGCGCCAATGGTGTACGCAGTATCTTCGCTTGCCAGTGGACCGAATAAGGTGGACTCACCCTCTGCAAGTGCCGCAGCAATTAATGCGCGTTGGGTGAGGCTTTTCGAGCCAGGAACAGTAATGACTGCATCGATGTTTGAGAGTGGAGTGATTTCAATCATAATACCTGTGGTGGGGAAAAGAAAAATAGGTGAGTTAGGTTACCAGAGCTTCAACCCAGCGCAGTAACCAGTGCTTTGCGCATGACTTCCATGGGTGCTGTGTGACCAGTCCAAATTCTAAACTGTTCAGCTCCCTGGAAAAGGAGCATATCAAGCCCGTCTATCACAGCGCAACCACATGCTTTGGCCTCATGGAGCAGCTTGGTTTCCAGTGGGGCATAGACAATATCCATCACCACCTTGTATTGGCTGAGCAGGTGTGGAGCAACAGGGCAGTGATTGATATTGGGGGCCATACCAACGGTGGTGGTGTTAATAAGTATTTCTGCACCAACATCATCAATCTCGTCAAGTCCAAGAGCTGCACAGTGCAGCTCTTTACCCAGTGCTACAGCTTTTGCTTTTGTACGGTTGGCAATAACGACTGTTGCCCCGACTTTTTGCAGGCCAAACGCCACCGCTTTTGCTGCACCACCAGCACCGAGTACAAGGGCAGAGGCGCCGTGAAGTTCAGTCACCTGAGCCAATGCTGCATTGGAACCAATCCAGTCAGTGTTGGTACCTTGCACTGCGATACTACCATCACTTAATTTTGTAAAGGTCAGGGTATTAACCGCTCCGATTGCTCTGGCAGTGGCATCAATACTGTCAAGGTAGGGAATGACCTCTTCCTTAAAGGGGACTGTTACCGAAACCCCTCTAAACCCGATACTTTTCAGTCCGCTCAGAGCAGCCCCAAGATCCTTAGGTGCCATGGGCACATACACATTATTTAAACCCAGATGGGTAAAGGCTGCGTTGTGCATAATCGGGCTTAAGGAATGCTCAACCGGATTGCCAAGTATACCAAAAAGGGTTGTTTTGCCGTTAATGTGCATGGTGCTCAAAAAGGGTTATCAGGGAATGGAGGTGATCAACAGAGAGCTGACCAGGAGCAGTGGCAGTCTCACTGTTGATGGCAGCGTATGACATGAACCCACCCAGGTACAAGGTAGAAAAACGGCTGATTTGCCCGGCCTCTCCCATGCAAAAGGTCGAAAGGGGGAAGTTGCTGTCTTGAGCGAGCGAGAGCAGCGTAAGTGTTTGGCGAACATCTTTAGCGCTTTTCGCGGTGGTGATAATTTTACCCGCATAAGCACCGGTTTGGATCAGGTCTTCCAGGGTTTGTATAAGCACTTCTGGTGATGGGGTTTCCTGAAAATTATGCTGGGATACAATGACCTTGGCCCCTGCATTCTGGCAGGCTGCAATGCATTTTTGGCGTAATGTATGTTCAGTTTTGAGTTCGATATCCACATAGGTTGCACCCTTTTGGGCAGCTGATATCAAGGGCTGTATCCGGTTCTGTTCGTTTCCAGCAAATTTTCCACCTTCCCATGAGGGACGGTTAGTGAACAGGGACGGGAGTTGGCCAGCAGCTTCCAGGCACCCATCTATATCTGGATCGGTCATAAGGTCCAGCCGTACCTCCACCACATCAATCTTATCTGCGCATTTTGAGAGCTTCTGAGCAAGGTCAGCAGGAGTCTTTTCAGCAGTGGCTGCGCACACCAGTCCTCTTGTTGGTCCCATCATTATCCACCGAGCTGTAAAGAACCGATGATGGCATTAACATCAGTTTCATCATGGGCCTTCAGGTACTCCAAAATACCATTTGCTACTGTATCTGCGGCAGATGGCTCAAAAAAGTTGGCAGTACCAAGTTGCACAGCAGTTGCACCTGCTATGAGGAATTCAATGGCATCTTCAGCCGTAGAAATCCCTCCGATTCCAATAACCGGAACCGAGACGTTGCTGGCGACCTGCCACACCATCCGCAGTGCAACAGGCTTTATGGCAGGGCCTGATAACCCACCGATCACATTGGCGAGTACAGGACGCCTGGTTTGGGCATTGATTGCCATGCCGATGAGGGTGTTGATCAGTGAGATCGCATCAGCTCCACCATCTTCAACAGCCTTTGCCATGGTTACAATATCTGTAACATTGGGTGATAGCTTGACAATGACCGGGAGCGAAGATGTCTCCTTGACCGCTCTGGTAACCGCCCGGGCCATCTCAGGGACTGTACCAAAGGCGACGCCGCCTTTTTTTACGTTGGGGCAGGAGATATTTACCTCAAGGCCGTCAATCCCCGCGTGCTCGGAGAGTTTGCCGGCAAGGTATGCATACTCCTCTATGGAGTCTCCTAAAATGTTAACCAGCACCTTGCATTTGATGGATCGGAGAAAGGGAAGTTTTTCTTTTACGAACCGCTCAAAACCAACATTCTCAAGCCCAATGGCATTGAGCATGCCGCAAGGCGTTTCCACTATTCTCTGGGGCGGATTACCTTTACGTGGCTCCATGGAGATGCCTTTGACGACAATACCGCCAATGGCATCAAGATCAACAAACTGATGGTACTCAATACCGTAGCCAAAAGTCCCGGATGCGGTCATCACCGGGTTTTCAAGCGCAATGCCGCCAATATCTACGCCAAGATTGATCTGTTCCATATCCATTACCGCACCCATTGAATTTGAGTGGCATCAAACACCGGCCCATGTTTACACACATGAAGGTAGGTTGCATCATGACCATGCACGGTACAGCCAAGACAGGCTCCTAGTCCGCAGGCCATGTGAGTTTCCAGGGAGCTTTGACAGGGAATAGCAGCGACTGCACAAAGCTGTGCAACCTTTGCCATAAGTGGTGTGGGACCACAGACACACACTTCGTCCACTTCGGTCAAAAGTGGCGGAAGAAGTTCACTCACATATCCGCAGTGTCCCAGGCTGCCATCGTCTGTGGAAACCTGTGGATTACATCCCAGTACATTGAAATCACCAATGAGTGGATGTAACTCTTCAGCAGTTTGGGCTCCAAGCAGAATGGAAGGCGGAACGTTTTCATATTCCTGGAGCTGCCGGGCAAGAAATAGAAGAGGCGCTATACCCATTCCCCCGCCAATGAGACAATATCGTTTATTTCCGTTATAGTGAAAGTTGTTGCCCATGGGGCCAACCAAATCTACAGCTTGACCAGCCTGGATAGCGCCAAGCAGCATTGTACCCTTCCCAATAGCTTTAAAAAGCAGCACAATGGTTTCCTTGTCTGGCCGATCATGGATGGAAAAAGGACGTCTCAGTAAAGGGTCAAAACCGGCTGTGGTTTTCACCATCACAAATTGGCCAGGTTTGGCTTTGCGAGCAATCTGTGGTGCTGTGAGGGTAAGTCGAAAAATATCTTCAGTAAGTTGATCAATGGATTGAAGGCAAGTCTGTTCCTGTAAAGCTGGCATGATGGGTATCAGGTTACAACCAATTGAGGATTATGGAGAAAAAATGATTATTATCTTTTAAGCACAGCGCTCATAGCGATACTATGTACTACAAAGTCAAAAAGAAAACAATTATGGAGGGGGTAACCCAATGGAGATAACCATGTTTGCAATCATGCTCCTGTTTGGAGCGGTTGTGGGATCTTTTTTAAATGTCGTGATACTGCGTTTGCCCGAAGAGGGTTCCTCCATAGTGTATCCTGGTTCCCACTGTCCGTTGTGCAAGGCACCAATTCATTGGTACGATAACATTCCCATTGTCAGTTATGTGGTTCTTCTTCGTGGAAAATGCAGAAGCTGCAAGACAGGAATTTCATTCCAATACCCACTGGTTGAGCTGAGCATGGCACTCTTGACTGGAGCAGCATTTCATCGCTTTGATTTGAGCTTTGATCTCTTTTACTACTTCCTGTTTTTAGCAGCGCTGTTAGTTATCATCTTTATTGACCTGAAACACCAGATTATCCCTGATGTTCTCAGTCTTCCTGGAATTATCATTGGTTTTGGAGGGGCGTTTTTTGCCGCCAATGTGAGCTGGTTAGAATCCCTTATTGGGTTGCTGGCAGGTGGAGGTGTTCTTTATCTGGTTGCTCTTGGGTATTACCTGGTCACCAAGCGCGACGGTATGGGTGGGGGGGATATCAAGCTGCTTGCAATGATTGGAGCCTTTCTTGGATGGAAGAGCTTACTGTATGTTCTCTTTTTCAGCTCATTTACTGGCAGTATAATTGGTGTAACCACAATGCTCATAAAGGGGAGTGGTAGCCAGCTTAAGATTCCTTTTGGCCCTTTTCTCTCACTTGGGGCCATTACCTATTTGTTTTTCAATGATCAGCTCATGCAGTTATGGAGCTGGTACCTGCAGTTCATGGCTGGTTAATTCAAGTTCGACTAGGTCGTAAGTATAGTATGCTTGCCAAGGGAGAACAAGCCGCCATAAATGGTCTGTTGCATTGGATGGGAGCTCACCCAACGGGTTTTTATCTTCCAGCTGTGAGCAGGTGCTTTGTGGTTGACAGTGAAACGCAAATCGCATATATCGGACATTGTTTATCTTATATATCTTCTTGGTGACGATATGCGACTAACAAGAGCTGCCGAGTACGCAGTACGATGCATGGTTTACCTGGCGAAAAAGGGACAGGGGAAGCTCGCGAGCAGGCAGGAAATTGCCTGCTCAGCAGATATCCCTGGTCATTTTTTAGCAAAAATTGCCCAGGATTTAGCCAAAGCCGGCTTAATTGAAATTCGTCAGGGGGCAAAAGGGGGCTTTATGCTCCTTAAAGCACCGGCAGACATCTCTCTACTCGAAGTGGTCGAAGTTATGATTGGCGAGATTTACCTCAACGATTGTATCGCAAGGCCTTCCAGTTGCACCGTCAGCTACAGTTGCGCAGTGCACCGGGTATGGGAGCGGGCCAGGGATCAGTTACGTCAAACCTTGCAAGAGGTTACCTTTGCACAACTGGTTAAAGAAGAGAGCTGTATATCTCTTTATCAGAGCGAGTTGGCTACCGCTACTTAACTTCTCGAATCATTGCAGCCACAGTTAATGTATTTTAAAAAAAATCATACTGCCTGGAGCAGATAATGGTGAAACTACGACCAATGCCTGTTAAAATTTTTCGTTTCTATTATGATGGCTTTCGTCGTATGACCGTGGGCAAAACCCTGTGGAAAATTATTTTTATCAAGCTTGTCATTATGTTCGGGGTGTTAAAGGTATTTTTTTTCCCGGATTTCTTGGCAACCAACTTTGCAACTGATAAAGAGAGAGCGGATCATGTCATTAGTGAGATGACCCGGTCTGCTCAATCACCCTCTACAAACCATAAAGGAGACCAGTTATGATCGAGAACTTTGACCTTGGTATGGTCAACTGGGCCAGGGCACAGTTTGCGCTTACTGCAATGTACCATTGGCTTTTTGTCCCCCTGACATTAGGGATTTCCTGGCTTTGTGCCTTTTTTCATTCCATTTACGTGAAAACCGGCAATGAAGAATGGAAACGGTTGACCAAATTTTGGATGAAGCTGTTTGGGATTAACTTTGCCATTGGTGTTGCCACTGGTATTATCATGGAATTTGAGTTTGGTACCAACTGGTCGAACTACTCGTGGATGGTGGGCGATATTTTTGGAGCGCCCCTTGCCATTGAAGGAATTGTGGCGTTCTTTTTAGAGGCCACCTTCTTTGCCGTAATGTTTTTTGGCTGGAACCGGGTGTCCAAAGGGTTCCACCTCTTTGCTACCTGGATGGTTGCAGTTGGATCCAATATGTCTGCGGTGTGGATTCTGATTGCCAACGCCTGGATGCAATATCCGGTGGGGCAGGCCTTTAATCCTGAAACTGCCCGTTTCGAGATGCAGTCGTTTACAGATGTGGCCTTTTCCCCCTATGCTGTAGACAAGTTCACCCACACCACCAGCTCATCCATGCTGGTTGCCTCCTTGTTTATCCTGTCTATCTCTTCCTGGTATCTGTTTAAGGGGCGTCATGTGATTATGGCAAAGCGCTCCATTGTGGTTGCTTCTATCTTTGGCCTTGTTGCCTCTGTTTTCGTCATTTTTAATGGCGATGAGTCTGCGTACCGGATCGCTGAGGTGCAGCCCATGAAGCTTGCAGCCTTTGAAGGTCTGTGGGAAGGCGAGGAAAATGCCGGGCTTGTGGCGCTTGGCATCGTCAACCCGGACAAGCGGGTAGACAATGATGAAGAAGCCTTTAGCATGGAGTTACGTATTCCTTTCCTGTTATCGCTTATGGCAAACCGCTCCTTTGGTTCCTTTGTTCCAGGTATCAAGGATCTGGTATACGGAAATGAGGAGCACGGTATCCTGGGCGCAAACAAAAAGATGGAGCGTGGAAAGATAGCGGTATCTGAGCTGGAGGCCTATAAAAAGGCCATGAAAGAAGGAAATCAGGAGGGTGCTGAGAAACACCTGGCCGTCTTTAATGAGCATAAAGAATATATTGGTTACGGCTTGTTGGAAAAACCAGAAGATACGGTTCCTCCGGTTGGAGTCTCGTTTAACGCTTTTCATATCATGGTAGGGTTAGGATCACTTTTTCCATTGATTTTCATTGCCTATCTGTACTTTAGCGTAAAAGGCACCCTGGAAAATAAAAAGCCGCTGCTGCTTGGTGGTACCACCCTGTTCATCCTTGGGCTGATTGCCTCCCAGGCTGGCTGGGTTGTAGCTGAAGTAGGGCGTCAGCCCTGGTCGATTCAGGGGATGTTACCTGTAAGTGTATCTGCCACGAATCTTACCTCAGGGACCATTCAGACAACATTTTACATGTTCCTGGCCTTGTTCACCTTGTTACTTTTGGCAGAAATCAGCATTATGGCTAAACAGGTCAGCATCGGGCCGGAGGAGGAATAACATGAACCTGATAGAAAATCTTGATTATGCAACTTTGCAGCATCTGTGGTGGCTGCTCTGTTCTGTGGTAGGCTCGCTTTTTCTTTTCCTCACCTTTGTGCAGGGAGGACAGAGTCTGCTGTGGCAGGTGGCTAAAACTGACACCGAAAAAGATTTGGTGATTAACTCCCTTGGTCGTAAATGGGAGCTGACCTTTACCACGCTGGTTCTTTTTGGTGGGGCGCTGTTTGCCTCTTTTCCTAAATTTTATTCCACCTCTTTTGGTGGTGCCTACTGGGTGTGGATTTTAATCCTGTTCACCTTTATCATCCAGGCGGTCAGCTATGAGTACCGTAAAAAGCCGCGTAATATTTTAGGCGCTACTGTGTATGAATTTTTTCTTTTTGTTAACGGTGCAGTAGGTATTCTGCTTATCGGTGCTGCTGTGGGGACGTTTTTCACTGGTTCCAATTTTGAGCTGAGTGGCTATAACTTTGTCACTTGGACCCATCCCTTCAGGGGGCTTGAAGCTGCACTGAGCCTCTCCTTATCCAGCGTGTTTAATATTTCGCTGGGGCTGTTCCTGGTATTCAATGCCCGGACCTTGGGCTCCATGTATCTCATAAATAACATTGAGTTGAGCGCTGTTCCTGAAATGGAAACCAGACTGCGTAAGGCTTGCTGGACCAACTTTGTCATGTCCCTGCCATTCTGCCTCTATGTGGTGGTTTCTCTGCTGCTGATGAAAGGTTTTGGCATTGTTGATGAGCATGGCACTATTGAGTTAGTGAAATTTAAGTATTTCTCAAACCTGCTTGCTAATCCCTGGCTGCTGCTGTTCCTTCTTGGTGGTCTTGTGCTGGTTATCCTTGGTGCCATGCGTACAGCAAAGACATCTTCCACCAAAGGTATCTGGTTTGGTGGGCTCGGTACCGTACTGGTAGGGCTTTGTGTGCTTATGCTGCCTGCATACAATAACACCGCGTTTTATCCATCCAAGACTGACTTACAATCCAGCTTGACCATTTATAACGCTTCTTCAAGCCCCTACACCCTGAAGGTGATGACGTACGTGGCGTTGGCCATTCCGTTTGTACTGGCCTACATTGTGTACGTTTGGTGGGCCATGGACAGGGGTAAGATGAAAATTGAAGATACTGGCGATCGTGCGGCGTACTAAAACGATGAAGACTAAGATTAGGAGATAAAATGATGAATACCTTCTTGTTACTGACATGGTGCGTTGTCATTGGGGCATCATATTTTTCGGCCTTGAGGCTCTTAAAAAAGCTGGACCTTCTGTAATGAACAATCTCTGTTCAATATGAAGGAACAAAGACAAAAGCCGCTCCTCATTGGAGCGGCTTTTGTCTTGTTATGTTTCTAAAACTCTAAACTGATTATTGAAATTGAATCATAACAAGTAATAACTATATAAAAATGATTAAGTTAGGGGAAATGACTAATGATTATTTTAAAAAATTTAAAGAAGTATCAATTAATAATTATGCTAAAGCATTATCAAAATCAAAAATAATCAGCTTGGGAGATGCTGAAATAATTTCAAAAAATGAATTTGATTCTTTGTTTAAAGAAGGATTGAACTCTAACCAATTTATCATAAAGAATCTTATATTGGGTGCTAAGGTTATAGGTTTTATATGGTATGAAGTTAATAATACAACAGCTCACATTTATGATATTTTTATCTACAAAAAATACCGCAATAAAGGCTATGGCAAAGAAACTTTGTTAAAGATTCAAAGTGAATTCAAAAATCAACATATCAAATACATCGAGTTAAATGTTTTTTCACATAATCAAAGGGCTATTGATTTTTACCAAAAACTAAATTTTAATGCTGAATGCTATACAATGATAAAAAAAATAACCTAACAAGTCGTTTCTCTTGCCGAGATAAATCCGAAACTTTGGGAGGTATATACATACTGAAATTGGTTGTCGCCACCCAGTGGCGATGTTTGTCAAGGTAGTTGTCACATTTTCCAATGTATTTTCGTTCTCATTAATGCCTGCAATGTACTCCGAAGTAGCAGTATGCGGCAATGGCGAAGAGGCGTCTCCGACGGGGCGCCGACAAACAGGCAGGCATCAGGCGGCCTGTTTGAGTTGTTCATCATTATTGCATTGATCTTTTTTGGTCGGATTCAGCCAAATTCCTCCAACTGGATCCCAGTTCCTCGTTGTCCTCCTTTGGGTTTCATTGAGAATACCATATCAAGTTTGTGACAACTACCCTAACAGAGGGGGCCCCTGAACTCAGCGTCACCCGGAACTTATCTGCAACGCATAAAGGCCACCTGCATGATAAGTGGAGTAGCAAAGGTGACCTGTTTATCTCCCCACTCAGAGTGGCCAATATTTACCCACTCTCCCTGTTCTGCCCACAGGTCATAACCATACCGCCAACCATTCCATCCCTCTGCACAGGAATATTCCTGCTTGGGGCCATAGTAGATAAATTGTAAATCCTCTTCTTCACCCTGTCTGGTTTGTCCAACCAGGATCAGGTCAGCTCCTTTGGCACCAGCTTCGCGGTAAAGAGTACGCTGTACTTCATTCCCCGAAAGATTGGGTGGAAGCACCGCAAGTGCTTCTGCAAAAACTCTGCACTGCCTGGGAACCTGGGTGTAATGAAAGGCAGTGGCAATTTTGGTGGTGGGGGAATACTCTTTGCCAGAGTAGGCTGTGGTATCTTTATCTCCGCAGCCGGAAAGCATGAGGAGTACAGCCGTGAAAAACAATAGACAGGTGCTTCGCAACATCTCTTCGCTCCATTGATCTTGAGTTTTTATAAGGAAAAGGCTAGGTTGCCTTTCTTTGTATCATTTCTAAAATACTATACTCTATACTTTAATTGCTGGAAAAGCCAATCAGAAGAGCAGGTATGTTGGCAAAAATGGGAAGAGTTGAACATGACAGCAGGGAAAAATCGGACAGGCGGCTACGCTGATCTTCTGTTACTGCTTGTGGCCTTGATTTGGGGATTTGGGTTTGTGGCACAGCGTGCCGGGATGGATCATGTCGGCCCCTACACCTTTAATGGGGTACGATTTATTTTAGGTGGCCTGTGCCTCATCCCCTTAGCAATGCGCAGGAGGAGGGAAACCAACCTGGGGAGTCAGTCAATGAGCAGTGTCCTAGCAGGATGTATTGCCGGGGTTGTCCTGTTTGCTGGAGCAACTTTACAGCAAGTTGGCCTGCAATACACCACAGCAGGTAAGGCAGGATTTATCACCGGGCTGTATGTGGTGCTTGTTCCGATTATTGGACTTTGTTTTGGTCAGAAAACCAATCGCGGCACCTGGATTGGAGCTATCCTCGCTGTTACAGGGCTTTACCTGCTTTCTATCCAGGGGGCCTTCACTATTGCCTTTGGTGATCTGCTGGAAGTCATTGGCGCTGTGTTCTGGGCCTGTCACGTGCTGGTATTGGGCTATCTGTCGCCGCGGACCTCGCCCATCCGGCTTGCCATGGTGCAGTTTTTTGTCTGCGGACTTTTCAGTCTTGGTGTGGCCGTGGTTGGTGAGCAGATTACTCTGGCCGGGATGCTTGAAGCAGCCATCCCGATTTTTTACGGTGGTGTCATCTCTGTGGGCGCAGGCTACACCCTGCAGGTGGTTGTGCAACGCAAAGCACACCCGGCCAATGCAGCAATCATCTTGAGCCTGGAATCACCCTTTGCTGCCCTTGGCGGCTGGATGATACTCAACGAGTATCTCTCCGGCCGTGGAATGGTGGGCTGTTTTCTGATGCTCGCAGGTATGCTTGTTTCTCAGCTATGGAATATGGAGAGATCTGTAGAAAGGATATCGCCTGACTAGCATACTGCTTCTGTAGAAATATACTGTGGATGGCTTGCTTTTTCTGGGTTGTCTGTGATTTACTTAAATCAGGATTAACTATTTATTTTAGTGGTGAAACTGTCCATGAGATATCGTATACCCTTGAACCTGTAGAGTATGTCTATGTTTAAATCTGCTGCAGCTGTCCCAACCGTGCTCGTTATAGAAGATGAAGTAACCCAGCAACGCCTTATGGAGGAGCAACTGAAAAAGCTTGGTATGAAGGTGGTGCTGGCAAGTAATGGCCAAGAAGGATTTGAGCTGTGGCAGGCAAATAAAAATGAGCTCCGGATTGTTATAACGGATTTGGTTATGCCGCTCATGGATGGGTTTAAGGTTGTTGAGGCCATCCGCAAGAATGATGGCCTGTGCACCTATATTATGGTGTTGACCAGGCTGGAAGACCGCGACTCGATACTTAAGGCCATGGAGGTCGGAGCGGATGATTTCGTTACCAAGCCGGTCATTATAGAAGAGTTAGCACTGCGCTTAAAAGGTGCAATACGTAAGCTGCGTTTACAGGAGAATCAGTTGCTGGTAAGTGGCATGGCAGCGTTAGCTGCTGAGCGGAGCGGGGAAAGTGAGGGGCATCTGGTGCGGACCAAGGAGTACTGCCATATCCTGGCAAAGGATATGCTGCAAAACAGCGAACTCCCCAAGCTCGTAAGCCAGTTTGCTGAAGATGTGGCCAATTTGAGTGTTCTCCACGATATCGGTAAGCAGCGTATTCCAGACAACTTGTTAAATAAAAAGGGGCAGTATTCTGCCCATGAATTTGAGCAGGTGAAATATCATACGACTCTTGGAGCTGAAATTATAGATGAGCTCTACAGTCAGAACGGCTCATCGTATTTGCTTTTAGCCCGTGATATAGTCCTTAATCATCACGAGCGTTGGGATGGCAAGGGATATCCACATGGACTGCAGGGCGAGGATATTTCACTGGCAGCACGCATAGTGGGATTTGCTGATGTGTATGACTCGTTACTTTCAAGAAAACCATACAAAGATCCAATGCCGCTTGAGCATGTGGAGAAGTATATCCAGGAGGAAAAAGGCAAACAGTTCGACCCGGCAGTGGTGGAATGCTATGAAAAAAATCGGGATGCTTTTCTGGAGGTTATGAATCGGTATCCTGATGGGTTATAATACTGTCGTTACAAGAGGGCGGCAGCTCTACCGCCCTTGCTAGCTTTCTGCTTTACTTTTCTTTATTTTCCATACACCAGGCATACGCATTCTGGAACATTTTCAGCCAGGGTGATACCTCCAGATCCTTCATCTCGGCAGGGAGGTAGTGGGCCTGCCAGGGGAGGAATGCGCGCTCTGGGTGCGGCATCATGGCCAGGTGGCGTCCATCTGGTGAGGATAAGCCTGCACATCCCTGGGGAGAACCATTGGGGTTAAAGGGGTAGGATTCTGTTGGCTGCCCATCATCGTCAACATATACCACAGGAACCAAGCCATCTGCCTGGACTTGGTTAAAAATATCCTGATCAGGGAAATGGAGCTTGCCTTCTCCGTGGTCCACATGAATACCAAAGGTCAGCCCTTCCATGCCCTGGAGCATGATTGCATTGCTTTTTTGGACTTTGACTGTTGTCCAGCGGGATTCAAAGCGACCTGAGGTGTTGTGGATAAACCGGGGTTGGCGCTCAGCACTTAAGCCCTGGAAAGGTACCCAACCAAGTAGTCCAAAGAGCTGGCAGCCGTTGCATATCCCCAGAGTGAAGGTGTCTGATCGTTCGTAAAAGCGTTGAAATTGGGTTTTCATCTTGTCATTAAACAGGATCGTTGCAGCCCATCCCTTAGCACTTTCCGGTACGTCGGCGTAGGAAAACCCCCCCACCGCAGCAAGGCCGCTGAAATCATCCAGAGTAATGGTGCCGCTGAGGAGATCATTCATACAAATATCCCACGGCTCAAACCCTGCAGCATAGAAAGCCGAGCTCATTTCGCGGTCAGAGTTGGAGCCCTCGTCACGCAGAATGGCTACCTTGGGTTTCTCCTGAGCGCTGAGAATCGCGGAAGCTGTTGGCTCAGGAGCATAAGGGACGCTGTATTGTGGTCCTTTCCGTGCATGGCTGTTCTGCTTTTCCTCATCAGCACAGGCCGGATTCACCTGAAGCCGCTCCAGTTGGTAGCTGGTCTCTTCCCACCAGCTTCGCAGGGTCAGCATATCTTCGTTGAGCACCTCCGTTCCATTGCAGGAGATGGAAACTGCCGTGTCAGTGGTAGTGGTGCCGATGGTCTGACCGGTGAGCTGGTGCGCAGCTAGAATATCGGTGACTTGCTGCACGTTTTCAGCTGTACACTCGATCACAGCACCTAACTCTTCAGCAAACAAGGTTTCAAGCGGTGAACCTGGGCTGTTTAGCTCCAGCTTGAGCCCGCAGTTGCCGCCAAATGCCATCTCAAGTACCGTGGTGATCAACCCACCATCACTGCGGTCGTGACCGGAAAGAAGCAGGTCTTTTTCCACACACTCCTGAAGAGCTGCAAATCCATTTTTCAATACAGTTGGATTCTCCAGGTCCGGGACAGTGTCGCCAAGCTGACCTAACACCTGGGCCAGGCCACTGCCTCCCAAACGGGTGTTCCCGTCAGCCAGATCAATAAAAAGCAGCGTGCTGCCCGGCTCCTTAATATCTGGAGTCACCACCTTGCGGATATCGCTCATGGCAGCGTATGCGGAGATAACCAGCTCGCGAGGTGATTTGACGATCTCGTCACCGACCATGGTTGCCATGGAAAGGCTGTCCTTACCGCCATCCACAGCCATACCTACCTCAATCATGGCTTCAGCCATTGCTTTGCAGGCATCGTGCAGGGCAGCGCCTTCACCTTCCAGCTTGGGTGCCCACATCCAGTTGGCCGAGCATTTAATCTGCTCAGGATCATCAATTTTAGCCCATACCAGGTTGGTCAGCGATTCTCCCACGGCCATGCGGGCTCCAGCTTCAGGATCAACCAGCATTTTGATTGGCTGCTCTCCTGCGGCTGTGGCGATTCCGGTAAGGGAAAAATGACTTTGAGCAACCACAGCCACATCACTTAAGGGCAGCTGTAATGGGCCACAACACTGCTGTTGCGCTATCAGCCCTGTTACAGCTCGGTCCACCTTGTTGGTCAGAAACCGTTTGGAACCAACGCTGACCAGGCTAAACACCTTGCGGATCGCATCACTAACAGTCAAATCATCGGGAATGGTTAAAGGGGTAAACTGGGCTGTGCTTCGGGTATCACGGAATTCTTTTTGCGGCAGCCCACCAAGCAGCTCGTTGATCTCAATATCCACCGGCGTAGAGCCATCTTGGGCATCATGGAGGATAAATCGCATGTCGTCGGTCACCTCGCCCAGCACCTCGCAAGCTACCTTTTCACGCCTGCAGATACGCTGAAACTGCTCGATATTCTGGGGGCTGATGAGAAAACCGCATCGCTCCTGGTACTCGGCCACATAGATCTCCAGTACGGACATGGTGGGGTCGCCCACATTGATATTGCGGATTTCCACCTTACCACCGGACTGCTCCACCAGCTCTTTGAGCACGTTGGCCGGTCCGCCAGCACCCTGGTCGTGAATCACATCGATCAGGGTTGTATCGCCCATCTCATTGCATGCACGGATAACGCGGTTCAGCTTCTGCTCCATCTCTGCGTCACCGCGCTGGACCGCATCAAAATCCAGGTCAGAAGCGTTTTCCCCCTGCATCATGGAAGATGCGGCACCGCCGCCAAATCCAACCCGGTAGGCAGGACCACCTGCCTGAACAATGAGCATGCCCTTTTTTGCTTCATCTTTTTCGCTCTGGCGATCATCGATCTGGCCAACACCAGCAGTGAACATGATGGGCTTGAGAAACCCCCACCGTTCGCCGTTATCCAAACGCAGGTCAAAGGAACGGGTAAATCCCTGGATCAGCGGCTCACCAAACTTGTTGCCATAGTCAGAGGCGCCGTTACTGGCTTCAATTTCAATCTCAAGCGCTGAGGCCAGGTTGTCCGGGCAGGGATAGGATGCTTCCCAGTCCATTGCATAGCCTGGGATATGCAGGTTACCCACACAGTATCCCGCTGTGCCAGCCATTACAAAACCACCCTTCCCTGTACCCTGTACGTCGCGGATACGTCCACCTGTCCCGGTTTCAGCACCAGGAAATGGAGCTACGCCAGTGGGGAAATTATGGGTCTCTGCGGTGAGCAATGGGTGGTAGGTCACTTCAGTTGTAGAGAGAGGAGACGGCTGGCCCGGTTGCTTGGGCAGCAGAGTAGTAAAGGTGTGGCCGCTGATAACACTGGAGTTGTCCTTAAAGGCTATAATCGATCCCTTGGGGTTGGCATCCAATGTGTCGGTGACCATCTGGAACAGGGTTTTCTCCTGCTCCTCTCCATCAATGATCTGCCTGCCGCGAAAGAAGCCATGGCGTGAATGCTCAGAGTTGGCATTGTTCAGATCCATGATCTCCACAATGGTGGGGTTGCGATCATGCTTTTGAACAAAATACTCGTAGTAGAAATTACGGTCCCACTCATCCATGGAAATACCAGGGATCTCCAGCAGACCATCCGGGCCCTTGGATTTGAGATCAATTTCATATACTGCCTCCGGTATGATCCCTGTCTCAAAGGTGGTCAATGGCTCAGGATAGACACACTCGGTCATCCGATCATGGTGAGCATCAATAAATTGCTGCAGTTCCACGCCTTCTGGAACCAGGTAACGGCGGGAGCGTTCAACCCGGGTGATAGAATCAAGTCCCACGGCCCTGCAAATGGAAACCATGTTGGATGACCAGGCTGTGGCAAAGTTGAGCCGCGGTCCGATTTCCACCACCCGCTCTCCAGCAAGAATGGGTGTGAGCGAGACCGTTTCCAGTAAAAAACCATCAGCTAAAATAAGGCGGAGTTTGTCCAGCTCGTCCTTGGTCAGCGTGCTATTGGATTCCACATTAAAACAATGGGTGAGGTCGTCCTGTATTGTACGATAAAGCTGTGTAACACGTGATCCCATGTCAGGTTCCTTTTACCGCTGTGTGGCGCGGGAGTATGAAATTATTGGTATAGTTAGGATGTGTATAAGGATACAACGGATACGCTGTAATTCCTGTGGAATACGAATTCCGTAGCCCTGTATTTATTCGCTGTGGATGTTGGCGTAAAGTCTTTTTTTCCTTCAGGCTCAGTCAGAAAGATGCCTGTGATGCTTTACCGCTCATTAGCGGTTAATGTAAAAATGCCCATCCCATTGTTCATCAAGTAGCTGAACACCAGAACGTTTAAGGGTGTCTTGTCCCAGCCCAAAAGTCGGGGTGGAAAAAAGGGGCATGGTTAGAGGTGAAAAAGGGCGGGTCTTTATGAATAATGGGCGCAATGCTTGGATGACGCTTAAACTCTTTTTCTAAAAATACTCTGATATCACGGCGGTTCCAGCCACGGGGATGGTCAAAGTTGCAGTACAGCGAGAGATCCCCATCGTCAAACGTTTCCACCTGCATGTTTCGTGCATCATCACCAAAAAGCGGCATATTGAAAATAGCCAAATTGAGGAAGGTAATTGCACTGTGGTTTCTGGCAGTGAAGTTCAGGGTGTCCAGTGCTTCGTTATAGGATTCAGCAGGTGTTCCAAAGAGCAGGTACACGTAGGTGGCAATGCCAGCGTGTTCAAGCGCGTGCAAAGCGTGAGTAACCAGTTCAAGGGATATACCTTTGTGCATGGAATCTAAAATGTGCTGATTGCCTGACTCAATCCCCAGCTTGAGCATTACACATCCTGATTTGCGTAAGTTTGTGCAAAAGGCTGGATCTGTGAGCTGTTTATTCACCCGTGCAAATCCATACCAGGGCACTTTGAGCGGGTTTGCGATCAACGATTGCATCAAGGCTGGGGAGATCGCGTTGTCTAAAAAGTGAACCAGAGTGGGGGCGTACTGTTCACACAGCTCGCTCACTTCCTGGATCACCCTTTTTGCTGGTGCGGGCAGATAACAGCTCCCTTCAGCCTTTTCCGGACAAAAAGAGCATTTATTCCAGTAGCATCCTGAGGAGGCAGCATAAGGGAGGGTAAGTCCCGGGGAAAGATAATACTCCAGCGGTAGACCGGTAAAATCCGGAGGTGCAGTTTGCTCGTAGCTCTTTGCCAGGATATTAAGCAACTGCGCTTCTCCCTGCCCGCCTATCCAGTGATCCACCAGGGGGGAAAAAGGATTACTCCATCCTGGTTGACTGCACCAAGAGGTAGCAAGCCCGCCACCCACCATGATCTGCACCTGGGGGAAATGTTTTCTCACAAAACCGATCATGGCAAAGGTGGTGTTAGCCTGACTCAGGTAGTTGAGGGAGAACCCCACCTGCTTGCATTCAAGCCGGGTAAGCACCTCTTCCAGCCGCTTCTTGAAATACGGAAAGTAGATGTTATGCTCAAAATGCGCTGCAGCAGCCAGGAGGTCTGCGCTGCGCACTGGAGAGTACTGCGTCTCCTGATAGTTTACTAAACTTATATCAGGCCCCTGTTTTGGGGTGCTCTGTTCGAGAACCCGGTTGAACTCCCGAACAATTCGCTGGTATGTATCACGGTTTTGATAGACCTCAGCAGTTTTGAGCGCTTGCAGGTTTCTGGTCCGGTTTTTTACCGCTCTCTTTGTCCAGGTGTCCTTGGGATTTTGCTCGAGACCTGCCAGGAAATAGAGCCCCTCGATGTTTGCATCAAGGAGATGACAATCCAGCCCATGTGCTTTGAGTGTCCCTGCCAGGCGAGCTATTCCGGCAGGGGGCTCACCCGGCTTTGCCACAGGTGGATAGATGAGGAGCATGGCAAGAAAACGTTACACAGATTCTCTTGTCTTGTGAAATACCACGTCTGGAAAGAGCTCCATGGTGTGAGATAAGCGCCATTGACCATCAGCCAGGTAGGAGAGGTGGCCTTCAGCATCAAAGGCCAGGTTGGCCTGGTTCTTTTTCTCAAAATCGCGTAACTGCTGCTTGTTTTCACTGCTGACCCAGCGAGCCAGGGAGAAATTCATGGGTTCATATTCCGCCTCAACTCCATATTCCGCTTTGAGCCTGGTCATGGTCACTTCAAACTGCAGTACCCCCACAGCACCAAGCACGTAATCATTACCAATGATGGGGCGGAAAAGCTGCACAGCCCCCTCTTCAGCCATCTGGATGAGCCCTTTTTGGAGTTGTTTGATTTTCAGCGGGTTTCTCAGGATAACGCGCTTGAAATGCTCAGGCGCGAAGTTGGGAATGCCAGTGAATTTCAGTTCTTCTTTTTCACTGAAGGTGTCACCAATTTTGATGGTGCCGTGGTTGTGAATCCCGATGATATCTCCAGGATAGGCTTCATTAACATTTTCCCGGCTCTGAGCCATGAACACCGTTGCGTTGCTGAGGCTCACTTCTTTGCCAAGACGATGATGCCTGACCTTCATTCCACGGGTGAACTTCCCTGAGCAGATACGGAAAAAAGCTATCCGGTCCCGGTGGGCCGGGTCCATATTTGCCTGGATCTTGAAAGTGAATCCCGAAAAGGCGGTTTCTTCTGGTGACACCTCACGGGTTAGCGTTGCTCGCGGCCCGGGAGCAGGGGAAAGTTCCACAAAGGCGTCCAGTAACTCGCGGACCCCGAAATTATTGATGGCGCTGCCAAAAAATACCGGGGTCTGGCTGGCTTTCAAATACTCGTCATATTCAAAAGGATTTGCAGCACCTTCCAAAAGCTCGATATCTTCACGCAGGTTATCCGCATCAACGCCAAGCAACTCGTCGAGCTTGGGGTCGTTTACATCAGTAACCGTGATGGAGTCCTGCGGCCTGGTATCCTGGCTTGGGGTAAAAAGATTAAGCTCTTTTTTATACAGATTGTACACGCCTTTAAATCCCTTGCCCATCCCAATGGGCCAAGAGAGCGGAGCACACTCAATTTGGAGCTTTTCTTCAATATCAGAAAGGATATCAAGTGGATCCAACCCATCCCGATCAAGCTTGTTGATAAAGGTGATGATGGGAGTGTTGCGCATCCGGCAGACTTCCATGAGCTTGGTGGTCTGGGTTTCAACCCCCTTGGCGCTGTCAATGACCATCAGGGCACTGTCCACGGCTGTGAGTACCCGATAGGTGTCCTCGGAGAAGTCCTGGTGACCTGGGGTGTCCAGCAGGTTGATCTCGTAATCGCGGTAGTTGAATTTCATTACCGAGGTGGTCACTGAGATACCGCGATCCTTTTCAATGGCCATCCAGTCACTGGTGGCGTGGTTGTCGGTTTTTCTGGACTTTACTGCCCCGGCCATCTTAATTGCCCCGCCAAACAGGAGCAGCTTTTCGGTCAGGGTGGTTTTACCGGCATCCGGGTGACTGATGATGCCAAAGGTACGGCGTTTTTTTATCTCATCTAAAAGTTGATTGCTCACTGTACTACCAACAAATAAAGGCTTAATATTATAAACTGTAACTGCCCCAAAAAAAAAGATGGGTCGGATTGGCGACCCATCAGAAATGATCTATATACTCTCATTTACGTTTTTTGTCCAACCTTCTTGTTGTATAGTGGCCTATTATAATCAAGTAACCCCTACAATAAAAGGAGCAGGAACAATGGGTACGCAATGCTATTTTTTACATGGGCTTGATTCCTCAGGCCAAGGAACAAAGGGGAAATGGTTTGGCGAGCATTTCCCTCAGATGGGCAGGCCTGATTTTGTGGGCACATTGGCGGAGCGGCTAGCCCAGCTGGAAGAACTGTGCAGTGATGCAACGGGGCTAACCTTTGTGGGTTCAAGTTTTGGCGGGTTAATGGCAACCATATACGCTGCACGCCACCCTGAACGCTGCTCGCGTATCATCCTGTTGGCTCCAGCGCTGAACTTTGAGGAATACACAACACCACCGCAGAAAATTACCACTCCAACCTTACTTGTGATTGGTAAGCATGATGATGTCACCCCGCCGGATCTGGTGCTGCCTCTGGCAGAGCAAAGTTTTGCCCAGCTGGAAGTTCGTGTTGAAGACGATGATCACATGTTGCACAGCGTCTTTTATCAGCTGGATTGGAAAAAGCTGCTGGCAGAGGCATTTACGAGTGGCTGAACAGTAGGGATACCCACTCGTCTTCGTAAGCTGCCTGCTCAAGTTGAAAGCCATGTTCTGCATATATTTTGGTGATGTTCTTTTCCTGCTCACCATGAAGAATCCCAGCTAAAACAAGGTGGGATCCGGGGGCTGCCAGCTGGCTGATCCTGGATGCCATCTCCACCAGCACATCATGGATGATGTTGGCGCAGATGAGCTGAAAATCCCCGGAAATTTCTTCCAGCGGAGTATCGCTGCAGATGATGGCATGGCTTAAATTGTTATGCGTAATATTTTCCTGCGCTACTCTCACCGCTTCAGGATCATTGTCAATGGCTGTGATCTGACCTGCTCCGTATAGAGCTGCGGCCATGGCCAACACACCGGTTCCTGTGCCGATATCCAGTCCAGTTTGGGCTGGCTCCTTCATGGCCTGGGCTACAAGACTTAGTGCCAGCCTGGTGGAGGCGTGCTGGCCGGTGCCAAAGGCTCTTCCCGGGTCCATTTCAATAATCTGCTGACCAGCTGCAGGCTGATATTCCTCCCAGGATGGTTTGATCACAAGCCCTGGAACAATCTCAACGGTATGGAAAAACTGCTGCCAACTGGTTGCCAGGTCCTCATCCACCATAAGCTCAGACTGTACCTCTTTAAATTGCTCATCATAGATTGAAAACAGCTCACTCATCCGTGCAATCAGCATGTCCCGGATGTCCTGCACCTGTTGCTCATCGTCCTGATCATCTTCAAGAGGAAAAAATGCGCTGATAGCACACCCTGTTCCACTGTCTGGAGTTTGTTCAACGCCGGTACCACTCAGCACGCCAGCCAGGTCAGCCGCAGCTTCTGCAAGGATTGTTGGTGCGTTAAAGGTCAGTTTCAGCCATTTAGGGCTTGGTGGCGTTGTCATGGTGAGCTCTTGGTTGAATAAACAGTTGTGCTTAGTATAAGCAGCAGGTGCATGAAGGTAAAGGTCAGCCCCAGGCATGAAACTCTTTTCCTTCATGCACCACAAAATATATTGTCTTTTTTACCCTGTTGCCTGTATAACCATGGCCCGAATACTCCCTTATTTCACCAACAAGGAAAAATGTATGCTTGGAACCATTGTCAATGCCGCAGCTATCATAGCTGGGAGTTTGCTGGGGTTGCTTTTCAGTCGCGGTATCCCGGAAAATTATAAAGAGACCATCATGAGCGGGATTGGGCTTTCTGTAATGCTGGTTGGCATCAAGAGTGCTCTGGTCAGCGATGAGCTGATTTTGGTTATTATCTCGGTGATCATCGGTGCCGTTATTGGTGAGCTGCTTAACATTGAGTACCGACTGGAACAGTTGGGTAACGCTCTGGAAAGGAAGGTTACTGCCAAATCAGATGATACCAGCTCCTTTGCCCGTGGCTTTGTTGCGGCCAGCCTGGTGTTTTGTGTCGGTTCCATGGCTATAGTGGGCTCTCTTGAGAGCGGGCTGACCGGAAACCATCAGACGTTGTTTGCCAAATCCATCCTGGATGGAGTTACCTCGATCATTTTTGCCTCAGCCATGGGGCTGGGGGTCATGTTTTCGGCGGGATCAGTATTTATTTATCAGGGGTTCATTACGCTGACCGCAGTGCTGATGAAAAGTGTATTGGTCCCGGAAACTATTGCTCAGATGACTGCAGTCGGCGGTCTGCTTATCCTGGCTATTGGCACGAATTTACTTAACATTACCACCATTAAAATCGGTAATCTGTTACCAGGGATATTCATTCCGTTGATCTGGTTCGGCTTGTTACAACTTCTGAGGTAAAGGGAACCATGCGAGACGAAAAGAGCAACCATGCCTATTCTTGCTTGACCCTGCCACATACCTTGACTATAAGTTGCAAGCAATGCGTGACTAATGGTGGTTGCGCTTTTATTGTCTTTTCATTTACAGGGTAGCAGCCCTGTCTTGATTTCAAAAACAAGCAGGAGGAAGAGAATTGAAAAAAAGAACGATTCGCGTGTTCTTCGTACTGGCAGCAGCTGTGCTTATCATGGGCACTGCTCAGGCCAAAACCCTGAAGGTCGCAATGGATGCTGATCCCGTATCTTTGGATCCACATGTCCAGCTTTCCGGTGGTATGCTCCAGTATTCCCATATGGTCTTTGATCCATTGGTACGCTGGACCAAGGAAGGTACTTTTGAGCCTCGTCTGGCTGAGAGATGGGAAGTGGTTAACCCTACCACCACCCGTTTTTATCTGCGTAAAGGGGTGAAATTTCACTCTGGCAATGCATTTACCGCTGAAGATGTTGCGTTTACCATTGCTCGTCTGAAAACCTCTGATGACTACAAGGGGCTGTTTGAATACTTCATCGAAGCGAAACCTGTCGATGCCCACACTGTAGATCTGATCACCAAAGAGCCATACGGACTGGTTATGGCCATGGCAACCTATATCTTTCCCATGGACAAGAAGTTTTATTCTGGTGTTGATGAGAAAAACTCCAAACCCAAGGCCGCGATCATTAAAACCGACTACTCCTTTGCCAACTTTAATGAGTCCGGCACCGGACCGTTCAAGGTTACCGAGCGTGAGCAGGGCGTGAAGACCGTTTTTACCCGTTTTGCTGATTACTGGGATAAGGACACTGGTAATGTTGAAGAAATTGTTCTTACTCCGATTTCAGAGAATCCTACCCGTGTTGCTGCACTGCTTTCAGGCGATGTGGATTTCATCATGCCTGTTCCGCCAACCGATCTGGATCGGGTTGAAAAAACAGATGGCCTCAAGCTGGTGACCATGTCTGGCGGTCGGATCATCACGTTCCAACTCAACCAGAAGCGTGTTGAAGCGTTTGCCAACCCTAAAGTTCGCCAGGCCATGGCCTATGCATACAACAGTGCAGGTGCGGTCAAGAAGATCATGAAAGGTTTTGGAACCGTTGCCAGCCAGAACTCTCCTGCTGGATATCAGGGATACAATCCAGACCTTAAGCCGCGTTATGACCTTGCTATGGCTAAGAAGTTAATGAAGGAAGCCGGGTATGAAAAAGGTTTTGAGTGTACCATGATCGCTCCAAACAACCGCTACGTTAATGATGAGAAACTGGCCCAGGCATTTGTTTCCATGATGTCCAAGATCGGCATCAAGATTAGCCTCAAAACCATGCCTAAGGCGCAATACTGGGATCAGTATGATGCCCAGGTTGCTGACATCCAGATGATTGGCTGGCACTCAGATACCGAAGATTCTGCGAACTTCTTCGAGTACCTCTACATGTGCCCCAACAAGGAAACCGGTCGTGGTCAGTATAACTCTGGTAACTACTGTAACCCAGAAGTGGACAAGTTGACCCTGGCATCAAACAGCGAAACTGATATTGCCAAGCGTTCAGCCATACTGAGGCAGATTGAGCAAATTCTCTATGAAGATGCTGCGTTTATTCCACTGCACTGGCAGAACCTGTCCTGGGCTTCCAAGGACAATATGAACACCGAAGATATTGTTAATGTTATGAATTTCCCATACTTTGGTGACCTGGTAGTACAATAGATTGCCTTTTACAATGCGTCTATTTTGAGGAGTAGAGGGGAATCCCTGCAAAGGGGTTCCCTTTTCTTATGTTGTAAGAACTGATATGTGATATGTTTGCCTTTACCATTCGAAGAATAGCCCAGGGCGTGCTGGTGATGCTGATCATCAGCTTTATTGGCTTTTCCATCAAGCACTCTTTTGGCGATCCGGTCCGGGAGCTGGTTGGTGAGCGGGTAACCCCCCAGGAACGAGCTGAAATTCGGGAAAGACTTGGCCTGAACGACCCCTTTCTGGCGCAGTATGGACGGTTTTTACAAAACGCAGTTCACGGCGATTTGGGGCGTTCTTTTTTTTTCAAGAAACCCGTCACCGAGGTTATCCTTGCCAAAGCTCCAGCAACCCTTGAACTGGTCTTTTGTGCCTCGCTGATTGTCATTTCGCTTTCCATACCCCTGGGGATTTATGCCGCCATCCACCCCAAAAAACTGTTTAGCCGTCTGGTGATGGGCAGTTCCATTATCGGGGTGTCCATGCCGGTTTTTTTGACGGCTATCATGCTGATTTACATCTTTTCTGTTGAGCTGGGCTGGCTGCCGAGCTTTGGCAGGGGAGAGACGGTACGGTTGTTTGACTTCTGGGATTCCGGGCTGCTGACAAAAGACGGTCTGCTTCACCTGATCATGCCTTCCATTGCACTCTCTTCCATCATGCTGCCGCTCTTTATCCGGCTGATCCGTTCTGAGATGATGGAGGTGTTGGAGACCGAGTATGTTAAGTTTGCCTGGGCCAAGGGGCTGAAACCCAAGCGGGTGTGGTACCTCCATGCCTTTAAAAATACCTTGCTGCCGGTTATCACTGTGGGTGGGGTCCAGCTTGGGATCATGGTTGCCTTCACCATCCTGACCGAGACCGTGTTTCAGTGGCAGGGGATGGGCTCGATGTTCATTGAGTCGGTGGAACGGGCCGATACCGCGCTCATGGTTTCCTACATCGTTGTAGTCGGCTTTATTTTTGTGGTAGTGAACACTGTGGTTGATCTGATTTATGGGCTGGTCAATCCAACCGTCAGAGTTGCAGGGAGGAAATAATATGGCTTGGATGAAACGCTTCGGGCGCTCTGATTTTGTACACTATTTTTTCCGCGACCCGGTTGCCTATGTTTCCTTTTTTATTTTGTTGACCTTGGTGGTCAGCGCTTTTGCCGCTCCACTGATAGCACCGCACAATCCATATGATCCAACCACCATTGATATTATGGATTCAGAGCTGCCCCCGGCCTGGTCACCGGAAGGTACCAGAAAATTTATGCTCGGGACCGATGAGATGGGCAGAGACATGTTCTCCACCATGCTGTACGGCATGCGGATTTCGATTGTCATCGGGATCGGGGCTGTGATTCTTCAGGCCGTGATCGGCATCATGATTGGCCTCTTGTCCGGTTACATCAGGCGGCTGGACTCTATCCTCATGAGGGTTGCCGACGTACAGCTCTCCTTTTCCACCTACATGATCGCTATTTTTATCGGTGCGATATTGCAGATGATGTTTGGCGTAGCCAATTACGAGAAAATCGCAGCGCCGCTCTTGATCGTGGTTATCGGCCTGGCCGAGTGGCCACAATATGCGAGGACTGTGCGTGCTTCGGTTTTGGCTGAGCGGAAAAAAGAATACATCGAAGCCGCGAGGGTTATTGGGCTGTCGCGGTTCCGCATCATGTGGCGGCATATTTTGCCAAACACCCTCTCGCCGGTTCTGGTTATCTCCACCGTCCAGGTGGCCAACGCCATCATGAGTGAGGCCGCGCTTTCTTTCCTGGGGCTTGGTATGCCCCAGAGCCAGCCGTCGCTGGGTTCGCTGATCACCTCAGGGTTTGAATATATCTTCTCCGGGACCTGGTGGATAACCATCTTTCCCGGGATATTGCTGGTGGTGCTGGTTTTGGTGATCAATCTACTGGGTGACTGGGTACGGGATTACCTGAATCCCAAGCTGTATAAGGGGTAGAGGGAGCTATGGAAGAATTACTTAAAGTAGAAAATCTGAATGTGGACTTCAAGCTCCGTTCTTCAATCCTGCGCGCGGTTAACAACGTGAGTTTCAGCGTGGGCAAAGGTGAGCGACTTGGAGTGGTTGGGGAATCAGGGGCCGGGAAGTCTGTAATGGGGTTTTCCCTCATCAATCTGATTTCCAAACCTGGCTACATTGACTCTGGCAGGGTGCTCTTTCAGGGTGAGGAGATTTCCTCCTACTCCTATGAGCAGATGCGCCGGATTCGCGGCAACCGGATCAGCATGATCTTTCAGGATCCAATGATGACCCTTAACCCGGTGCTGACCATCGGTGAGCAGATGCGGGAGACTCTTTTTGCCCACGCGCAGATGAGTAAGAGTGAGGCCAATGAAATATGCCTGGAAAAACTCCGCAAGGTCTACATTCCTTCTCCGGAAAAGCGGCTTGACCAGTATCCCCATGAGTTCTCCGGCGGGATGCGCCAGCGGATTATTATTGCCATTTCGCTGCTGACAGACCCCTCGCTTATCATTGCTGATGAACCAACCACTGCTCTGGATGTGACTATTCAGGCAGAGATTATGGATCTGCTGCTTGAGCTGTGCGAAACCGATCATATGGGACTGATTCTGATTACCCATGATCTGGCGGTGGTCTCCCAGGTCACCCAGCGTATCGCCGTCATGTATGCGGGGTCCATTGTGGAATTGGGCGCAACCGACGACTTGATCGGTAACCCGCAGCATCCTTACACCAAAGGGTTGCTGGGCGCCTTGCCTCAGCGGGCACGCAAATCAGGCAGGTTAAACCAGATTCCGGGAGTAATGCCAGGGCTGGCGCGTATTCCTGAAGGATGTGCGTTCAGAAACAGATGCAGCCAGGCTGCAGAAATTTGTTTAACCAGGCCGAAACTGGAGCAAAAGGCCAGTGGTGGTGCTGCTGCCTGCCATCTGGTTGAGTAAGAGGAGTTGGAAAGTTGGGTGAAGCAATATTGATGTTCAGTGTGGTTAAGGAGGGATGAGGAGAATGGAATCAAACGTTCTGGTGAGCATCCGCAACCTCGTCAAGCATTTTGATATTACCGGTGGCTGGTTGGATCAGTTCAGTTTCTCCGGTGGGAAGGTTCGTAAGCAACGCACTGTAGTGCAGGCTGTAAATGGTGTTTCCATTGACGTACTTCAGGGAGAGACCGTGAGCGTGGTTGGCGAGTCAGGGTGTGGTAAATCCACCTTGGCCCGGACTGTTATGGGACTTTATCCGCCAGAAAGCGGCGAAGTCTATTACCGTGATCAGCGCATCAATAATCTGGGGGAGACCCAGCGTCAGCCCTACCGTTCCCATATGCAGATGGTCTTTCAGGATCCCTATGCTTCGTTAAACCCGCGTATGAATTTGGGGAAAATTTTAAAAGAACCCATTCGGTTCCACCAGCCATCGCTGAGCCGCGCAGAGGTGAGCGAAAAGGTGGCCCACGTGATGAAGCAGGTGGGGATTGACCCGGACTGGCATACCCGTTACCCCCATGAGCTTTCAGGGGGCCAGCGTCAGCGTATCTCTATTGCCCGGGCCTTGACCGTAGAACCGGAGTTCATCGTTGCAGACGAGCCTATTGCAGCTCTTGATGTATCCATTCAGGCACAGATCCTTAATCTGATGATGGACCTGCAGGAGCAAAATAACCTCACCTATTTGTTCATCAGTCATGACCTTTCCGTGGTGGAACACATTTCCAGGCGGGTGGCGGTCATGTACCTGGGCTCCATGTGTGAGCTGGCGAAAACCGAAGAACTTTTCCAGCGACCACGTCATCCATATACCCAGGCACTGCTCTCAGCCATTCCCAAACTTGGAAAGACAGTAACTCACGAGAAGCTTTCCGGCGATGTGCCATCGCCCATCAACCTGCCTTCTGGCTGCGTTTTCCATACCAGATGTCGTTACGCAACTGAGCGGTGTCAAAAGGAAATTCCCCAGCTTTTGGAAGTGGAATCTGGAACCAGAGTGGCGTGTCATGCCGTGGCAGAGGGGCGCATGTAAGGGCCGGACAATTGCTTTTCCTGCCAATCTCCGGGAGTCTGCGCTTACCTCGTTGCCCTTGGCGGGTTACGTTGCTTGTGGAGTGGTATACCTTTGGCAGGTCCTGCTAACCTGCCAAAACTCATGGCCGTTTTACTTCTGCGGATTGTAGGTCAGGGTTGGACATGGAGCGTTTTTTACTACCCGTTCTGCCACGCTGCCAAGCCAGATTTTTTGGAGCCCCTTGCGGCCATGGGTACCGATGATAATCATATCGCCGTTCTTCTCTTCAGCAAAGGCAATAATATTTTCAACCACCTCACCTGTCAGCACTTTGCCTGAGCACTGAACGCCGCTACCACCATGGCGCTTCATCAGTACGTCCATTTTTCCCTGGGCCAGATCCTTCATCTTGGGCATAAAGTGCTTGATGGTTGGGCCCATGTAGTAGCCGTAGATGTTAGCTTCTTCCACCACATGCACAAAGTGGAGTTTACCTTCAAGCTTCTGGCCAATGGTTAATGCGTAATCGACCACCTTGTCTGAGTAATCGAGAAAGTCAATGGGAACGATGATTGTGGGGGTTGCTTTCATGATGCACCTCTTTGTTCTGGTTAAAGTTGATGCTATCTTCAGCTGTTTAAGGAGATAGATGTTGCTCCCTTTAGAATACACTATGTACCACATTTCTTAAATCACAATCGAAAAGATGCAAAACGGATGACGCTGACCGAGAATTATAATTGTCGTTAAACACTGTACGGATGGTTGAGGAGCCTGACGAACGGCAATCTCAAATTATAAAGGCTTTTGGCGGGGAAAGGAGCTGATGGGGTCTTACGGATGTGAGGGCAGTATTGCGTCGAGAAAACAGAATGTTACAAACATACAAAGTGGTTAACTCATAAACTCAAGATCAGGGTTGTCACAATAAAAGTACAGATGCTTGCAACGAGTTTGATACTTTTGCCATTGCGGAGAGCCTGCTGTTGGACGTTTGGCAGACATCAAGGAGAGGAGAAAACCTTCAAGACGATACGATCAAAACCGGTCTATACGTTTTTTCATGAGTCGCCCCTTTTTGTATTTTTGAAAATTGTTCTCACTTTCCAATAGACAAAAAATGCGACTCATTTTTTAGAATTGTTGGGCTGCGGGCGTTATGCCCGCAGTTGTATTACTCGGTGCGATAGTTGGGTGCTTCCTTGGTAATGATAACATCATGAACATGAGACTCCCGTAATCCTGCCGCTGAAATTTGCACAAACTGTGCTTTTTCGTGCAGCTCTTCAATGGTTGCAGCACCGGTGTAGCCCATACCGGAACGAAGCCCTCCAAGCAGCTGGTAGATCATCTCAGAGATGGGACCGCGATAGGGAACCTTGCCTTCAATACCCTCAGGAACGAGCTTGCTGGCCACATCATTTTTCTGGAAGTAACGATCACTGGAACCCTGCTTCATGGCTCCAATCGAGCCCATGCCACGGTAGCCTTTGTATTTACGGCCCTGATAGAGGAAGGTTTCGCCAGGGGTTTCGTCGGTGCCGGCAAACAATGATCCTATCATGACTGCGTGGGCCCCAATACCTATGGCCTTGCAGATATCGCCGGAATACTTTATCCCACCATCAGCAATAACTGGTATGCCATGTTTGGCAGCCTCAGCAACACTGTTTTGTAAGGCAGTGAGTTGGGGAACGCCGATACCCGCAACAATGCGGGTTGTACAGATGGAGCCTGGCCCAACACCAATCTTTACGCTGTCTGCACCTGCTGCAATCAACGCAGCAGTGCCTTCAGCGGTGGCCACATTACCGGCAATGACCTGTATATCGGGAAAATGTGCTTTGACTTCACGCAGTCCTGCCAAGATTCCTTCGGAGTGACCATGGGCAGAATCCAGGGTGATCACATCCACTTTGGCATCAACCAGGGCTTGGGTCCGTTCAAGCATGTCCGGTCCAACGCCGATGGCAGCACCAGCCAGTAAACGGCCCATATCATCCTTGGCAGCAAAGGGGTATTTTTTAATTTTTTCAATATCCTTGATGGTAATCAATCCTTTTAGCCCGCCATTTTCATCAACCACCAGGAGTTTTTCAATCCGATACTCATGGAGCAGAGCCTTGGAGTGCTCAAGCGAGATGCCAACCGGTGCGGTAACCAGGTTTTTGCTGGTCATCACATCGCTTACCCGCAGATCATTATCTGAAACAAAGCGCAGGTCACGGTTGGTGACGATGCCAACCAGCTTGTCCCCATCCAAGACAGGCAGGCCGGAAATTTTGTAGGTGCGCATAATGGCCTGCACATCCGCCACGCTCTGATTGCGGGAAACGGTTACTGGGTCAATGATCATCCCGGACTCGGATTTTTTTACTTTTTCAACTTCTTTGGCCTGGGATTCAATGGACATGTTTTTATGGATAATACCAAGCCCACCTTCGCGTGCCATAGCAATGGCTGTTTTATGCTCGGTAACGGTGTCCATTGCCGCACTGACCAGCGGGGAAAACAGGGTAATGGATTTGGTAAGTTTGGTCTTTAATGAAACCTCTGATGGCAGCACTCGTGAAGGGCCGGGAACCATGAGAACGTCATCAAAGGTAAGCGCCATTGGAATTTGCTTATCTAACATAATATTTCCTCGTACAAGTACGCCTGTGGATTGGCGAAAAGTTAATCAACTACAATATGGTCACCTGCTGCGTAAGGCCGCAGGACAGAATGAGTGGGTATATAATGACGAGCTTGCAGGCTCGATGTATAGTAAAGGAGCAATCTCTTGTGCGTAGAATACAGCATCTAGCATGTAGTACACACCGTGGAAAGATCAGGGCAGAAAAAATACCTGGATTTTTTACCTGGTTCCTGCTTTACTTTTCTGCCGTTTGCACCTTTTACCTGTATCACAACAAAAACTGCCTGTATACACGTCCATGGCCAAAATACTTGAGATTAATCCCTATAACCCCCAGCCACGCCTGATATCCCAGGTGGTTGAGATGTTAAAAAAAGGGGCGGTTATCTGTTACCCAACTGATACCATGTATGGTATTGGCTGTGATATTTTTAACAAAAAGGCTGTTGAGCGGGTATATCAAATAAAAAGAAGGCCAAAAAATAAGCCGTTTAGTTTTATGTGTTCTTCACTGACCAACATCAGTCTGTATGGTCATGTGGGCAACACGGCCTACCGATTAATGCGTAAAAATTTACCAGGAGCCTACACCTTTGTGCTTTCTGGTACCAAGATGGTTCCCAAAATCATGCTCACCAAGCAAAAGACCGTTGGTATCCGTGTCCCTGACCATCCCATCTGTCTTGCCCTGATTGAAGAACTTGGTAACCCGGTGCTCAATACCAGCGCCACCCCGGAGATTGATGAGGACAAGGTTGAGGATCGGATGCTCTGTGATGCCTATGATGTTGAGCAGGATTTTGGCAAACTCGTCGATATTATTATAGATGGTGGCGAGGTGTACCCCAATCCATCTACGGTGATTGATCTTATTTCCAACCAGCCAGAGATATTGCGCGAGGGGAGCGGCGATATAACGCCATTCCTGTAGCTGCTTACAATGCACTAACTCCTTTCCTGACAGCGTAATGAAAAAGCCGGTACCAGCAATAAAGGCTGGTACCGGCTTGTTGATCTCTACATCAGCAACAAGCTAATCAGCCTTAATAAGCACCTCTTTTAACGATTTACTCATCGTAAAGTGGAGGGTTTTACGGGCAGGAATATCCATCATTTTGCCGGTTTTGGGATTTTTTGTTGTTCTTGGTTTACGGGTACGAACCGAGAAACTTCCAAAACCGCGGATTTCCACCCGTCGCTCTTCAGCCAGAGCCTGAGCAATTTCTTCAAGTATGATTTCAACAGCCTGGGCAATATCCTGTTTGTAGTAATCATCCAGTTGTGCTGAGACTTCGTTGATCAGTTCACGCTTAAGCATGATAATTCATCCTTTTTAATCTTCTACCGCAACAGTAAGAGGAAACGTTGATCCGGTGGGTGCGGTAATAATAGAAAAGGATGTTGTACAACCGTACAGAACACGGCTGCACAACATCCTGTCACTACCAATAACTTACATGAGATTAAGACTTGTCTTGCTCGTCATCACCAGCAGCAGCCATTAAAAGATCGCCGAAGGTAGATGGGCCAACATCTTGCTTCTGAGCGTATTCCTCAGGAACTTTACCGCCATTTTCATCTTTTTCTTCCAGAGCTTTCACAGAAAGGCCAATTTTTCTGTCGTCTGCTGAAACATTGATAACCATTGCCTGAAGGGTATCGGCAACAGTGAACATACCAACTGGAGTCTTCACCTTGTCTCTTGAAATTTCAGAAACATGTACAAGCCCTTCAATGCCTTCTTCAAGCTGAACAAAGACACCAAAATCGGTCACATTGGTGATGGTACCCTCAACAGTGGAACCGATGGGATAGTTGTTGGCTGCAGCCTGCCATGGATCTGGCTCAAGCTGCTTAACCCCCAGGGAGAATCGCTCGTTTTCTTTGTCGATCTTGAGGACAACAGCCTGGATGGTTTCACCTTTGGCATATTTTTCAGAAGGATGCTTGATGCGCTCGGTCCAGGACAGGTCAGAAACGTGGATAAGCCCATCAATACCTTCTTCAATACCGATGAAGATACCGAAATCAGTGATGTTTTTGATCTTACCTTCAATAACAGCACCAACAGGATAGCTCTCTTCAACCACATCCCAAGGATTGGGCTGGAGTTGCTTCATACCAAGGGAGATACGCTTGGTGTCTGCTTCAACATTGAGAACCTGAACATCAATCTCATCACCAACTGCAACAACTTTGGATGGGTGACGAGGCTTTTTGGACCAGCTCATTTCTGAGATGTGTACCAGACCTTCAACGCCTTCTTCCAGCTCAACAAAGACACCGTAATCGGTGATGGATACAACCTTACCGTTAACCTGGGCACCTGCAGGATACTGTTCAGGTACAACTTCCCAAGGATCAGACTTCAGTTGCTTGACACCAAGGGAGACGCGGTCAGAGTTCTTATCGTATTTGAGAATCTTGACTTCGATCTCTTCGCCCACGGTATACAGCTTGGATGGGTGGGAAACACGGCCCCAGGAGAGGTCTGTGATGTGACAGAGACCGTCCATACCGCCAAGGTCGATGAACAGACCGTAATCGGTGATGTTGGTGATCGCACCGCGGATGGTTTGACCTTCTTCCAGGGAGGTACGCATTTTTTCACGCATTTCTGCACGTTGCTCTTCAAGGATAGCCCTTCTGGAGATAACAACGTTGTTGCGCTTGCGGTTGAACTTGAGAATTTTAAACTCAAAGCTCTGGCCAATAAGGCCATCCAGGTCTTTAACTGGACGCAGATCAATTTGAGAGTATGGGAGGAACGCTGGAACACCGATGTCAACAGACATGCCACCTTTAACCCGGTTGTCGATCCGGCCTTCAATGGTGCCGTCGTCTTCCTGGATCTGGGCAATTTGTTCCCAAACTTTAATGGCAATAGCTTTTTCACGGGAAAGCAGCAGGCCGCCTTCGTCTTTTCTTTTTTCAATGAAAACTTCGAATTCGTCACCAATATTGATTTCCCGGTCTGGGTCTTCATGACGAAATTCAGCAAGAGAAATGTAACTTTCAGCTTTATCTCCAACGTCAATGAGCACTGCATCGTTGGTGATATCAACAACCGCGCCGATGGCTACTTCGCCAACATTGATTACGGTGTTGTTTTCTTCCTGTTCAAAGAGCTCCGCAAAGCTCATTTCTTCAAAGCTGCTGTCGTCTGCCGCTGAAGCGGGTTGAGTTGTGTTGTCAGTCATGGAGTGTCGTTCCTGTGGTGACCGGCAAAAGCCAGTCTGTTATGGTTTATGGTTAATTGTAAGGTGTCGTAAAAGGTGTACAGTAAACATTCTGCTTCCCCATAAAAATACGAACAAATACCAGAATTGATTTTTAAAAACAACTGTTTCTTGTTGAAAAACTGTATTTTTTTGTTTTTCCTGGGAAGGGAGAGGGCTGGCACCTGATGGCATTACTCACAGGTCACCCTCTGTTGAACCATCTTGATTCTCCGAAAAGAGAAGCGACCAGAGGAGACTCCGTGGATGACCTGTGGATAATGATTCGTTTGAGGCTCGTGAAACCAGGGAGTTACATTCCACGAGGAGTTACGATAAGGCACCAGAAAGAAAATAAGCGTAACCAGTCAGGGGGGCTGTATTTCAGTGCTCTTCTCTCCTGCGGACGTGTAACTGGTCTTCGGGTGCGTTAGATTTATGCAGGCATTCTTTTTCGCTATACCTGGGGATGCGGAAAGAGTGATCGTGCAAAGATGAAGTGGTCGTGATCAGTTACATATTAGCGCTTGCCAAAGGCACTCAGTTCTTCCAGGAGCGGGCCAAACAACTCCTCGTATTCGGGGATCGCCTTAAGCAGGATAACTTCCAGGTGTTTTATATCTTTTGTGTTAACGGTGAGGTTAGCGCTGTAAGCAAGTGCTTCCAGGTTGTATAAGGTGTTGAACTGCGTACCTATAAGAATATAGAAAATATAACGCCTTCGCTCCATTGCCATCTTGCACAGATACTGATGAAATGAGGAACCTGTAAATTCGCCTTCATAATCGGCTTGAAACACCACACAGGAAAAGTGAACAAAGCGCATCCGTTCCATGGCATCCTGTATGGTCTCTGCTACAATGACCTGGTAACCAACAGCCTCAATGGCTGCAATAATTGTACTGCGTTGCTCTGTATCTTTAAACAGCACCAGGGCCATGGGTACATCTTCAACCTTTTCCTCATGGGTAAACTTACCGGTGACCAGCCAGTCCAGATTTGGGGGGCCGGGAGGTGTTACGCCACCCGAATCTTGTGCTGCAGGTGGGGCTCCGCTTTTATCAATTTTGATCTGGAGCCTGCAGTGGGGACATTTCATGGTCAAGAGTTTTCCGTTATCCAATCCTGCTAAAGCGTTTTGCAGCTTGTGTTGCTGTTCAGGAGTGAAGCGCAGGGCTCCTTTACAATGCGGGCAGTTCTCTATCATTGGTCATCCTGTATTGTGAATGTCGGTGGATAAATAGGTGCGTTCATAACCTGCTAAGACCAACCACCGTATGGATCTTTTTCTTCCTCTTCCATGGACAGGTCGCTGATATCCGACGTTCTTTCACCGCGGGCAGCTTTTAAGGTGTCCATACCGCGCTTGATGGCGCTGCGGTGTGAAGAGTAGGCGAGGGCTGATTCTTCGGTGATCATACCGGTTTCAAACAGTTCAAGCAAGTGCTGGTCAAAAGTCCGCATGTCATGGACAGAACCTTCACTGACGATGTTGTAAAAGGTCTTTTCTTCTGTTTCCCCGTTTATGATAAGATCTTTGACCCGCAGGCTGGTACACAGAATCTCCAAAGCGGCCACTCGGCCACCACCAATGCGTGGAAGCAGGCGTTGACTGACCACCCATCGGATGGTGTCGGCCAATCGGTTTCGGATTTGCGGCTGCTCCTCTTGCTCATACATACCAAGGATACGGTTGATGGTTTGCCCGGTGTCGATGGTATGCAGAGTGGAGAAAACCACATGACCGGTCTCGGCAGCGGTCAGCGCAATCTCCAGAGTCTCCCTGTCCCGGATCTCACCGACCAGAATAACTTTGGGGGCCTGGCGCAGGGCAGCACGCAGTCCGTTGGCAAAGGAGTCAAAGTCATCACCTTGCTCACGCTGGTTAAAGGTGGCTTTTTTATGGGGGTGGATATATTCGATGGGATCTTCCAGCGTAACAATGTGTACTGGCCTGGTCTCATTGATCCGGTTGAGGATCGCTGCCATGGAGGTGGTTTTCCCTGTCCCGGTGGCTCCGGTGAACAGGATGAGACCGTTGACTTCCTTGGACATTTTAACAAAGGCATCAGGGAATTGAAAGTTTTTGATGGTGGGGATGGAGGTCTCCAGCTTACGTAATACTGTGGAGTAATAGCCCCGTTGGGTAAAGATGTTGACCCTGAAACGGACCTTGTCATCTAATGAATACGAAAGGTCGCATGACCCCTTGGTGACCAAGTCTCTAAGCAGGCGTTTATTGCCTCCAATCAGGTTGAGCGCAAAAACCTCAGTTTGAAAAGGGGTCAACCTGGTGACCGGTGGTTGAACGTCTACAGGTACCAGAGCACCATCACTTTCAACCTGGAGAGTTTTCCCCACAGTTATATTCAGATCAGATACGCGGTCATGCTTTTTGAGCATGGAGGCGATCCAGTAGTTTATCTCCTGCTGCTTCATATTGTATCCGCCAGTATGGAATTGACAAAGGGGTGGAATAGGGTACTATCGCGCTCAAACAATACATGAGTCAGGGTAAATAAAATGCATGCACAACGAGTTGCACCAGTACTCACTTAGTATAGTTGTATCACAACTCCATTTTTTTCAAAAAGCGATTTTACATAATAACGACCATTTTAGAGGGGAGCAGAAATCATGGCCAATACTTTGCGGAGCTCAGAAACCACCAATGGAAGGCGAATGGCAGGTGCCAGGGCACTTTGGCGAGCCAATGGCATGAAGGAAGAACAGATTGGCAAGCCCGTTATCGCGGTGGTCAACTCTTTTACCCAGTTTGTACCTGGGCATGTTCATCTCCATGAGATCGGTCAGCAGGTTAAGGCAATTATTGAAGAGCAGGGCTGTTTTGCAGCAGAATTTAATACCATTGCCATTGATGATGGCATTGCCATGGGCCATGACGGGATGCTGTACTCTTTACCCTCCCGCGATTTGATAGCTGACTCGGTTGAGTATATGTGTAATGCCCACAAGGTGGATGCCATGGTGTGCATTTCCAACTGTGACAAAATTACCCCAGGGATGCTCATGGCTGCCATGCGCTTGAATATTCCAGCGATTTTTGTCTCTGGTGGCCCCATGGAAGCGGGAAAGGTAGGGGATAAAGCCCTGGATCTGGTGGATGCCATGGTGATGGGTGCTGATGGTAACGTAAGCGATGAAGAGGTGGCGGCAGTTGAGCGTTCCGCCTGCCCCACCTGCGGTTCCTGTTCCGGGATGTTTACTGCCAATTCCATGAACTGTTTAAGTGAGGCGTTGGGGCTCTCCCTGCCTGGAAACGGGACAGTGGTGGCGACCCATGCCAAACGCTTCACCCTGTTTGAAAAGGCTGCGCGACGGATTGTAGCCATGTGTGAAGCCTATTACGAAAAGGGGGATGCAACAGTGTTGCCTCGCTCCATTGCTACCCGAGCTGCCTTTAACAATGCCATGGCCCTGGATATTGCCATGGGAGGATCGACCAATACGGTTCTCCATCTGCTTGCCATTGCCCATGAGGCCGAGGTCAACTACACCATGGCAGATATGAACGAACTGTCGAAAAAGGTGCCTAACCTGTGTAAGGTGGCTCCCAACACTCCCCAGCACCATATTGAAGATGTGAATCGGGCTGGCGGTATCCTTGGCATCCTGGGTGAGCTTGATCGTGGTGGATTGCTGGACACCACTGTTCACCGTGCGGATGGACTTACCCTGAAAGAGGCGCTTGATCAGTATGATGTTATGCGTTCAACCGCTGGAGAAGAGGCAAAGGAGCTGTACATTGCTGCGCCAGGGGGCAAGCACAATCTGGTTATGGGATCCCAGTCAGCGCAATATGATGAACTTGATGTGGATCGTACGGCTGGTTGCATTCGAGACATGGAGCACGCCTACGCAAAAGACGGTGGCCTGGCAGTGCTGTATGGCAACATTGCAGAAGATGGATGCATCGTCAAAACCGCTGGAGTTGATCCCTCCATTCTTCATTTTAAAGGGACTGCCCGTGTGTTCCATTCTCAGGATGCTGCCTGCGACGGCATTCTTGGCGGCAAAATTCAGGCAGGTGATGTGGTGTTTATTCTGTATGAAGGGCCCAAGGGGGGGCCTGGCATGCAGGAAATGCTCTACCCGACCTCCTATCTCAAATCCCAACACCTAGGTAAGGAATGTGCCCTGATAACAGATGGACGTTTCTCTGGTGGGACATCAGGACTTTCCATTGGGCATGTCTCTCCGGAAGCGGCCAGTGGCGGAGCGATTGCGCTGGTTAAGGATGGAGACCAGGTGGACATCAATATCCCGGAACGAACCATTAATCTGATGGTCAGTGATGAGGAGCTTAACTCCAGAAGAGCTGCGGAAGAGGCTCGTGGCAGCGAGGCCTTTACCCCTGACCGTGACCGGACGGTCTCTCAAGCGTTAAAAATATATGCGCAATTTGCGGCTTCAGCAGATAAAGGCGCGGTTCGGATTGTACCAGAGAAGTAGATCCCTGAAACGTCGGAGTGGGTAGAAACGTTCCGACGTATTCCCTCTTCTATTGCATCGTCAAACAGTCATTTCTTTCTTATCACCAAGCAGGTTGTTGATTTTGCACGCAGCGCAGGCAGCTCCGAAGCCATTATCTATATTGACCACGGACACTCCGCTGGCGCAGGAAGTGAGCATGCCCAGCAGTGCAGAAAGCCCTTGAAAGTTGGCTCCATAGCCCACCGAAGTTGGCACCGCGATAATTGGTTGCGAAACCAGCCCGCCAATGACACTTGCCAGCGCCCCTTCCATTCCTGCAATCACGATGAGGACAGAGGCTTTGCGCAGTTCATCCAACTTATCCAGCAGCCTGTGGATACCGGCAACACCAATGTCTGAAATGATGTAGGCGTTGCTGCCCAGCATTTCACAGGTCACTTTAGCTTCCTCAGCCACCTTAAGATCCGATGTGCCAGCGGTGATAATACCGATGGGGTTAGGCTGGTACGCTATTTCCCCGCAAACATGGGTCAGGGTGGCTGCCTGCTGGTTGTAGTTCACCTGAGGAAGTCTTTCCAGCACGTAGGTAGCGGTTGCCTTGGGAACCCGTGTGGCCAGGACATGGTTGTGCTGTTTCATGCGGATGAAAATTTCAAGCACTTGCTCTGCTGTTTTTCCCGCTGCATAGATGACTTCGGGAAACCCATTGCGCAGCGCCCGGTGCATATCAATTTTGGTGTGCCCTATATCCTTAAACGGTAGATCACGCAGCTGCTTCAGTCCTTGATCAATGTCCAGAGAACCATCCTGTATCTGCTGGAGCAGGGTGCGCAAGGTGCTATTTTGCATTGTTTCTCCTCATGTTGTCCGCTGCTTGCCAACCTGCACATACACCTCAGCCAGAGTGATTCCATGCTGTTGTGCTAGTTTGCGGCAATCCTCCAGCTCGGGCTTGGAGCGCAGAATTTCCCCATTCAGCCAGGCGTGCTTCATGGTCACCGGGCCAAGGGGGGTATCAAGCTGCTCAAAGGTAACCGGCAGTACAGTCTTTTCAAGGGGGATATTTTTTATGCCCAATGTGGTGGTATGACGAAATATCAGTTCTTTAAATCGCTCCTGCTCATCAATACCGCACAACAGTGACAAGGTTACCGCCGGGCGGTTTTTCTTCATGTTGATAGGAGTGAAGTGGACATCCATGGCTCCGTTTGCCATGAGCAGTTCCAGGGCCACGCCTAACATTTCCGGGGTCATATCATCAATATTGCATTGCAGCAGCCTGGCCCCTCTGGTCTCAAGATGTTGGTTTTTCCCAGTTGTTTCGGCAAGATGGACACGCAGCACGTTGGGGATATCGGTGTCCCGGTGCCCTATGCCGTAGGCTGTTTTGGTGATGGTCATGGCAGGGGTGGCAGGGAAGTTGTCCACCAGCTCGGCCAGGATGGCTGCGCCGGTTGGAGTGGTTGTCTCCGCTTGAACAGCTCCACGGGTGGTGGGACGGTCGTGTAAAATTTCCACAGTGGCAGGAGCTGGTACTGGAATTTTTCCATGGGCACACTGGACAAATCCACCCCCTAGTTCAATTGGTGAACACCATACCGCGTCAATATCAAGAGCATGAAAGCAGATGGCTGCACCCACAATATCCACGATGGAATCAATGGCCCCAACTTCATGGAAGTGGACCTCGTACAACCCTTTACCGTGCACCCTGGCTTCCGCTTCTGCCACATGACGGAAAATAGCCATGCTGGTTGTTTTTACCTGCTCACTCAACGTACTTGTGTTGATAATCTGCTCGATATCTTCCAGGTTTCGATGGTGGTGGTGATCGTGATGGTGGTGCGTTCGTTCCACGTCAACCCGCGTGCCCTGAATACCTTTACGCTCATCTGGCTGGTGGGTCAGGGTAAACTCGCCATCCAGGCCCAGCTTAGCCAATTCGCTGTGGAGAAAATCTGGAGCCACCCCCAGATGAATCATGGCTGCCAGGTTCATGTCACCGCTGATACCAGCGAAGCAATCATAATAGAGGATCTTCATGGTTTATTTGCATATCTCGTTAATCAGAGGAGTGGATAAAAGGTAGTGTAACATCTTTTCTGCTCATTCAAAAAAGAAGCTGGCAGGAGCAGGCCACTGCCTATCCTTTTGCTTTCATCTTTGTGCAACAACATAAAAAGGAGAAAGCGATGATCTCCAATGCGGAATGTACCCAATTTGACCTGGCAATGGAACTCTTGATTGAGTATGGATTTGAAGGAATTGCGGATTGTGCTGCAACCCTGATGCACTCAGCGATGCAAGGTGAAAGATTTCGTGCCCTGAATGCCGAGCGCTTACAAGCGGACAGGTCACCAGACTGGCTAATGAATAATTATTGCAGAATGTACTGTGCAAAAGGATGCAGAACTACTTCACGGCCAGCAGTATATCAACCAACTCTGCGAAGCCGTATCCACCTGCTTGTGTTGTGATCCAGGCAGGTGGCATTGGCAGGTCATCAAGGAAATGTAAAATATTGGCAACCCCAACCCCATGACAGAAGTAGGCGAACATCGGCGCGTCGTTGGGTGAGTCGCCGGAAAACAGCACCGATTCGTTGTTGCTCTCAAGATCAAGTTGAAAAATTTCTTTAAATAAGCTTTTTGTCATGGTCAGCTTATCATAGTTGCCAAACCATCCGTTGACATGAATGGAACTGATCTTGGCAACAGCACCCGCTGCCTGAAAGATTTGAACGATGCGGTCCACCTCAGTTGTGGGCAAGGCAGGAACATCCTCACAAAAATCAATGGCAAGATCAGCCTCACGATACGGTTGATCTACAGATATGGCACTGCCAGGTACTTCTGCGAGAATTTCCTGCGCAAGCTGGGTGAGTTTTTGCCGATCACGTTTTCGCTGTTCTTCATTTCTCCAGAATCGCCTGATCATTTTCTGCCGGGTATGATCATAATAAAAATAAAACGCTCCGTTTTCGCCAACCAACCCGTCAACAGGCCACATTCTGGCGATATGATCGCACCATCCGGCAGGTCTTCCGGTTATGGGAATAACTTTAATCCCTGCCTGCTGTAAACGTTCCATTGCCATATAGGCAACTGCTGGCAGATACCCTTCATGGGTGAGGGTATCATCAATATCCGTGAGCACAAATTGTATTTGGGACTTAACTCTGTCGGGAAATTCTTGTATTGGTTTCATTGAACGTTGCCAAATTGGATGAAAACATGAACACTTTTCTTAATCGTGAAGCACTTGCCCCAAAATGGTTTGCTTCCTGCGACGTGCTGTGCCATGAAATAGGCTGTGATACTCCTTTCGGCGTGCAGAGCCATTGGAAGCACGTTCAAGCGTTGCAGGGTGCGATACCGGGACAGGTATTGTGCTATCATACACCCTTTCTTGTAAATGTGCCCCTGACTATAGTTAAGGAAGGGCAACGATATTATTTGGACTGATTTGATAAGAGGTACAGTAAAAAGATAATGCAATGATGCTTGTTAAAAAATATTTGACAGAAGAGGTACGAAGAGCCCTTAGTGGCGTGCAGTCAGAATGCGGTTTCACGTTAGATGATGTCATTCGTTCAGGACGTGAAAATCCAGACAGCACTATTGGAGCCTATGCTGGAGATGCGAGCTGCTACACGTTGTTTTCCCAACTCTTTGATCCCATAATAAGCGATTATCATGGATTTCCCAGTGAAGGGGTCCATCATGAAGACTTTAGACCGCTGGATGCTGCTGCAATGCATACCTTGAAGCACAATGATAATCGTCTACTTTCTACCCGTATACGGGTAGGTCGCAATATAAAAGGGTTCGCATTTCCTCCAGCTATTTCTGCCTCCAAGCAGCTAGAGCTGGAGCAGCTTGTCGTGGGTGTTTTGAAAAATTTGACAGGGGAGTTTACAGGTACCTACTTACCCCTGGTAAATATGCCAGAAGCCGTACAACAGCGACTCACCAGGCTCCACTTTCTTTTTAAAAAAGGAGATAGATTTCTGGAAGCTGCAGGGGTAAATCGTAACTGGCCATCTGGGAGAGGCATTTTTTGTACACCAGACAAAACGTTTCTTGTTTGGGTGAATGAGGAAGATCATCTTCGTATCATAGCGATGCAGCAAGGGGGAGACCTGGCCACGGTTTATGAGCGACTGCGGCGAGCCGTAGGGCATATTGAAAAGCAGCTTCAGTTCAGTCGTCATGGGCGTCTGGGGTATCTCTCAAGTTGCCCGACAAACGTAGGCACTGCAATGCGTGCCAGTGTACACGTAAAACTTCCCCGCCTTGGTCAGCGTGAGCATTTTTTTCAGCTGTGTAACGAGATGGACTTGTCCGTTCGTGGAGTACACGGGGAACATAGTGCATCTGAAAACGGAGTCTGGGATATTTCCAACAAAAAGCGTCTTGGGATCACGGAGGTAGAGTGCATCCAGGTACTCTATGAAGGAGTAGAAAAATTACTCCAACTTGAAGAGAGTTTGCCTTGATACTGTGATCAGTTACCTTGGATTTGGCCTGCTGAATACGTGCAGACTCAAGGGGAGGCATTCCTGTAAATGTAAAAAAACAGGCAGTGCAACTTTACACCTAAACGAGAATGATTACCCTATGTAACAAATTGTTATTACCAATGTAATTTTCAGCATAATCCTATTGACGTGTAGATATTTTTAAATAGCAACCAAATTTAAGGAGAACCTATCATGGCCCAAATTACCCTTCAAGGAAACGCAATTGAAACCATCGGCGAACTTCCAGCGCAAGGTGCAGCAGCACCAGGATTTACTCTGGTCAAGACCGATCTTTCCGAAGTTTCTTTAAGCGATTTCAGCGGTAAAAAGGTTGTGCTCAACATTTTTCCAAGCATTGATACGGGCGTTTGTGCAGCTTCAGCGCGTCGTTTTAATGAAATTGCCTCCCAGAAAGATAACACTGTTGTACTTTGTGTTTCTGCTGACCTGCCATTTGCCCACCAACGTTTCTGTGAAGCTGAAGGCCTTGAAAACGTCATTCCTGTCTCTGTTTTCCGTGCTCCAGAATTTGGTAAGGATTACGGTGTGACTGTAACCTCTGGGCCACTTACAGGTCTGCTCTCCCGTGCTGTTGTAGTTGTTGACAGCGATGGTAAGGTTGCCTACAATCAGCAGGTTCCTGAAATCGTAGAAGAGCCTGATTACGACGCAGCTCTTGCAGTGCTCTAGTTCTCTAGCACAACACTTTTTTTCAGGCCGGCTTTCTTGCCGGCTTGATCTTTTTTAGGAGGGATATCCCATGCGCTGGAAACAGTTCCTCACCCCGGTAAAGTCCTTTACCAATCTTGAGGCAGAAGCCTTTCTTGAAAATAACAAACCCGGTACTTTCACCCTGTTGGATGTCCGTCAGCCAAAAGAATACCAGGCTGGTCATATTGCAGGGGCTAAACTCATTCCGATTGGTGAACTTGATCGACGTGTAACAGAGCTTGATCCTAGCCAGCCCGTCATTGTCTACTGAGCCATAGGCGGCAGGAGCCGAGTTGCGGCTCAATTACTCAGTGGTAAAGGGTTTCAAGAAGTGTACAATCTCGCAGGCGGTATCAAAGCGTGGAAGCAGCAGTCTGCTGTTGGCCCAGAGCAGGTTGGTCTGGAACTTTTCCCTGCTGATCAGAGTGTGGAGGAACTGCTCATTACCGGCTACGGTCTTGAGATGGGGCTCCGTGATTTTTACCTGAAAATGCTGGACCAGAGCCAGAGTGACGAGGTGAAGAAAACCTTCACCCTGCTTGCAGATGTGGAACTACTCCACCAAACGCGTTTACTGGAACTTTATACAGCGTGCACCGGTACAGTTAAAAGCCAGGACGAAATCGAGCAAAAGGTTGCCTCCCAAACCCTTGAAGGCGGAATGAGCACCGATGAATACCTAGCCCTTTACACTCCTGATCTTGGTAACCTAAGCGATGTGCTTGCCCTTGCCATGGCCATTGAAGCGCAGGCACTGGACCTGTACCTCCGTGCAAGTGATGCTGCGAAACAGGATGCAACCAAAGAAATGTTGCATGCCATTGCTGAAGAGGAGCGGGTACATATCAAACATCTTGCTGACTTGATGGAAAAGCACGTTAACTGATAGGCGTCAAGCTGAGTTAACAGGCAAAGCGGAGGAATAATGGCACAGAAAAACCTTGTACTTATCGGCGGGGGACATGCCCACATGCTCACCCTGGCAAGGCTCAATGAGATCACTGGCAAAGGGTATGGTGTTACCGTCATTCAACCTTCCGAGTACCATTATTATTCAGGGATGGGGCCAGGCGTTCTGGGCGGGTTGTACAACCCTGATGATATCCGGTTTGCCACCCGCAACAAGGTCGAGCAGCAGGGGGGGCGGTTCATTAATGATAAGGTGATCCGCATTGATCCTGACAAACAGCTTGTTTTTCTGGCAAGCAGTGCTGAGCCACTGCCCTATGATGTTCTTTCCTGCAATGCTGGGTCGCAGGTGGATGAAGGAATCATCCAACCAGACAATGAGCGGGTGTTTTCGGTCAAACCCATTGAAAAGCTGGATGCTGCCCGGCGAAAGATCATTGCACTGGGGAAAGAGAAAAAACTGAAGATCGCTGTCCTTGGTGGAGGCCCCTCAGCCCTGGAAATTGCCGGAAATGTGTGGGGGCTGGGGCAAAATGCTCCCATTGAGCAGCCAGAGGTCAGTATCATTGCTGGAAAAACCTTTATGGCAAAGGTGCCGCAAAAGGTGCGTAACCGGGCCAAGGCATCGCTTGCTCGGCGAGGCATTCAGCTTTTACTCGGCAACTATGTTGAGTCTGTACAGGGGGCCACTATCACCCTGGATAATGGCTCCACCACCTCGGCTGATCTCATCTTCTCTGCCATTGGCATCCATCCCTCTCCAATTTTTGCTGATTCTGGCCTGCCAAACGGGCCTGATGGTGGCTTACTGGTTAACTCTTTTTTACACAGCCCCAAATATCCTAATATTTTTGGCGGCGGGGATTGTATTTATCATGAACCCCAACCGCTGGATAAGGTAGGGGTGTATGCAGTTCGGCAGAACGAGATCCTGTTTAACAATATCTGTGCAACACTTGAGGATAAACCACTCAGAGAATTTGACCCTGGTGGAAATTACCTGCTCATCTATAATCTGGGGGATGGTACTGGTATTTTCTGCAAATGGTCTATCGTCTTTGGCGGACGCTTAGCCTTTCTTCTTAAAGATTATATTGACCGAAAATTTATGCAGAAATTCCAGCCATGAGTTGGACTCATTGCCTTTCCTGATTCCATAGGCGTACTTTTTTAACAAGAGGACTGTTATGAAATTTTTTAAAATTTTTGTGCCACTGCTGTTGCTGGTGGTTGTACTCGTGGTGGGGGCACTGATGCTCGCTCCTCGTCTTTTTAATGTCGAGAAATATAACCAACTGATAGAGCAAAAAGTGAGTGCTGCAGTTGGTCTGCCTGTTCGTTTTGGTGAGGATCTACAATTCTCGCTCTTTCCTTGGGTGGGGTTTTCCTTGTCTGGTTTGCAAATTGGTAACCCAGAAGGATTTACCGACGAAAATTTGCTGGAAGTAAGCCGGGTGCAGGCTCGCGTCAAGGTGATGCCACTCTTTTCCAAGACCATTGAGATTGATAAGGTGATCCTGGATGGTCCCAGGGTGTTCTTGGAGAAAAAGGCCGATGGCCATGCCAACTGGATGGCTGTTGGTGGTGGTAAAAAGAAGGAAACCGCTGCTGCAAAAAAAGATGCTGCAGGGGATGTGACTATCCCCGCCTTTTCCGCAGAAAAGCTACACCTTGCCGATGGTCGCATAACCTTTCGTGACGGAACCAAGGGAAGTGTCCGGCAGGTGAGTGACGTGCACCTTCAGTTATCCCAGGTGAGTCTGGTAAACCCTGTGGCCCTGGATTTCCAGATGAAAGTTGATGGCAAGCCGCTGGCCATATCAGGAACCATAGGGCCGATTGGGACAAAACCAGGGTACGGGGATATCCCGTTTGACCTGCACCTTTCTGCCATTGATGAGGTACAGGCCGGGATCAAGGGCGTCATTACAGAGCCGGTGACGAAGCTTTCGTACAAGATGCGCCTTGATTGCACCCCGTTTTCGCTCCGCTCCGTACTCACTGCTTTGAACATCCCGCTGCCGCTTACGCCAGCAGACCCGCAAGTTTTGAATAAGGTTGCTGTGGCAATGGAATTGGCCGGTAATACAAGTAGTATAACTGTAAGCGGTGGGCAGTTTACACTTGATGATTCTACCCTGAAGTTCACTGCGGCTGCCCCCTCGTTTACTCCTCTTTCTCTGCGCTATGATGGCAAACTGGACACCATAGACCTGGACCGTTATCTGCCTGCCCCCAAAGAGCTTCCCAAGCAGCAAGCGACGGAGCAAACAACCAGGCAGCCCGCCAAGGCAATCGACTATGCGCCTTTGCGTGCGCTCGACATAGAAGCGGGTGTGCATGTGGGGCAGTTGAAGATGCGCGGGGGCGAACTGCAGAATCTGCTTGTTCAGCTTAAAGGGAAAAAAGGTGTTTTCAATCTGGCTCCTTTTTCTTTTGATATTTATGGGGGAAAATTTACCTCCAAGAGTATTGTGAATGTGCAGGGCGCGGATCCCAAAACCGAAATAGAAATGACGACTTCTGCCATCCAAGTGGGACCGCTCTTAAAGGACTTTCTGAATCAGGATCGTTTGGAGGGAGCACTGGAGTCAACAGTTTCCGTCCGTCTTCAAGGTGACACGCCCGATGAGATCCTGCCAAGTTTACATGGTAAGGGGAACTTGCTGTTTACCGATGGGGCCGTGGTTGGATTTGATCTCTCCGGCATGGTGAACAATGTATCCACTGCCTTTGGGGGAACTCCCTCCGGGGAGCGTCCACGGACTGATTTTTCGGAACTCTCTGCCCCGTTTACCTTAAAAAACGGCATATTTACAACCACAGGAACCTCGCTTTCGTCGCCACTTTTACGGGTTAATGTCCAAGGGGACGCAAATCTTGTTGCCCAGACCCTTGACATGCGCGTTCAACCAAAATTTGTTGCTACTCTGGTTGGCCAGGGCGATACCGTGCAGCGATCCGGGGTGATGGTCCCGGTTACGGTGACGGGTACCTTTACAGCACCGAAATTCAGGCCGGATGTGCAGGAACTCATGAAGACTCAGGTGGTTGATGAGCTGCTGGAGAAGAATATACAGAAAGATGTGGTGCCCAAAGAACAACTCGACACGGTGAAGAAGGGGGTAAAGGGACTGCTTTCCTTTTAGAATACACAAGCCGGGCCCAGAAAGGCCCGGCCATAAACCATTCCTGACAATACTTGAACTACCAGTTTTCTCCCAACAGCTCAAAATGTGCTTGAGCGTGGTCACAAGCCGGACATTTTTCAGGAGCATCTGAACCGGTGTGCAGGTAGCCGCAGTTTCTGCAACGCCAGGTTACTGCTGTGTTGCGTCTAAAAACCGTACCATTTTCAATGTTGGCTTTCAGGTCAATGTAGCGTTTTTCATGCTGCTTTTCAGCCACCGCAATGGCCATGAAGATGGCTGCAATCTGGGGAAAGCCTTCTTTTTTAGCTGTTTCAGCAAACTCAGGGTACATGACGGTGTGTTCGTAGTTTTCACCGCCAGCAGCCTCGGTCAGGTTTTCAACGGTGGTACCAATCACTCCTGCTGGAAAAGCTGCCGTTACTTCCACTTCACCACCTTCAAGGAGCTTGAATAACCGCTTTGCATGTTCTTTTTCCTGATCAGCGGTTTCTGCAAAAATATGGGATATTTGCACATACCCTTCTTTTTTCGCTTGAGCAGCAAAGTAGGTGTAACGATTACGGGCCTGCGATTCTCCGCAAAAGGCTGCGAGAATGTTCTTTTCTGTTTGTGTTCCTTGTAAAGACGCCATTGTGAACCCCCTAAAATGTACAGCGTAAGGTTGGTAAAAATACAAGGGTCACTACACAGGTGCCCCTTGTCTAAACTGTTGATGGGGGTACAGTAAATAGCAAAGTTTGGCCTGTCAATACTAAATAAGAAAAATTCTTTATTTTCTCTTTGAAGTTTATTTTTATTATGGTTTTTTGTTTATGCAGGTGGCGCATGTGCCATGGATGACCACGTTTTGCTTCCTGATATTTCCAATCTCAGTGAGCGTGGTCGGGACGGGCATGGTATCGAAACTTTGCCAGTAAAAATCAGTCACACCACCACACTCATCGCAGATGAAATGATGGTGTTGCTCGTCGCATATCTCAAACCTGGCATGACTCTCCACGGTTTCAATACGTTGGATAAGCCCAAGATGCTCAAAAGTGGATAAGGTTCGGTAAACCGTATCCAGCGATAATGAAGGGATGCTTTTGACCAGTCGCTGATGGAGGATTTCTGCAGATGGATGGTCGTGGGTTTTGATGAGCTCACGGTAGATTTCCATCCGTTGATGCGTCACCTTGAGCCCACCGGCTCTGCAGGTTTCCTCAAAGTTGGCCATGGATTGCCGAAGTTCACTCATAGGTGTGTTGAGGTTGAGATTGTTGAAAAAGAACTCTATTATAATTGCTTAAAGAGTACCACTTTTTTAACCTTCCACACAGAAAATTTACTTGCCATCCAGTTTGTCGAGTAACAACAAAATGTTTGTGTAGGCATGCATCTCTTCAAGCCACTGGGCGGGAATACCAGCGGTTCCCGTGTGGGCGCCAAGCAGCATACCGGCTGCAAGTCCTCGTGCTGCAGAATCTCCACCTGCCATAACGTTGGCAATCAGTCCATTTTTCAAGTCATTTTCGTAATTGATTGCCAGGTGCACAGCTCCGGGAAGAGCAGAGGCTATGGCACAGGGCTGACCAAACTGCTGGATAACTTCATGGCTGTCTTTTCCCTTGGTATCCAGGCTGGTTCGGATACGAATATCCAGATCCATATCATCAATGCCTTCTTCAACAGCCTCTTCAATTGCCTGAGTTGGTGTTTTTCCTTGCAGCACGCCATAGGTAGACCTAGCGAGGAAAACAGCTCCTGCAACGGTTGCAGGGTGATTGTGGGTCATGGTTGTTTGCTGGATAACTGCTTGAATGAGTTGTTCTTTATCATTGCTGTAGAGATAGACAAGTGGAGCGATCCGTGCAGCACCGCCCAGATCTGTTGAAGTAGAGCCACTGGCCTCAAGCGGGTTACCTGCCGCAAGGTTGTTCAGCGTGGTCGTGGTGGCGCCATCAATATAGCCAGTATAATCGACAAATAACTGTTGCCACCTGGTGGAGAAGGTTGCTGTATCAAACTGATTGCTTGCAGCTAGAGCCTCTAGTAGAACCAGAGTCTGGTCACCATAGTGGGTGAAATCACCCTTGCTTTTATGTTTATGAAAGGAGTGTGGAAGCGGTGCGATAAGCCTGTCCACCAGGCCCAAGGTATCCTTGATTTCATCGGTATTGTATATCCAGTGTGCTCCGAGGGCATGGGCGTCAGCCACAAAGGACGCCAACACCATTGCTTTTGCTTTATCATTTCCCATATATTGCTCCATAATTGAAAAAAGTGGATTGCGACAGTATGTACCTTAGACAGGTAGGCTTGGTTAGTGTATTTGTCAAATAATGGGCTTGGTGTGAAGAAGCTGATGTGTTTGCTCATGAATTGTTTCTTTGCCTGTAAGTGTAAACTACGGTACACAATCCTGTTTATTCAATGAAGATTTTGGCCAATTTCCCGGATACAATGTAACCTGCTCGTTCAAGATGAAAAAAATCGTTGGCGTGCTCACCGTCTGCACGCTGGTTCTGTACATATTGAGTTTTCTCTTGCCTCAAGTTTTGTATGTGGCTGCTGTTCCTGCCGTGCTGGTTCCCATTCTCAATTGGAGAGGGCTTGGTAAAACAGCTGTGCGACAGGCGCTGGCGCTTCTGGGGACAGGTGCCTGTGCGCTTGTTTTTGCTGCGGGCAAAGGGGTTTTTCTGGGATGGGAACAGGTTGTGATGGTTAACCTCCCTCTCTTAGGCATGTTTGTAGCGGTGTCCTTTCTTTCCTTAACCGCCAGGGAACAGGGGGAAGAGGATCTGCCACAGGGAATAAAGGCAATGGTCACAACCGGAAGCGGTATTCATATCCTGGGCGGGGTGATCAATCTTTCTGCCTTATTCGTTTTTGGTGATCGGCTGCAATCCAAAGGACGGTTAACGCTCAACCAGATGGTGATACTGGGTCGATCATTCAGCGCAGCAGCATGGTGGTCCCCTTTTTTTATTGCTACAGGGGTGGCGTTAACCTACGCACCGCAAATGGAGTGGAGAGAGACCCTGATACCTGGGCTGGTGATGAGCATTATTGCCATAGGCTACTCTGTTGTTGAGGTAGCTGTGGTGAGAAAGGGGCCGTTTTCCGGCTATCCTTTAAAACGGGAGAGCTTGACTGTACCACTGTTTTTAGCAGCAGCTGTACTCATCGTCCATCATTTCTGGCATGATTTAAATATCCTGCTCATTATCTGCCTGGTTGCTCCAGCAGGTGCATTTCTCTTCATGCCAGGTCGGCCTCGGCTTGCCACAATTCACCATTTTATTGACAATAAGATTGCATCGGTTGCAAACCAGTTTGCCATGTTTCTTGTTGCCGGGGTCTTCTCTACCGGCCTGAAATCCATCCTGCAAGTATATCCCCATTTGATACAGCTGGAGTCTACAACCCTTTCTCCGCTGCTTTTTGGCGCTGTTCTTACAGCAATGATAGCTGTGGGGATGATGGGCGTGCATCCCATCGTATCCATCGCCATTGTCAGCCCCCTGTTGCTGCCGCTTACACCTGATCACTCCCAGCTGGCCTTTCTTTTTCTCACCAGTTGGTCAGTGGTTGCCGGAGCAAGTCCACTCTCAGGGGTCGGGCTGGCGTTGGTGAGTCGCTACCAGGCATCACCAAAACACATTTTGCTGGTTAATCTTCCTTTTGCAGCAGCAATGGTGCTGTTCGCATCCTGTGTTAATATGCTTTGGTTTTAACTTCGCCCTTCTTGAAGTAGAAACAACGCAAACACCTCTGCAACAGGGGAGAGTTCACGGTTTTTGCGTTGCATCAGAGCAAAGGAGCGTTCCATGCTGACTCCTTCCGCCTCCAGAGCCACGATGTGTTCGCTCACTGTGGGGGTGAGATGAGCGCCCACTGCGCTGCCCTGGTAAGGCTCTTGTCTTCTATAACCTTGCAGAATACTTCAGGTTTGCGGATGTCCACAGCTCCTTCTCCGGGCAGTTAAATACCAGGCGGTCTAAGTTTATGGGAGAGACCTGAAAAACGAACTCCAGGCCGGGTCACAGCAGTCAGCAGTATATTTTGCACAGCATGAATCGTCAGTTTTTGCTTTGCCCTGGTCACAGCAGTGTATATCAGCTCACGGGTCAGGACCGGGGTGTCGGTCTCCGGGAGCACCAGCAGCACATTTTGAAATTCAGAACCTTGGGACTTATGGACTGTGATCGCATACCCTGTCTGGTGGTGCGGCAGTCGAGAGGGCAGATAGCTGCACAAGCTGTTGTCTGGCTGCAAAAACCAGGCCCTGAGCTCACCCGATTCATTTGGCCACAGGACACCGGTATCGCCGTTAAACAGGCCAAGCGAATACTCATTGCGCAGAATCATGATGGGACGCCCTGGATAGTTTTCTGTCTTGTGGTGGATGAGTTTTCTCCTGACCAGAATATCGTTCACCTTTTGGTTCAATGTTTCCACTCCAAAGGGGCCATGCCGCAGACTGCAGAGAATCCTGCTCGTATCACATCGTTCAATTGCCTCAAGTGGTGAAGAGGCAGAAAAAAGAGCCGTGAAGTGATGGTCGGTGAAGCGGGTCAGGGACGCTGTTAGTGAGCTTTGTTCAGACTGTATGTCCAGATCGGGGGCGTGCATGGAAAGGCAGCAGCGTAGGTTATCAATGTTTTGCTCCTTGATGGCTGTTGCCAATGTCCCAATTCCTGAGTCTGAGGTGAAGCGGTAGCTTTTCTGGAGTTGGACGATGCAGGTGTCTATGGCAGATATCTCTTTGGGGTGAGCTTGCATGGCAGCGGCTATTGTTTTGAGGTCGGTTTTGTCCTGGTTTGCCCACACAAGCTCACCAGAGCCGCAGATATCACCAAACAGGTTCCCCGCCTCCACCGATGCCAGCTGGTTTTTATCCCCCAACAGCAACAGCTTGCAGGTTGCAGGCAGGGCCTGAATGACTGCAGCCATCAACGGGATGTCAACCATGGATGCTTCATCGATGAGGAGCAGATCCAGATGGAGGAGATTTTTTTGGTTATGGGTAAAGGCCCGCGTGCGTGGACTGTACCTGAGCAGCCGGTGAATGGTGAGGGCTTCTTCAGGGATGCGTTCCGCAAGGTGTATGGGCAGGTTCTGCTTTGCACTGCGAATGGCTTCTTTGAGCCGAGCTGCAGCCTTGCCCGTGGGTGCTGCCAGACTGATGCGATTTCGCTTGGGGTGCATGGCTGCATGTGCTGCCAGGATACGGGCCACTGTGTACGTTTTGCCGGTTCCTGGTCCGCCGGAAATCACCAAAAGCGAGCTAAAGAGGGAAAGCGCAGTGGCCAAATATTGCAGATCTTGAGCAGATTCTTGTGTTGCATTGGGAAAGAGCTGGGCCAGGATATGGTCTGCCTGCTCAAGGTCTACCTTTTCTCGTTGTTTGCTTAGTGCAGTAAGACGTGCAGCGACCCTGCTTTCATCGCTGTCATAGCGGTGAAAATAAAGGTTGTCCTGATTGTCCAGGATGAGCGGACAAGGTGTTCCTGGTGTGCCGACAACTGATGAGGACTCCAGTGTCTGCCTGAACCTGGCAGCATCCAGGTTGAGCTTGGCTTCCAGCTGCTTAACGACCCGGACAAGCTGGGACAGGGGAAGGCAGACATGCCCCTCCTGGGTAGCCTTACTCAGCAGAGCGGTGGCGAGCAGCAAGGTATCTGCCTGGCTGTCCCCGTTCAGTCGGCTCAAAAAAGAAGCTGCCTCCACATCAATGGGTCTGAGCATGCCATCTTGCAGAAGCTGGTGTAGCAGTGTTTGCATGGTCAGCTCGCCCCTCCGCCAAAACAGTTGTCCAGCTCTTCAATCAAGCCACGCTCAGGAAGATGGTAAAAAATACCGTTTCCTGCTGGAGAGGTACGTTCCATGCCGCGCAGAAAGAGGTAATACACGCCACCAAAATGAGCACCACATTGATACTGTTGTATTCTGCTTTTCAGGTATCTGTTGAGGGCAACCGCGTAAATGAGATACTGGAGGTCGTAGCGGTGCTCCAGCATGGCGTGCTGCAGGTTTTCCTGCCGATAATCTTCAGGGGCAGCACCAAGAAAATTGGATTTATAATCTACTATATAAAAACGATCCTGATGGACAAACACCAGATCAATGAACCCTTTCATCATGCCATGAAGCTGGTGGTGGGCCGTTTCTATGGGCTGAATATTCCATTTCATCAGCGTTTGATTAAGCGTGCCCATATCCATATGGTGCAGGGAAAAGAGAAAGGAGAGTTCATTAATTCGCTGCTCCATACCAATCTCTGCCAACGCACAGGAGCCGGGTAACTGTACGGAGAGTATGGTTTCCAGCCACTCTGTTACCAACGGCTGCCAGCTTTGCTCAATGCCTGCTGCCGCAAGCCTGGGGGCGATGGCCTTTTCCCATGTATGGGGTGGGCTGCTGAAATCAATGTCCTCGAAAATATGGTGCAAGCAGGTCCCTGGTATGGCACCCCGGGGAAAGGTAAACACGGTTTTCTCGGAAGTCATTTTGGGTGCAGCAACAGATGGGCTGGCACCACCTTGCAGGGTTGATTCGCTGGTAGCCGTAAGCTGTGAATAGCTGGTCATTTGCCAACGGGAGGCGATCTGTCCTGTAAAGGTTGTAACGGTGAGCTGCTGAGTTGTAGCTCTATCAGAGAGTACCTGCTGACCAAATTCTGCGGGAGAGGAGGTTATCTCCATGCAGGAATGGGCCTGGCTAAAATGATCCAGCTTCATGCGTATGCGCTGTTCATTCACCTCAGCCTGGCCGATTTCAGGATGCAGCAGTGATGCCAGAGCTGACTGCTCCACCCCGGAAATTGCGCCCCAGCAGAAGTAGCAGCAGTACCTGGCTCGGGTCAAGGCCACATATAATAGCCGCATGTTTTCTGCCTGACGCTCAAGTATTGCAGCCCTTTGGTGGGCTTCGACTTGACCGCCAAAGTCAATGCAGGAACCAAGAGTTTCGCCGTCATGGAAGGAAAAGGGCGGGATGCCTGCCTGAGGGCCGCTTGCCCACAGGTAGGGGAGGAACACGATGGGATATTCCAGTCCTTTTGACTTATGAATGGTGACAATCTTGACCAGCTTTTCATCATTTTCAAGCCGCAGCTGTTGGGCCTCACTGTCCTGATCAGGATTGTCCATCTGATCCTGGTACCAACGCAGTAGACTTGCACAACCGTGGGAGGCTGCAGGGGATTGCTGCAGCAGCTCAGCGAGATGTACAAGGTTGGTCAAGGTTCGTTCACCATCGTGCTGGCCGGTGAGCCGCCCGACCACCTGCTCAGCAGAAAAGATGCGGTACAGCAGTGCAATAACACCTTGCTCCTGCCATATGCTTCGATAGGTATGGAGCCTGATTAACAGGGCTTCCCACTGCTCAGGATCGTTGCGTAGTATGTCCAGCTTGGCTGCTGTATAGCCAAAGAGTTCGGTGGTCAATGCAGTGCATGCACCGTTGGTGTCAGGCAGTTCAAGCAAACAGTACAACACCTGGTACAACTGACGGGCTTCCAGGGTGGAAAACACAGATTTGCGGCTGTAGTAGACACTGGTGATCCCCCGCTTACTCAAGCCGTGGCGGATTTGATTGGCCTCCCTGTGAGTCCGCACCAGTACGGCAATGTCGCCTGCATCCAGCTTCTCTCCAGCAATGGTGACAGTACCTTTCTTTGCTCCAGCAAGCAGGTTATGGATATGGTCAGCGCAGAAGAGCGCTGCAGTTGCACCAGCCATTTCTTTTGCAATGGCAGCCTTGTTCCTGGCGTAAAGATGTTCACCTGTCAGCATAAGTACCTGCAGCGGAGCAACAGCTTGTCCGTCGATACGAAAAGGGTTGTCCTCTGCAAAGGGTGCTGCAGCAACCGGCTGGAAAACAATATCAGGCTCAAAGAGAAAGGTGTTGGGCTGGTTAAACAAGACATTGACCCCATGAACCATGGCCCTGGAGGAGCGATAGTTGGTTGTCATGGTGTAGCAGTTGTGCACTGGTGTTTGACGCCTGGCAGCAATGTAGGCAAAAATATCGGCTCCACGAAAGGAATAGATGGCCTGTTTAGGGTCACCAATCATGAACAGGGTGGTGTCGCTTTGTTGATAGATGCGTCTGAAAAGAGCATACTGGAGGGGATCGGTATCCTGAAACTCGTCCACCAGGGCGGCCGGGTATGCCAGGGACAGTTGATGAGCCAGCCGGTTTCCAGCTGAACCATGTACAGCCGTGGCAAGGGAGGTGAGCAGGTCGTCAAAGTAGAGCTTGGACTGGTAGGTTTTGCGTTTTTGCAGTTCGTGCACCATGTAGCTGCGTGCCTGCTGCAAAAGAGTAATCTTGAGTAGCTGGGTACAGCTGGCAAGTGCTTGGTAAAATCGCTCAAAGGCAGCAAAAAAAGGATGCTGGGGAGCAGCACTACATTTTTTGAGGATATTTTCGTTCACCAGCGACTGCTGGAGGAATTTCAGGTGGCTGGTGGGCAGACAGTAGGGAAAGTGTTGGCCTGCGCAGAGCTTGTCCATTGCAAGGATCAGCTCGTCTACCCTGTCTTGGCGATAATTTTGGGCAGCTCGCCTCAGACAGGGATCTTCCCGCAGGATGGTGCAAATGGCCTCCCGTTCACCCAGCCACAGTTGTTTTGTCTGTTCCCAATATTCTGTGGTTTCTTCGGTTGCCCGATCAAGAGCGTCTGGAGCCAGCTCCGGTTCCAGCCTGGCATTGTGCAGGTTTAAGCTTTGCTGGATCGCCCAAAGCAGATGTTCCGGTGTCGCCCACTGCTCAAGCACCCAGGCTGCAAGCTCAGGTGAGCTGGTGTAAAACTGCTGCCGCCAGAAATCCTTAATAATTTCCGTTCGCAGCGGTTCTTCGGATTCAAGAAAATCAGAACTAAACAGCGCACCAGTTTCAAAGGCGTTATCCTGCAAAACCCGCTGGCAGAAGCCGTGGATGGTAAAGATGGCCGCCTCATCCATCTGAGTCAGCGCATTTTCAAGCCGCTCTTGTACCACCTGTTGATCTACCCGCTGAAACACCTGTTCCAGTTCCTGGTTGGCAGGTGTCTGGTGCCTTACATAATCAAGACTCTCCTTTAACCTGCTCCGGATTCGGGTTCGCAGCTCTTGAGTTGCTGCACGGGTAAAGGTGACCACCAGGATTTTCTCTACAGGGAGTGCTTTTTGGACGACCAGCCGCAGATACAGGAGGGTAAGGGTATAGGTTTTTCCTGTGCCCGCACTGGCTTCAATGAGTTGTACCCCGGTTAAGGGAATGGTGAAGGGATCAAGCGGTTGCATCGACGACCTCGGTGTGTGCAAGGAGCGGATGAAAAAGGGCGCTCAGGGCAAAGAATTCGTCATCCAGCGCAAGGCTTGGGTCGGAGTTGAACAACAGTTGATACTCCGGCTCTTCACCTTCACCACTCTTGTAAGAGTTCCCCTGCCAGCAGCTTAGGGCCTTGGCGTGTTCTTGTCCTGGCTTTGCTTTTGCTGCCTCAAGGCTTGATTTTGGAAAAAAATGGAGTGGGCGTGTATGCCCTTCCAGGAAAAAGGTCAGTAAGTGGGTTACGTGTTCTTCAGCTTCGGCCACCGGAGTAAAAAGGGTGGTCTCTGTTGTGCTGATGTGACGGGACGTTTTGGGGAGCACATCTGGAGCTGCGATCTGGAGCAGCAGGTGGGTGATCCACAGCTCCATCAAGGTTGTTCCATGTAAGGATGCGCTCCTCCAGGTCACCCGTCCTCCTGAGTAGAGCGAATCAATCCAGCCGCTGAGCTGAAAGGGACCAAGAGTGACCTCCACCTCCAGGGGGGGCAGCGGACTGGTGATGCTTTTGCCAAGTTGGGTAATCATGGTAGAGCTGGAGCTGCTGATTTTATCAAACCAATACCTGCCAAATCCTGCGTGGGGCAGTATCCCTTCTGACTGGAGCTGATGCTCCACCTGATCCAGTGTGTGGTTATGGAGCAGTGCATTGGTTGCAGCCTGACGGAGCGTAAAATGTTCCAATTGGTCGAGGGAGAAAGGCTCATGCTCTTTAAGGGGGGAAAGTGCTATTCTGGGGCGCACATCAAGCTGGCTGAGGAAAAAGCGCCCAGGGTGTCGCCAGAACCGGATCAGGTCAGTGAGTTGGATGCTCTTTTCCCCATGTCGGACCGATTGCGTATGCGTAAGCTCATCCACAAATGGTGGCGGTACGCTTTTGTGGGTTGCAGGCAGCCATGCCGCGTTATAACTTCCCTTGCCATTCTTCTTCTCAAATGATTTGGGGCTGAACGGCTGGAGCGGATGGAAGCTGGTCAGCTGCTCACTCAGTGGTGTGGTGTGCTCTGGAGTAGACCGGTCCAGATATTCCTGGAGTTCCGAGATAACAATGGATGGTGGTATATCCTCGTTGCTTCGTTGGTCTTTACCAACCCAGGAGATATAGAGCGTTTGACGTGCTGAAAGAAAAATTTCCAGGAACAGGTAGCGATCATCCTTGCGCCTGTTTCTGTCGCCAAGCCGTGGCGTGGTTGTGGTGTGATCAAAAGAATAGAGCTGCTGGCTACGCGGGAATGCACCATCGTTCATCCCCAGCAGACAGATAACCTTAAAGGGGACTGCACGCATGGGCACCATGTTACAAAAGGTTACCCGTCCAGTGAGGAAAGCCCGCCCGGAAGCCGGCTGTTGCAGGATGGTGGTCAGGTGGTGGAGGATAAGTTTTGGTGAGAGCAGCTCAGAGGTGGCTGCGGCTGTTGTTTCCTCGCTAAAGGAGAACAGGGTTTCAGTGATTGCTGTGTAGCCTTCCGGGTCATGCTCTTGATCAAAGAAATCATGGCAGAGTGCAAGGAGCAGCTCGTTCCACTCTGCTGGGGTGTGGTCTTTGCTCAGGAGAGGGTGATATCTGCGAAGAGTACGCAAAAAGGTGGTGAAAGCACCAAGCAGCTCAGCGTCCCCGGTACCCATGGGGGCATACGGATAGAGGGTATTAAAGTGACCATCGGTTTCCCCCATAAAATAGCCGAGCAGTAACCGGTCCAGCCCGTCCTCCCAGGTATTTTTCTCCACCATTCCATCATCAAATTGCTGTCTATGTTGGACGTCAAATCCCCAGCGGATTTGGGTTTCCTGGACCCATTGGCGAAGCAGTGGCAGATCCTGGCTTGCAATGTTGAAGCGGGCTCTGATGGGTTTGATTTCAAGTAAGGCCATGACCTGTGGCGCAGTACAGCGGGAGTAAAAAAGCTGGAGCAAGTCGAGAAATCCTTGAGTGGAAATACCCTCCTGGCCAAGCGTTGCATCTGCAATATAATAGGGGAGCTGGTGGTTTGGAGGGGTAGAGCCGAACACACCCCTGATAGCTGCTGAGTACACCTGGATATCTGGCGCTGCGACCAGAATATCACTGGCCGAGAGGCCGGGGTTCTCTTCTATGAGCTTAAGCAACTGGTCATGTAGAACCTGCACCTCCCGAAAGGGTGAGTGGCAGACATGGAACTGGAGAGAGTCATCTACCTGTAGAGGGTATTGTGGTGTTATATCGAACTGTGTTGTATCTTCCAGGATGAGGAGCTGGTTGTGCAGTGTTGCCAGCAGGGTATCGCTTGGATCAGGTTGGTAGTGCTCCCACAGGTGAACATCATAGTTGAGCAGCAGTTGCAGAAATTCCTGACCAATACTCCCCCATGAGGAGAGCAGTGGGTTGCCAATTTCAAAGTAGTTGTCTTGCTTTTTCTGCAGATCCTTAAGCCTAGGCGAGCGTTTAGCCAACTGTTTCTCAGAGACCAGGTCACCCCAGAATTCCTGACAAGGGCTCAGGTGAAAGAGGTGTACTTCCATGCTGTTGCTTAACTGGTGCAACAGCTCCAGATAGATGGGAGGTAGGGCGTTCATCCCAAACCAGAAGCTCCGTTGAGGCAGTGCAGGCAATGTTGCTCTTACATTTACATTGTTGAGAACGCGCTGAAAGAGTGCGACACGGTGCTCAATTCCCTGGCTGATTGCTCTCCATAACACAGCTTGCCAATGTTCATCTTCCTCTTTGTCCCACCGGGTTATGATATCGGGCCTATAGATCAAATATTTATCAAAAACATCACTTACAGCATCTGCCAGCTGGTACTGTTTTATATCGCTGTTACCACCCTGCAGGTAATGACTCACCTCTTTAAAGCGAGCATCCCGGATATATTCAGGGAGCAGGTTGTAGATACGCCACAGCATGACTTTCCTGTCCAGGTTAGCTGTGGCCTCTTTTTCACCTAACTCGGCAAGTATTTCGCCAAAGAAGCGTCCAGGAAGTGGAAACGTAAAATGGGCGGCAATACCAGTTTTCCGGGCCACCTGCAGCCCTATCCATTGCGCCATGCCAAGATGGGGAACAACAAGAGTTTCAGCCACAAGAGGTGGAGCCGGATCCTGCTTAAGTACTACACAAAGCTGGTCAAGAAGTACTTCAAGGCTGTTAGATTGATAAAGAAACAATGGATCTCCTGAAAATGGATGCAGCTACCTGGAAGACGAACAACATCATACCTGAATCCGTGACGGTTTAGAGCCTGATTATTCATAACGTATTGTTTGGGCGAAGTAAAAAAGAAACAAAATCAAGGTGTCAGGCTCGCTCAACCGCCCTGCGGGGCGTCCAAAAACAGCACAGCTACGGTGTTGGTAACGTATTGATAGACAAGCTGTATGATCAATTACGTCACCGCCTTGTCTCTGCACTGTTTTTGAACGCTCACAGATTCAGGTTATAATCATAATATGACAATAAAATTTTGGAAACGAATATCGATTTGCTATAATTCCCGTATAAGGTCTGTCTATGAAATGAAAAACTTTTTTATGCGTAAACATTACCTCCCATACGTCATACTTGCTCTGGTGGGCACCCTTACCCTGGCAGGACTATTTTATCTTCCATACCTTTCGGTGAGAAATAAAACCATCAATGCGTTTCGCTCCCAGCAGACGCTGGTGCTTGAGCAGGTTGCAGAAGACATCAAAGACTATTTTTCCACCTATCATCGAGCGATTACCTATCTGGCTGAGCAGGACTCCATTCAAGCCATGAATAGCAGCGGTCAACTGCTGCTCGATAATTTTTTTGCTATCCACAGTTCAGATATCCTGGCCATTGTTCGCAGTGATACTCAAGGAGCTATCACCTATTCTGCGTCCAATCTACCGGATGATTTTTTTCAGAACACAGATGAACTGCAACGTATTCTGCTCAACCAAAAGCTCACTGTAAGCCGATCAGTATATATCCACGATGCCATATCGGTTACTGTACTGACCTGCCCTGTGATGGTTAAGGAGCAATACCTGGGAAACATTTCCTTTTATATTGCCTATCAGAGTATTGTCAGAAGGTATATTGACAACCACAGGATCGATGCCAGTGTCCTGCTTTTTTTGTTTGGCAGTGACGGCACAACCTTGTATGGTCCCAAAAAAGAGTATATTGGCAGACTTCTTAAAGATTTTCAGATTGCAGGAATGCGCCACCTGCAAGGACAACTTGCAGCACATCAAAAAGGGTACTTTACCCTTATAAATGAGCTTGATATATCTGATAGATCGGATAGTGCCATAGGGAAACAACGTCATGGTGTCTATCTGCCGGTTGATCTCCCCGGAAACACCTTTTGGTCCCTGGTAATCGTAGCACCTGAAAACGAGGTGTTGAACACCATGTCGTCGTTCAGGCGGCAATGGGTTATGGTTACACTGTTAACCATGTTGAGTGTGGCCTGTCTTGGAATAGTACTGACCTTTATGCTGGCAAAGCGCCGGGAAGAGGAGAAGCAGCGTCAGTTTGAAGAGCAACTGATTGCCATGCTTGATTACGCTCCCATGGGTGTTTTGCTGGTTAATGATGGTGGGATGATCCGCTATGCGAACTCAGTGGTGGTTGAGCTGTTTGGGCTGGAGAATGTTGCTCTCCAGAAAACATTGCTGACAGAGTTTTTGGCAGAAGAGCATCGGCCAACCATAACACAAGAGTTGATGAGCAAAGGTGGTGCAACTGGAGCCGTCCATGTGGTTTGTCTTGTGACCACCGATGGTGCTCACCGCGATGTAAAGCTTTCGGTAACCAGTATTACAAAGGGCAAGAGGAACAACTCCATTGTTCTCATTCAGGATATCACTGAGGAGCGGCAGGTAGAAGAAATCCAGCGTAGACTGTTTACCGCTGTGGAGCAGGTTCAGGAGATTATCCTGATCACCGATATTAACGGAAGCATAGAGTATGTGAACTCTGCCTTTAATAAAAATACCGGCTATGCTTCCGATGAGATAATTGGTCAGAGTTGTGAGTCACTTTGTTCCTCTGAAAATGACAAACACCTGCTGGATAACATCCGTGAAGTGGTCATGCGGGGCGAGATCTGGCAAGGAAGGATTGTCAATCAACGCAAAGATGAGACCCTGTTTATCTCCGCCACCACTGTTTCGCCGGTGCGCAATCATTTTGGGGCGGTAACCCACTGGGTTGTTGTACAACGCGATGTGACCAATGAGGTGGAGATTGAATCACGTTTGCGTCAGGCTCAGAAGATGGAGGCCATAGGTACCTTTGCTGGTGGTATTGCTCACGATTTTAACAATATCCTCGGGGCGATCATCGGCTTTACTGACATGGCGCTCCTGCAGAGCCAGAAAGGGTCTGAGATGTATGAACACCTGACCCATATCAGGCAGGGTGGCAAGCGGGCTGCTGATCTGGTGGACCAGATCCTCACCTTCAGTCGTCAGTCCACCATGAACAAAATTGCTGTCTCTGTGGCCCCGGTTATTAAAGAAAGCCTCCGCTTGATCCGCGCTTCCATTCCATCCACCATAGAAATCGAGCGCAGGATAATTGACCAGGACATCAAGGTGATGGCCGCACCTGTCCAGTTGCAGCAGATCATGATGAATCTCTGTTCCAACGCGTTTTTTTCCATGCGTGATAAGGGTGGCATTCTGTACATAACACTGGAGAAACTGACTGATAAGGGATGTTGCGATATTGCTTTGGAACATCATAATGGTTGTCTCTGTCTCACTGTCCGGGACAGTGGCGTAGGAATGGATGCGGCCACCCTGGAACGTATATTTAACCCGTTTTTTACCACCAAGGAACCCGGTGAAGGAACGGGCATGGGGTTAAGCGTTGTCCAGGGCATTGTTCACGAGTTGGGTGGGGATATCCAGGTGGAATCTACGGTGGGTAAGGGAACCACTTTTTCTGTATTTCTCCCACTGGTTGACACTGATACGCCCCAACCATTATTAAACAGCGAACTGCCGTTGCCGAGTGGGCATGAGCATGTAGTGGTTGTTGATGATGAAAAGGAGATTCAGGAAACCTTCAGCATGATGCTCGCTCACTTTGGCTATAGTGTTACTGCCACCGGTAATCCCAAAGAAGTACTCTCTATACTGGAGGAGGAGAAATCCCAGGTTGATTTGGTCATCACTGACCTGACCATGCCCGTAATGACAGGGCTCGAACTGACTCGTAAACTGGCTGAACTCAGACCAGAATTACCTGTCATTTTATGCACCGGTTATTCTGACCGGCTCAATGAGGAGGTCGCCCTTGCAACGGGGGCCTGCAGGCTTATGATGAAGCCGGTGGACCTGCAGGAACTGGCTGCAACAGTCCGTGCTGCCATTGAGGAAAAAAGAGCAGGCTCACGGGTTGAGGACAAGACAGGACAGTAGGTGCTGTCGTGTTGCTGTCTTTATCTCTTTTCTTATGTACCCCCCACGTTTTTTCCCAACCACGGTAACAGAGTTGTTGAGTCTTCTATCCTGCACCGCTCCGAAATCAGAAGAAAACTGAACAGGTGATTGCTTTTGGTCGCTATGAATTGCCTCTTGCTCGCTCATCAGCACAAGCTGTTGTTTTCCGGTAACCGGATCCACGGCACAACCTGACAACAGGGGGCTTGTGGTGCATGCCGTGGCTGTCATACCACGCATTTGGAGCAGTTGACGACGGGTAAAAAGAGGCTCTGTATGTATCGTGAGTATTTGTTCAAGAGAGGATTAGGGAAGGGCGTTCCAGGCTATCTTTTGCAGCAGTCCCAGAACAGCAGCATAAATTTTGGGCTGGCCTGAAAGGCGTGGGCCAGCAACGTTAAGGGTGCGGATAGCGTTGGTTGTGAGCCACTGCTGGGTGACGTTGACTGCCTTATCTTCAGCATACAAAGTGAAATCAATATGCAGACAAGGGCGATCATGTTTAATAGCCAGGGCCTCTGTCAGAGCAGAGCCACCGGTTAACGGACCAAAGGAGCAGATCAGGGTACCGTCAGAATCAATGACGTTCTGCTCAGTCCGGACCCGATAATGACCAGACTGCAACTCCTGCAGCTTGTAGGTAGACGGAAGAGGACCATCTTCGGTTTTTCTGCCTTTGGGCAGCCAGCCTCCGTGTTCCAGCCCAATCGAGATGGCGGCATCCAGGGCAGCTCTGTCAGCTCCGGTTTGTCCTCCGGAAACGATTTTCATTGTTCAACCTTAATAAATCTGCGGGAAGCTGCTGTGCATACCGGGCAGCAAGGCGGCTCCTTTTCTGTGGCAATAAATCCACAGAATTCACAGACATGGTAGGTGGTAGGTGGCTGCTTTTGCTCATGTTTTTGCACCATCTGGGTGAGGAGTCGGTTAATTTTCAGGCTATGGTCACTGCTGGTTATTAAGGCTGTATTATTTGTTTTATCTGCTTCAGCAGCCATCCGTTGGTATAATGTTTTAAGAGCCGGGAGTTCTTCGCTCAGTGTCTGTGTATTGTTGGTTGCGCTGTCACCAACCGTTCCGCGTACCTGAAGCAGGAACCGATGAGCCTGGGCTTTATGTGAGATCGCAAGGGCAGTATGGAGTTGCGCCAGGTCAGCACGGTTATCTTTTTGGGCGCGGAGAGCATACATTTCCATGCGGGCGGCTTCTTTACTTACGTGTGCGTAAAGTTGCAGAAGCTGATTTTCCTGCTCTTGGGTTATGGTGTCCATTGAAATAGAGTAGTCATAAGATGATATTGGCTCTACTGGTAAGGTCGATTGTGACTATATCCTGAGGAGGGATTTTCCGTCAACTATGAAACGCCCTGGAGAGGTCCATGCAAGAGGCGCTGTTTTATGAAAAGGAAAGCAAAAGTAGAGTGCGTTGCCATCTCTGTTGGCACCAATGCCTGATTGCTCCAGGCAAGCGTGGACGCTGTGGAGTACGTGAAAACAGGGATGGCTCTCTGGTGAGCCTTGTTTATGGGCAGCTCGTGGCTGGAGGGGCTGATCCTGTGGAGAAGAAGCCGCTCTATCATTTCCTGCCCGGAACACAGAGTTACTCCATTTCCACTGTGGGGTGTAATTTTACCTGCCTTCATTGTCAGAATCATCAATTGTCCCAGTATCCCATTGAGCGTGGTGGCGGCATTATTGGACGAGTCCAGACGCCTGCTGAAGTGGTTGCATCAGCGGGACGCCATCACTGTGAGAGCATCAGCTACACCTATGTGGAACCAACCATTTTTTATGAATTCACTCGGGATTGCGCGGAGTTGGCACATCAAAAAACGATAAAAAATATTTACGTCAGCAATGGCTACATGAGTTCTGATGCCGTAAAGGAGATGGCAACCTTTCTTGATGGGGTAAATATCGATATCAAGGCCATGAACGATCATTTTTATAAAGAGGTGTGCAACGCTAGGCTCCAGCCGGTGTTAGATAATGTTCGATTTTTTTATGAGCTGGGGGTGTGGGTTGAAATAACTACCCTGATAATACCTGGGCTTAACGACAGAAAGGAGGAACTCCGTCAACTTGCTACCTTTATAGTTGAAATTGATCCCGAAATTCCATGGCATATCAGTGCGTTCAGGCCAATGTATAAAATGATGGATTGTCCTCCTGCAACCATCAATCATCTTGCCTCAGCCCTGCAGGTTGGCAAGGAAGCCGGACTTCACCATATTTATATGGGTAATGTGGTTGGTGCTGGCGAAACAACCTATTGCCCTGGTTGTGGGGAAGCGGTGGTGGAACGGCGCGGCTATACAATACAAAACAACCAGTTATATGATGGACGCTGCCCGAAGTGCAACACGAGGATTGCTGGCTGCTGGTCTTAGGGTCTTCCTGTTATTTTTTGGATTTAGGCTTGACTTTTTAATTTAGCTACTGGATACTAGGCATAAGTGTGTAAAAAATTTATTGTATAAATACCTGTAGTTAAAGGACGACATAAACCTACTTTGGAAAGATGACAGTTTCAGAAAAGAGTATACAATTACTTTCACGAAGGGGGTTTATTAAAAAATCATGCCTGCTTACCGCAGCATTGGCCCCTGGCTTGGCGCCGATCTCAGCGTGGGCTGCACAGTTTAATAAACGCTCGCTTTCCTTTTATCATACCCATACCTGTCAATCTCTTGATATCGTTTATGCCCACGGGGATTGCTATGATATCAAGGCGTTGAAGAAGATTGATGACTACCTTAAAGATTTTCGCACCGGTGATAAGTATCCCATAGATCGCCGCTTGTTGGATCAGCTCTGGATTATTGAGCAAGCCATGGGAAAGAAAGGAACCTTTGAGGTCATCTCTGGATATCGCTCACCAGTCACCAACGAAAGTCTGCGTAAAAACAGCTCTGGGGTGGCTAAGCGGAGCTTTCATATGCAGGGGAGAGCCATTGATATTCGCTTTAGCGGAGCCTCCACCGCTGAGGTGCGCGACTTTGCTGTTGCGCTGAAAAGTGGCGGGGTTGGCTACTATCCCAAGTCAGATTTTGTCCATCTAGACACTGGAAAAGTGCGTACCTGGTAAGTTTTACATAGCAGATTTACACGGAAAACAGGCGTTGCAAGGGAACACTTGCAACGCCTGTTTTTTATTTTGCCGCAATGGTCGTTTTAACAAACTTGCCAGGGTGGCATGTAACACCACGAATTGCATATACTTTTTCTGCCCCGGATAGAGCATTTTGAGATTCTTTACTCGAAACCTGGATTCATTCCTGTTCTACGGAAAATAACAAAGCCCATGGCAAATGCCATGGGCTTTGTTGATTTAAAACTGGAGCAAGCTCTTTACTTAAGCTTCTATCTCATGCTCTACACCAATAGCTATCTTGTAAAGGATGGTGAGGATAAAGAAACCCGTTGCCCAGATACCAATGGTGATAAATATCTCATTGGCTGTTGGAACATATTCAACGATTTCTTCAAGCGGGGTAGGAACAAATCCACCCAGTACAAAACCAATCCCCTTATCCAGCCAGAAGGAGATAAAGATGGACGCGCAACCAATACCGAGCCACAGGTCGTTATCTTTTCTGGTTTTTGGATAGCAGATGAGAAACATACCAACACAGAACAGGAGCAGAAAAGCCCACATATATGGAACAAGGTTGTTATACACATGTCCATGATGTTCCAAGCCAAAGAACAGGTACTGGAGGGTATGCTTGTGACCAGGAATGTTGGAATAAAATCCAACAAAGAATTCCAGGCCGACAAAGAACATATTGGCAAGTGCGGCATAAATAATGATGGTGACCATTTTATTAAGCGCTTCTTTACCAGCATCAAAGTTGGCCACCCGCTTTAAAATCAAAGCCATGACAACAATCAGCGCAGGACCCGCAGCAAACGCAGAGGCCAGGAAGCGCGGCGCGATAATAGCAGACAGCCAGAAATGGCGACCTGGCAGACCACAGTACAGCATAGCTGTTACAGTGTGGATAGAGATCGCAAACGGGATGGACAGGTACACAAAAAAGTAGATCCATTTGGGTGGTGCGACCTGCTTCCGTTCTGCGGTCAGGATGACCCAGCCACAAAGGGCATTGAGGCCCAGGTATCCCCACAGTACACACATGTCATAAAACATCATGGAATTGGGTGTGGGGTGCAGGAGTACGTTGAGTCCACGCAACGGTTGACCAAGGTCTGCCATGATGAACATCATACACATCAACAGCGAGGAAATGGCCAGGAATTCCCCTAAAATGGTAATTCGTCCAAAGGCTTTGTAGTTGTGAATATAATAGGGCAGAACAAGCATAACACCCCCGGCAGCCACACCAACTAAAAAGGTGAACTGCGAGATGTAAATACCCCAGGATACATCCCGGCTCATCCCGGTCATTCCAAGACCGTAAAAATACTGCCGCAGGTAGCAGATGACGGCTATACCAATGAAAAAACCAAGAAAGGCAAGCCACATCCAGTAGTAATTGTTTCCTTTTAGTGCTTTTTCAAACATGGCAACCTCATACTATGTAAAAGACTGATGGATGGGTACCCAGCGCTGGTTTCCGCTGAATGGTATAGTTTTCCTTTAAAAGTTTCCGTATTTCTGACTTCGGATCGTTCAGGTCACCAAAAACCATGGCCTTGGAGTTGCCACATTCTTCGACGCATGCAGGAATTTTCCCCTGTCCCAACCGTTCTGCACAGAAGTTACATTTTTCAACAACACCGCGCATCCGACGAGGAAAATTACGATTCAATTCCTTGATAAACGGTTCTGGATTACGCCAGTTAAAGCTTCTCATGCCATAAGGACAGGCTGCCATGCAGAAGCGGCAACCGATGCAGCGGTGATAATCCATCGCAACCAGGCCGTCTGCATTTTTAAAGGTAGCCTGAGTTGGGCAGGCACGTACACAAGGTGGTTCATCACAGTGGTTGCACAGCACTGGTACCTGATGGGACTCAGTGGTCTCATCCTTGTGATAGTGACTCTTCTCTGGAAAACAGTTTTCGTAATCTGTCATCCAAACCCACTTAATCTCGTCTTTTTTCTGAGGAAATTCTGGAATGTTATGCGCTTTTATACAGGCACGTTCCACTCTTTTCCCAAGAGATGGGTCTTTCCGAAATTCGCGCAGATCAATCACCATGCCATAACGTTTTCCTGTGGGAGCCGCCTGAGGTGCGTGTGCATCTGCAGATGGCGCATGTTCGCCACCGCCTGAAGCATTAGCTGCAGCAGGGCTTTTGCCTGACACAAATTGATCTACAACCGCAGTTCCTCCCAAACCAGCCAGTGTTGAGATACCGGCCACCTTGAGGAAATCTCTTCTTTTCTTATCCATCTGTATGTATCCTCCTTTGCCGATTACTCTACTGGAGCAATGTGGCAGTCCCAGCAGTATGGCTTAACAGAAGCATAATCATGGCAGGTGTCACAGAATTTCTTTTTACTGGTGTGACACTTCATGCAAGTCAGCATTAAGCTCTTTTGATATTCTTTACCATCAAGGGTAAATGTTCCTCTTTTACCTTCACGTAATACTTCATCACGCCACTTATTGAGCAATTGCATGTGACCAGAGCGCATTTCCTCAGCAGAAAGAACGCAATGCTTGGCATCTTTCGGGAGCTCAGGCTGTGGTACATTACCGGCATCGCCGTGGTTGTACCAGATGGGTATCGTGATAAACAGGACGAAAATGATCAGCCCCGGAATGATTTTACCACTGTCATACATTGTTATTCCTCCATTTCAACCGGGTTTAAACCAAAGTTCTGAGACCTTCGTCCAGTTCCTGTCGCTGTTCGCCTTCCAAGACAAGAGCATTACCCACAAGCTCACTGATACCGCATACCTGTACTTGAGGTACCCAGTAATCACACAGTGTTGTCAGGGTTGCCCTGTCAATTGCACACACACAACTCAGTGTATTAACATCATGCTTGTCATGGACATACTTAACAGCATTTGCCCGAGGCAGACCAGAACGCATTCTGAGTTCCATGATCTCATCGGTATTCAGTGCAGTACCAGAACCACAGCAGAATGTTTTCTCACGGATGGTATTTTCAGGCATTTCCACCCAATCAACCACATGGTCCAAGATATAACGTGGTTCATCTAACAGGCCCATAGCCCTGGCAGGGTTACAGGAATCGTGGAAGGTGGCCTTAATATGGGCATTACGGCTCTTATCCAGATTGAGCTTACCATGTTTGATGAGATCAGCGGTAAATTCAGAGATGTGTACCATCTTGGTGGATGCAGCGTTGTCAAACACGGTCCCGGTAATTGGAGACTTTGGTACTTCCATGAAGTCAGCTGGGCCGTTCATGGTATCCATGTATTGATGAACAACACGCCACATGTGACCACATTCCCCACCAAGGATGAATTTTACCCCGAGACGCTTTGCTTCAGCATACATCTTGGCATTCAACTTTTTCATTACCTCATTGGAGGTAAATAAGCCAAAGTTACCGCCTTCAGAAGCATAGGTTGACCAGGTATAGTCCAGCCCGATTGCTTCAAACAGGAGCAGGTACCCCATACAAGTGAAAATACCGGGTTCGGCAAAAACATCGGCTGAAGGGGTAACGAACAGCACTTCAGCACCCTTGCGGTTAAAGGAAGGGTTAACTGTAATGCCAGTAAGATTTTCAATATCTTCGCACAGAAAGTCAACGTTACCTTTAAACGCCTGTGGGGTTAGCCCCATGTGGTTACCAGTTCGGTTTGAGTTGGCTACCGGCTCCATGGCCCAGTTAATACCAATACCCAGCAGGTGGAGTAACTCACGCAGCATCATGGTGATCTCTGCGGTATCAATCCCGTACGGGCAGAACACAGAACAGCGACGACATTCTGTGCACTGATAGGCATACATGAACCATTCTTTTAAGACACCTACGGTCATTTCCCGACCACCAGCCAATTTACCCAGGATTTTACCCGCTAAGGTAAAGTCCTGGCGGTATACGGAGCGAAGCAGTTCTGCCCGCATAACCGGCATATTTTTTGGGTCACCGGTACCTAAAAAGAAGTGACATTTGTCAGCACATGCACCGCAGCGAACGCAGCAGTCCATGAATATTTTTAAACTACGGAATCGATCCAGTCGATCAGCAATTCCCTGGATGATAATATCTTTCCAGTTCTCAGGAAGTTTCCAGTCATCGTCTTCCGGGCTCCAGTCGCGGGAGTTAGGCAAGCTGAGTCCCGATTGACTGTCAAGATAGGAAAGTATTTCTGGTTTTGTTGTATACGCATAGTTGCCGGGTTTAAAAACAGCGGGCACATCCATCCAATCTTTGGTTGGAAAGCCGCCTGTCATCAGTGAGGGTCCCTCGGCAACGCTTCGTGCCAATTTGTCTACCTTTACTACTGCCATTGCGTTATCCTTTTACTCTTATTTTTGTCGAGTTTATTCAGCAGCTTCTTCCTGAGGCTCAGCTTCAGCTTCTGGCTCAGGTTTTGGCGGCGGCTCTTTCTCGACAGGGATACCCTGCTCAACCATATCTTCACGGAATTCATCCTCGTATGAAGCGTAGGAGTGTGGCTTAATATCCGGGTTCCATGGGTTGATATGACGGACCATACGGCTGTTATTGGGCATATTTCTGGTAGGACTTAAAAATACACCGCCCATGTGCATCAGTTTGCTGAATGGAAAATAAGCAAGCAGTGAACAAACCAGGAACAAGTGAGCATAAAAGATTGCACTGATATCAGCAGTGATAGTTGGATGAAGGGTTACCAACCCAACGGCAAGCTGCTTGATGGCATTGATATCCACCTCGGTACGCAGGTAAAAGCGCATCAGGATTCCTGTGGTAGCAACTCCAAGAAGCAGGAAAAGTGGAAAGTAATCGTTAGCCAGGGAAAGGTAGCGAACATTTGCGTTCACAAGACGTCTTCCAAACAGAAATAACAGGCCAAGCACCAATGTAAGGTCTGTCATGTACATGGTTGGAGCACCAATCTGGAGCAGGGAGTCTCCGGTTTCAATAAAGGAAACAAAAAAGGGTACCGGCTCCATGAAAAGGCGCATGTGACGGATGACAACAACTAAAAAGCTGTAGTGGAACAAAATTGCAAATAACCAGAGCCACTTGGAAGACTCGTAGGTCAATTTTGGTCCATCATAAATTGATGCTTTTGTGTTGCGCCATAGGGATCTGAAAAGAACAATTTCCAGAAACATTCTTGCCACTACCTGAGAGGTATTATTGGGCGCCTCCAACTTGTCCTGCTTAATCCCAGGCAAGGGAGAATAGGCCTGGCCACAGGTGGTTGGAATTTTAAAGGGGATAGGAGATTTTGCCCAGTGCATCACTCTGTAACAAAAACCTCCAAGAAACAGCGCCAAAGCCAGATAGGGGATTACAACACCGAAAAAGTATTGCATTCCTGGTATCTGGACACCAATAAGCGCTATCAGCACCAAGGCAACTACTGCCGCGAACGGGAAGGCGTACTTCATCGATCACTCCTTCGCATTTCAAATTAAAATAACCTTTGACAAGTTATTATAAAAGCCAGACTATGCGGTTGCAGGTTACGTCGCTGCAGCCATCTGGCCGGTCACACAGTGATGAGCAAACTCTACCTAGGTATTTGTTGCTGCCGTTTTTTCCTCTACTAATTTCGAAGGACAGCCGGAGTCAGTCAAGACGTGGCTGCCGCTTTTGATTTCCTGAATCCGGCAACGGTAAAGCTGCTCCCGGCATTCCATATAAATATTAAATCCCATCAGCGCAATACGGTCGATTTCACAATCAAATTCATCAAGTTCCATGAGCAGGGGCTGGGTGTCCTGCTTTGCTGAAAACTGGGATTTTACGATCCACTTCAACTCCAGTAACGGTGCAACAGCCTGAGCTGGGGTAAGAGCCTGTACTGCCCGGATACGGATGATTTGGTCCAGAGCGTCCGCATAGGCAGAAGGCTCGCTGTTATCTACAAGGAGGTCGAAAATTGTGGTCAGCGCTGCTGTGGTGTTGACTCCAACCGGGTTGGCAAAATGATCCTTTGCCTTTTTAAAAAAGCCGGGAGAGGTGTAGCTATCCAAAGTTCTGTCAATCCAGAGCGTGAGGATATCGTTCTTGTGGCTTTTTAACGCATCAGTAAGGTTCATTGTTTCTCAAACAGCGCTGGTTCAAACCAATAGTAAACAGGTTGTTGCACCAAGCATCATGCAGAAACAATTCTATGCAGAAACAATCCCGCTTAAGGTGGAATTGTTTACCGAACTAATTACTATAAAGCATGTACTTGACGCACAAAAATGAATGATGATTCATGCACGAACTGCTCTATCATGATTGTGCGCTGATTTCAAGGTAAAAAATCACTGGATGATACCCGCAGTGTGACGAATCAGGCTCGTATCTCCAAGCAAAAAGAGCGATATCTGGACAAAAGGATCATCGCTGAGTTGCTGATCCAGCGGGATGTCTTTTTTAGCAGTATCCGCATCGCTTTCCTCTTCAATCAATCCCGCCTCTTTTGCCTTTTCACGGGCAAGGGCGACTTCTTTGCGATCTTTTTCCATTCCGTCAAAGCTGATGTCAAGCAAGGTGTCTTTTTTTCTTTTCAAGGTGCGGGCGGATTCCTTTTTAATTTGCTGAAACTGCTCACTGTTGGCTACCCACTGGGAGGCGCGTTGCTTAACCTTGTCAATATCAAACCGGGTGCCGTTCCACGTATCGTAGCCGACGTTATCCACCTGATCCCAAGGCAGTGAGTTGTCCAGATACTGTTCTCCTGTTTCCAGGTTGTCAAACAGGGATGGGACAATAAGATCAGGCTCAACTCCTTTATATTGAGTGGAGCCGCCGTTGATGCGATAAAACTTCTGGATGGTGAGCTTGAGTGCTCCCAGGTCTTCATATCTTTTACGTTGCAGCAAAGGTAAGTTACGATTCATATCCAGCAAGGCTTGGACGGTTCCCTTACCATGGGTATGTGCACCACCAATAACCAGAGCTCTGCCGTAATCCTGAAGTGCTGCAGCAAGAATTTCAGAGGCTGAAGCGCTGAACTGGTTAACCAGCACGATGAGTGGACCGGAGTACGTAATTGCCGGATCTTCATCTTCAAGCACCCGGATGACACCTTGGGAGTTTTTGATCTGGACAACCGGACCACCTGGAAGGAACAGGCCTGAAATCAAAACAGCATCAGAAAGCGCTCCCCCGCCATTGTTACGCAGATCCAGGATAAGGCCTTTAATGTCCTTTTCCATGAGCTTTCTTAACTCAACCTTGGTGTCATCGGTAACATTGCGTCCCACCCGTCCAGCATTTTTTGCGCCAAAATCGCGATAAAAGCTGGGAATATGAATATAACCAATGGTGTTATTATGCTCATCCTGTAACGTAGTGGATTTGGCATAGGTCTCTTCAATCTGGACCACATCACGGACAATGGGGATAATCATTTTTCCTCCGTCCGGCTTTTGTACAGACAACCGTACCTCTGTCCCTTTAGGTCCACGGATGTAGCTCACTGCATCATGGATGCGCATGTCGGTGATTTCAACCGGCTCCTGGTCAGCTTCACCCACTGCAAGGATAATGTCTTCCCCCTGGAGCTGCCCCTGTCGTTCTGCAGCACTCCCGGGAATAATCCGTACCACCTTGATAAGTCCGTCGTCTTCCCTGAGTAAAGCGCCAATGCCCTCAAGCGAACCACTCATGTGGATGTCAAAGTTTTCCTTGGAGGTTGGGGGCATGTAGGTGGTGTGCGGATCAAAAGCGCGCGCTACCGTATCAAAGTAGCGATTAAAATGGTCTTGGCGGGTTTGTTTGAGTAAACGATCCAGGGCACGGTGGAGTCTTTTGCGCACCTTTTCCGTTGCTGTAATAATTTCAGTATCAAAGCTGCCAAAGGCTGTTTTGTTCTTCTCTGCTTCGTCGCGAGCGTCAAAATAACTGTCCAGGATTTGCATCTGGAGTGACTTGCGCCATCGCTGTTTAAGTGCTGCAATATCTGCTGCATAATCCAGCTTTTCCGGATCAACTTCAAGCTGTTCTTTTTGGGTAAAATCAAAGCCTGCGTCAACCAGTGGATCGATCATTTTTTTCACCTGCTTGATCCGGTCGTTGAGTACCTCTGCTCCGGCATCGGCAAGCACCACCCGGCCACGCTTGAGCTCATCATCCACATGATCAGCAAAGGCGGTGAGCTGATCAATATCAGTTCGCAACAGGAACCGTTTGCGGGGGTCAAGTTGCTTGATATAAAGATCAAAGGCTGCTCGTGAGAGCGAGTCATCAAAAGGCTCATGGGAAAAATGCTGCGCAGGCAGCTGGTGGCTTAAAATATAGGCAATGAGCTGGTTACGACCTGAGTTGAACTCGACTGGGCCGTTCTTTGACCACCCTGTTTGGGTGGTGAGAAAAATGAGTAGCAGAGAGAAAAGGAGTTGTCGCATAATTTATATCCTGGGTAGCAGGTATTGGCCTTTGGTTGGAGGTATTATAAAAACAGCTGGGATTGACAAGTGGGCATGATGTTATTGAGGGCTGATGACCTTTGCTGCCTTGGTCATGGTGTTCATGATGTCGTACATGTTTGATATCTGACCGACCTTAATGGAAGATTTGAGCTTGAAAAAATCCAGACACGTGCCGCAGACGAGAATTTCCACCCCTTGTTTTTGTAGCTCCGTGAGCGCTTCCAGTGCACCAGATTGTTCCACGACCAGCTTTACCCCACTATTGTAGAAGAGAATTTTGGCTGGCAGCGGTTTAACCTCTTTGATGGTCTGGATAAAGGTCTGGAGCAGTGCCCAGCCCAGCTCTTCGCTGCCCCGCCCCATCCTGTCAGCAGAAATCACATAGATGAGTCCGTCACTGATGGGAATTTTACAGCTATAATCAGCACTATCAAGGGGGAGATTCTGTTGCTCTTCACCGGTTCCCGTGATGCTTATCTCGAAATGACCATTATCAAGGAGTCGGTCGGAAATCCTGCACCCCTGGTTGCCCGCAAATCGGGTGACATTATTTTTTGAAGCTTCATTATCAACAACAACCAGCAGCAGCTGAGCCCCATTGTCAAGTGCCTCTTTGGTTTTAAGGACAGGTTTGGGACAGGGAAGTCCTACACAGTCAAGGGTGATCAGGGACATAGTATATTGCTCTTCTTTTTTGTGATGGTTTTGAGTGCCGCAAATATGTAACGAAAAAAAGGTAAGCACCAGCTGCAGGTGCGGTATCAGATGATAATCTCTTCCCCTTCACGGGCAAAAAAGAGGGCCATGTTTTCGGCATTCTCTCCTGTGCAATATTCCATACCCATCTGGTCAAGTTGCTCGTCGCTCCGATCCGGATCGTGATGGAAGAGGGCAAGCTTTTTTACTCCAGCCCGTCTGGCGGCTGCAATGGCATCTTCAATGGGAGTATGTCCCCAGCCCACCTTACCGTTTTGATATTCCTCTCTGGTATACTGGGCATCATGGACAAGCAGGTCAGCTCCAGCAAAGAAATCTTCCAGCACCTTGTTTTGCTCCTGGGCAGCCAATTCGCCCTCATGGGCCATTAACTCATCATAGTCGGGGTCGTCAGGGTCGGTAATAAACAGATTCCTGAAAGGCTCGGTGTCGTAGGCGGTACAGAAAACCGAATCTTTGTAAGTGAAGCGATAACCAAGGGCCGTAATTGGGTGGTTAATGATGGCAGTTGCCAAGGTGATTCCGTCACCCAAATCAATATGGGGGTCTTCTTTTAAACGGTGGTATTCGATATTGCCGGCTAGCTCCCCCATATTCACAGGGAAGTAGCGGTATTTCATCTGGCCTCCCACCACAGCTTCCAATGGTTCATCCTCATAGGTAACAGGGCCAAAAACTTTTATGGAACTCCCCGGTATGTATGCGGGAACAAAGAAGGGAAAGCCCATTATATGATCCCAGTGCGTGTGAGAGAGATAGATCTCCGTTGAAATTGGGCCGTTGGGGAGATCATTCTTGAGCATGTACGTGGCTAACTCGCGGATGCCTGAGCCTGCGTCAATAATGATGTGGCGGTTAACTTCAGGAAACCTGAGCTCTATGCAAGCGGTATTGCCTCCATACTTCATGGTGGAAGGACCTGGGCAAGGGATTGAGCCGCGAACGCCCCAAAATTTGACTTTTATCATGGTGTTATCCCTGTGAGGAATATTTAAACTTGAAGGAAAATTTCTGCTTTGGTGATTTCTTCCTCTACTTTTTCAGAGAGTTGGGAAACCGTGTTCCAGTCAATTCCGCTTATTTCCAGTATTTCTTCAAGACGCTGATCATCGGGGAAGCGATTGCCCGCATTACCAATATCAAACAAGCACACATAAAAATCAGCCAGAGCAACTGTTGCTGCCAAGACCTGGTTTTCAGGAGCCGCCTCACGGGGGTTGTGATGAAAACAGATAGCGTCTGTGAGTGCTTCATTGAGCTTCCACTTTTCAGCGATCATTCGCCCCACATCTGTGTGGTCTACAGCCATTAGCTCCAACTCAACCTCATTGAGTGGGCGTTGGCTCATGCGAGCAGTTTTTAAAACATCAATGTATTCATCACCAAAGGGAATTTTGCCCAGGTCATGGAGCAGCCCTGCAACGAAGTACTCTTCCCGCTCCCCCAGTGGAATATCACGCTCAGCAGCAAGCATTTTGGCCATAACGCCTACACCAATAGAGTGGGCCCAGAAATGTTTGATGGGCAGGGCCTTGGATTTTTTGGTTTGGCCAACACTACGGATAATGGCTGTGGAAAGGGCCAGGTTTTTTACCGTATTCAAGCCCAACATGATGATCGCCCTGGTCAGCGAGGTGACCTTGTTCATCAGTGAATAGTAGGCAGAGTTAATCAGTTTAAGCACCTGTCCGGTGAGGACCGGATCCAGGGAAATAACCTTGTTAAGATCATTTGGAGCAGTGTCCGGCCTGCTGCAGATTTCCAGCACCTTGCTGACAGTGGTGGATAAGCTTGGCATCTTATCAACAAAAAGCTGGATTTTTTTCAGTCTCGTTTCCCGATCATTCATGGATATGTAAAATAAAAAGCGATTGAAGGTAGAGAGAAGGACAGAAAAAACGACTTGCCCCAGGATTGTATCCCCTGTCTATAATAAGAGACAAGGAAAGTCTGGTCAAGCAGAGTAGGTTTTTTGAAAGAAATCTTGTACCGCTTCAGCAGTGCTTCATATGGGGGAGTCGCTTAAGAGGTTCACAATTGTTAACCCAAGTTTGAGGGCGTAATTTTATTTTCCCTATTTACAGCCCTCAGTAGAATCAAGTCTCCCCAGATCATCGTAATGGAAGTATTGTGTCTTTGTTGTATCCAGGTTGTCGGTAATCGTTTTGACCTCACTGGTCTGCCAGTATTCATAGGATTTGATTCGATTCTTCCCCCTTTTATTCCGTTTTGTGTCCCCGGAATTCTCATAGGATTTAATTCGACTTTGACCTTTTTTCGATCTTATTGGAGTAAAGAGAGCGTAACGAAGTCAGTAAAACAACAAGCAGAAATATGATTTCAAATACAATCAAATACGGGTCGTTTTTCAGAACCTCAAGCAAGTCTCCATCGATACTGTAAAGTTTCTGCGAAAATCCGAAGAAAAAGGCTAGCGCTCCCCAAATATAAGGATTGTAAGCTGTTTTCGGGAAAATGATGTTTGTACAGACCTGGCAAGCATCAATCCCCCGATCAACATGAGTGGTGTTATAAGTCCAGAAAAAACAAGCCATACAGCACCAGACAAGATCAGTAGCTCAACGAAAACTAATGTTATTTTATGTTTTTCTGGAACCATTATTCTCTCTCACAACAACTTTCAGTTCGTAATTGGTCAGCAAACCATTCGTTGGAGATCCACGAAGCTCCAAAGAAAGCATCACCAGAAAGATCTTCTCCAGCTTGGCCTCCTTGGTAATCTGGTGTGCGGCCTTCTCCAAGCCTTATATTATAATACGAATGTCCACCTCCAGCAGCACCGCCAAAAGAAAGAACATGGGATGGTCCTTCCAAGTTGCTCAATGAAGGTCCACCACTTGAACGTCCATCTTCAAGGTTAATGTTGAAGTAAGTGAGACCGACCGGTAGACCGGTCGTTGCACCACCGACCATACTGACGATTTCACCCCGTTGCCGTTTACCGTCAACGCAATCCGTCCAAATCTTGCAGCGAAGAACTCCAACACCAACTCTTACACCACCGGAAATGTATCGGCAATACCCATGATACGAATACAGTCCTAAAGGATCAATTTCGTTGATTGGATTCTGTTGAACATAGCTATACAAATTCATCCCACCCATAAGCCCAATCGGATCAGCGGAGATATAACGTCCGGTTTCGGGATCATAATATCTGTTCCAGTTATAATGCAGCCCGGTTTCATTGTCAAAGTACTGGCCTGGAAAGCGAAGATTGTTTTCGACCTGTTCTGTCAGCAGCTGGGCTTTACCGAAAGGCAGGTACGCTGCCTGCCAAACAACCTCTCCGTCTGAGGAAACCAGCTGCTGCGGTGTACCCAGATGATCGTTGAGAAAATAGTAGAGGCCGGGATTGCTTTCATATTCCTTCAGGGCCAAGGGCTCTCCATCCAGATAGATATATTCACGCAGTATGGTGCCATCCGCCAGGGTTTCGGCAATGAGCAGATTGTTCACGTCGTAGTGGTAATACACTGT